>JAAUXT010075281.1_pt1 | contig 30638 bp, 31 predicted proteins | sample 7278171 | NCBI WGS metagenome assembly JAAUXT01 (sample SAMN14350112, study PRJNA611818) | marine sediment metagenome | isolation source: surface marine sediment (1.8m) | place: French Polynesia: Moorea | collected 2018-08
CAAACAGTTTGTACAGCCGATTCAGGATTGAGATGAGAAAAGGGCAAATTGCAACATTAAAAGCTGTTCACACATGTCGGCGCAATTTTTTTGCGGGAAGTTAGAGGGGCTCAGGCACAACGGGCACGTCTGAATTCTCAAGTTCCCTTGGGCTCTCTGGAGCCTGTGGAGAGAGAGCACCAACAAAAGACCGTTGACGTGCAATGATTCTGGATTATTTCCAAAAAAAAAAAAATTCGATTCAGCATCAGCTTGGCGACTTTGTGTTGAAAAGACTTGAGAATTGGCAATGGGTGAGGCTTGAGTGTGTCACGGCAAATCCAATGGGAGTCTTTGGGGCTCCAACTCCCAACTGACCTCTTGTTGACGTTCTTTTCCACCACGCTGACTTCAGACCAGCCGAAGACGGAAGTTGCCACTTGATCGTCAGAAAGGATGCATTGACTTGCAATTCGAAAAAAAAATCAAAAGAAGTGTAATCCAAGAAATGGACATCAACAGTTGTGTTCACTGTTGAAATGGGCCTGAACTCATCTAAGATCTGTTCACCAGCCATCATTTCCTGGTTGCTTCACCAACACGCAGGTTTTCTCGGTTTAGTCGTCCTGACCAGGAAGGAAGTTGGGACTGAAGGCTTCTCAGGAAGACGCATCCAGTCCCTCCATCATGCTGCGGCCTTCGTATTGCAAGAGTCCGACGCCTCGCATCGATCAGCCGAGATGAGGCCTTTGAGAATGTCGCTCAGTTAATTAATTTTCAAATGAATTTGGGTTATTAAAGCACGCTGGAAGTGATTGCTTTGGATTACGGAGACATTCTCATGATGCGAAAGCGTTCTGGCAGAAAGAAACCCGCGGAATCAATGGATTCGTGGATCTTGTGAAATTCTTACTTCACAAACTCATTATTCCGCCTCGTGAAGTTGCGATGATTTATTGTAATGAAACACTCGCTCTCATCAACCTGGAAAGCAAACGTTTCGGGACCAAGTGATTACAACGTCTGCACAAGTGCTTTGTGTTCAGATTCAAATCTTCTGAAAGAAATTTAATTTCATCGGGATATAATCGAACAAGAACAAGAATGCTTTTGGCATCAGTGGGTAAACGCCACCAGGGAGTAAACTGACAATCCGACAAATTGAGCTGCATATCTATTTTGATGTTTTCTTTCGCAACAAGTGTCCATGGCAACCCATGCTGGGTCATTTTGAATCAAACACAGTTGTCAAAACACTATCTGGGGTCGGCGTCGTTACAAGCTGGACGGAAAGATTCACAAAGACAGCTGCACCAGAACTGGCTGCCAAAAACGGACCATAAAATTCCAACGTCTCAACATGTAAAGACCACCGTGTGAGGCAAGAAAGGATGTTTCAGTCCAAATCCAATTTGAAGAGTGCCACTTCGCAGGCCTTCCCCGGTCTGGAGCTCGAACCCTGATCCGTTGAATCACCTTTTACGACACCGTGCAGCCCACGCACCTGATGTAACATTAAGCTGCAGGTTTAATTATTCAGCATCAGCTTCACTGCTCTTTGATCTACTCCAGGTCCTGCGTGTCATGGCAGCCACTGGCTTCACTAACAGAAATCTTGGCGCTGCTGTTGCACTCTTTGGGATCAATGTGGAACAGAAGCAAAGGGGCCTTAATTGAGTGCAATTTCACGTGTTTTCCAGTTCACAGAAAGAACAAAAAGATTGCCAATTGAAGACGAGAGATCAGTTGAGTCGAGCAACGTGCGACTTCGCCACCAGACCTCTTTTTCTCGAAACGTCGGGCACCAGAGAAAATAGTTTTCCACCGAAACTTGACTCTCTGACGACTTTCTTTACGACAAGAGGTCAATCCTTCCCAATTGTAGCCGAGAAAGCAGCGTATTCAGGAGACGTTATTGTCTTTGCCTGGCGACAGCTTCTCCCTTCGCAGCTACACCTGTTGAGGAGTGATGCATCTGGTTGTCAGACGGAAGGGACACCTTTGACTCTGATCTGTCTCATCTGGTTGTGGGTTCGGGACTGAGAACGAAACGCGTTGTTGCTGCGTCGCCCATAGCTGTCACAGCCTGTCAAACCACATTTGTCTCGCGCTTCTGGTTTCAGGAGAATCGGGTCTTGGCTGGGCGATGCGTGAAGATCAAGTCAACAACAGTTTGAGCCCTATGATCAAGATTTGAACTCACGTGTAATCAAGCTCTGCTATTTTGTGTGCACAAAATGTTTTTCAGGCACAGTTGGCTCCTTGGACCCGTGGTTCCCCGACATTCAGCACACAGCATAATCTGCTTGGCCTTTGAACATAACAAACCTCAGGGACAGTCAGAGCCGCGCAGGGTAGCCTGGATACTGAGTGGCATTAACAGAACAGTCCAGGGTCTATTTCATCGCGGGTGTGTTTAGTGCTAATGAATAGACACAGGCCACGGGCCTAATCTCCCTGCTGTGGTTAGAGGCCCCCATGAGCCCGCCGTGCAGAATACTAAACACTAGGTTTCTTCTCATGACCGTCATTGTGTTCAACTCAACAGTGACGCTGGGCTCGCAACTGGGAAGAAAGTTTTTTGCTTTGAACAACATGCACCACAAAACACTTGGAATGGAAACGACTCTGCTTGTGCCAAGCAAACAGTGATTGGAGGAAAGGTTATGGAGTCTTTTCCCATTCGCGTCGGAAGAAATGACAATGGACTTGGATCATGCAAATCACTCTGCCAAAACGGTGTGAATTGTTGCCAAAAGGGACAAGTGATTGTCAGGTTGTTTCCAGTCGGTGCGCACTGTTTCGGAGCGGAAAGCTTTGCTCGGGTGCCTTGGGAGCCTGGTCCGGCTCAACTTTGAATGAAGGCTCCACCCAGTGTCACCAGCTCAGGGACCCGAGAACCACAGCCGCAATTTAGACAAATTGAGCAACAGAAACAAAGAAGTAAAGTTCTCCTCTGTGCCTTATTTGCGTCGACTCAAAGAAACCAGCACCTTGACGTTGTGCAAATATATTCTGAAATCGAGTGAATGCTTTTCTATCCTGCTGGACAGATCAATGAGTGCAAGGGTTCAGTTTGAAGATGATTGAGGTGTGCTTTTCTTCGGTCTGCTTTCAGCGCGGTCATCTTCTGAACGCCAACACAACTTCGCGGTATTTCAACTGGATGTTTCCACAAATGCAATGAAAGGGAATTTGTTTGGGTCAAGGAGCCAATGGCTACAGAGGAAGTATTCAGGCCGGTGCTTGGGCCTGATGTGAAGGGGCCTCTATTGAATGTGGCTATCGCTGTCAATGCCGACTTCTCTGGACCCTGGCTGCACTCAAGCAGCAAAATCTTCTCACATATTCTCCCAGAGGATCAACCTTGCTTTGTAGGTTTGAGCAGCTTTTCCAGCAGAAGCACTGTGAAAGTTTGCAAGTGTTGCTCAGAATTAAAGCTGTTGGAATTGCAGACTCAGCAAAGAATCAAATTTGTCTCTTCTTTTCTGCTGTTGTCGATGCTCTGGTGGAACTGAATTCTTCTGACAGTTGCTGTCGTTTTGAACTCCGGTTTTTCTTGACACAAACTGACTTCCTCCTGCACAACCCTGTATCTTCCGAAGCAAAGACACTGACAGACTGGCAGTCAATTTGTCAACTGCAGAAAGGGAAAGTTTCTTTGGCACTTGCTGCTCTTTCGTCGATTCTGAGAAGTCTTCGTCAGATTTAGTAGGGTCCAATTTGCTGCGGAGGGCAGGCTTGGGTCGACGGCGGACACGAGCTGCCGTTCTTTATCGGCAGCCCGACGTCGTCGCTCAACTTGTGGCCGTTTACCTCAAGGTCAATGCACATTTTCCAGCACACAGATGCTGCTGCGAGCTTCAGGATTGTTCAAGTTTTAAACGTTCGTCCAGAAGTTCAAAGTTGTAAACTCACAACACGATGGTTTCAGGAGCTATTTAGAAATGAAAGCACTCAAGTTTCAGTCGGACTTGGGTCCAAGACCAGCTCCACTTGTCTGTGTTGCTGTTCTGAGTGACGTCAATGCAACGGGTCATTTGCTGACGTGCATGATCTTTCCGACATCGTCAGGTCACAGCTCTCTGCATGGGAATAGGCTGGTTGAGCCCCTATGCCGGCTTTGTTTTTGGGTTCAGATGCGACGCCGGTTTCTGTGACCAACAGCGAAACAAATGGAAAAAGTTGAAAAAGCTGAAAGTCGCAGTCCTGGCTCGCGGCTGATTGTGAACAACCCACCTGTTCGTTTACCACGTCTGACACATCGTCTCAGCTTCAGAAGAGAGTGAGCTTTGAAACTCATCCACTTACCTGCAAAGAGAAAAAAAGACAACGTGAGTCACACAAAAGGCTCTACCACGAGACAAGAATCCGTGGTGAAGGTGGCATAATCGCCCGAGCTGTTGAAAAGACCAGGGGCTGCTATTTCACCGACCTGTGTTTGCAGTTTCAATTTGTATGTGGAAACCACTGTGTTTGTTGGTATGTTTGTTTGCTTGTTGTGTCCGTGTCACTGCGTACATCACGGCGAAGCTGCATTGCTATTCTGCCTGTTTCCTCTGAGAATCAATGCTTTCAGCCACGGAATCACGGCCGCACACTTCTCCCAGAGAACTGGTCCTCAGCCCTGATTTCAGCTCCAGTCAACAAGTCCCGAGCTCAGCTTTTTTGTCCAGGCAGAAATAGCTCTCCTGTGCAAACAGAGGAATCCAGGCAGCGTTGACCTCAGGAGATCAGTCGACAGAAATATCTGTCCAGGAAGACCTAGTAAAAACAAGGTCTCAGTCCGAGAAGGCGCGGGGGCCCACATGGGGTCCTCTACTTCAGCTGAGGAAAACTGGGCCGATCCGTCGTGCGTGTTTGTTCAGTCTGGTTGTTGGCCTGTCTTCTGTCTATCTACGTGTTTTCAAGACTTTGCCAAATTTGGAAAGTCTGCAGCCATGGCAAAGTTGTTTTTCACAGTGCCTCTGTCTCTGCTCTCGAGAGGCGCGGTTTTATTGTGGTGGGTAAATGTGTGTTTTACCCCGAGGCGCAGTCAATGTGAAACTGGCTACTTTTCAGGAAATCCATATCTTGCACCAAATAGCCCAGAGGAAGTTCTCCAGTTACCGAGTGAAGCACTGTCTTCTGACATTCAGCTGAAACCGGACATCTGCATTTCAAACAGAAGCCTCCATGGAGTACAGTTAGGCTGTTGCTCGAATCTTCCACACAGCTGATGTCTTTTGGCATTCTTGGCCCGAAGGAGATCGGGCTGTGGATTTCACCTTCCCGGCTCGAATGGAGGGCAAAAAAAGAAAGAAACGTTCAGGTAGCCTCAGTGATTTGAAGGATTCCCCGATGATGTCAACATGTTGGTTGTTTCATAGACTGACAATAAAAGAAAACTTCTACCAAATGAAGAAACCTGTTGTATTCACCGTGTGACCCAATTCAAGCCCAGAGCTCTCTTGCACTTACAACATCAGCCCAAAACAAACCAAAAAGACCCAAAAGACTTACATTTGTACCTCTTCTTCACCAAGAAGTTGGTGTTTATTTTACTTCCTCGACGCCTGTAGGTGGTTTGTTTCATTCATTATTTCGGTCACACAAAAAATTTGAGCAATCTGTAAAGAAGGAGCAACCTCCTCAAATCACCCAAAAACACCGTGCGTCGCAGGTGCAAGAAGAACAAAGCTGGGCAGATAGCAACAAGCAATTGCTGAGGTGGTAAAACTTGGTGCAATTGAAAACAGCCATTGGCCAGTGACTCCGACTCGCTCCCGACAAGCGATCCAATTGGGCGGAATAAACATGTGTCACCTGGGGCCACGACAGGAACAGACACCGTCTCTGCGCACCGAGCTGTGATTGAATCGCCCTTCCCTGTCAAACACTGCATGTTGAGTCGTGCCATCTTGAAAAGGAGCCAACAATGACGGTTTTGGCTTGAAACAAACGAGGAAATCTTGCATGGTTTTCTGCACCACATCCCAAGCGGGTACGTTGAGTTGGTTTCTCTCCTTTTGCTGAAACAAGAAAGGCATTGAAGTCTGTGACGTGCACGGAAGCTGAGTTCTGCGTGTGGTGTGGTCGGAAAATCCTCTGTGACGAGTGTGAAGGTAAAATGTACTGTACCAATCAGCCAGACGAGTGCACACACTTTGCGCTTTGCGGTGCCACAAAGGCAGTCTGACGAAGCTGAAAGAGGGGACCTTGCCACCCAAAATACCCTGAGGCCCTCGAGAACAGACGTCATTCACAACACGTGGTCGTTTTGTCACAACCACAAAGTGCGAATGTAACTGTGATTGCTGCGTCAGCCAGTGCGCCGTGTCTGGCAAGCAGGGCCCTCAGTCAATAAACCGGATACACCAGACACTTAGAATTGGTTTACCATTCTGGAAGTGCAAACTTGCATGCAGATGTCAAGTCACTTCTGTGGTCGTTTAAGTGTCCGAATCAAGCAAAGAGCGTGTCTGCAACACAGACGAAGTGACCGTGTAGCCACTAATAACGTCACATAAATCTCATTTGCTGAAGCGTTAGAATGCGAGATCAAACCGCGCCGCCTCCCCAAACGCTCCACCAGAGTGCGATCCCACTTCCTGCACTGGCTCTGATAACACCGCACTACAAATCAAGAGAAGCGTTTGGTGCTTCCAGGTTTGGGGTACCAAGACAGATTTCTGAGCTGTATCTGCGACGTTTCGTAAGTTTTCCTGAAGTCAGTGTCCTTGGCCAGGGATTGCGCCAACAAAGGATGCATGTCTCAACCAAAGAAAGAAGACGTCACGAAACGTAGTCTCTATGACGCACCTTGAGAAAAACTGAATGACTTTGAGTAGGAAAGTGCTGCTCTAATCCAAGGGAAATGCTCTGGGAATGAATGTGCGTCTGTTGTGACGCAAAGACCGCCGAGGCTGCTTTGAAGTGACAGCGTTTTTAATTTAGCTCAGTCTGCAGATCTGCAGTCGCGCAGTCCCCAAGGTCTGCTAAATATAGGCTTCACCACGGGATCAGTTAGCAGCGCCGAGATTCAAACCGCTTCGCATCACTTTTCCAGGGTTTTCGTGCCCCTCCGTTTGTAAACTTGCACTTGTTCGCAAAAGGAAACACAAAGTGTTGTTTGACAGGGTCTGTCCATTACTACCTACAGTTAGAATGCAGCTTTTTGTTGGAAATTGAGACAAATTTTTACTGCTCAACTCAAGAGGGTCTTTCATGCATCTGGGAGCTCAATAAAATCAAAGTGACCTGCAATTTATGCGAAAGTCATTCCTGACTCAATTCTTCTCTTTGGCCACGAGTGAGGAAATATCACTTCATTTTCTCAAAAGCCACATGCTGAGATAAACCCAATCAACTGATTACCTGAAAGATATAGCGCTTAAATATTTGATGTGTTACTCCCAATAAGTTATTTACTCGAGACTATATTTACCTCCTCTTCATATTCCTCTTCCATAGCGCGTCCCTATCCCTGCATCATGACGCTCCAGTCCCCGTGCTCATCCTTCACACACCGCCCTTCATAAACTTGTATCCATATCCATGGCCGAACTCGTTCGTGTATTGTGTGTCACACGCAGATCCTCCACGAGCCTTTCACCGTGGTCTCAGGAAGCATGGAGAACAATCCGATCCGATAATGTGATTGGAATTTCCAGTGCTTTCCTTGTCTCATCCCTCTCGCTTCTGTCTCAGTAGAAGTTCTTCAACAAGGCTGCGGATATTGTGGCTTTAACTTCAAACCGATTTCACTGGGGCAAAGCTGCAAGATCAAAGAAACGTTCAGATCCTGATTGATATCATTTGTCTGAACGTGAAAGTGCAGAGAGTTTTGCCCCGTGAGATCGGATTGAGTCTCAGTGTGACTTCCGTGGTTTTGTGTTTGCAAACCAAAATGGCAGATTTGTCCTCAATGAAAATTGATGAACCGAAGGTGAACTGGCTCGTCTCCGTCTCCCACGCAGAAAATTTGTTGAGTGAAATTCCGCATCAATGTCACTTTCATATTCTCTCACATGTTTCGAAAGAAAAAGTCCAGCCATTAGTCTCTAAGGTGTTGTCAACCTTTGTTGTTGTCTCGTTAGCTGCATCAAGAACTCATTTATAAATAAGTAATCTGTGTAACATACTCAAACGGCCGCAGCTGAAGCAGTGCAGTTGTCAGGGTCCGCGAACAAAATACCGAGTCGATAAAAACTTTTGAAAAGACCACCATAGATGCAAAGGCATACTGTTTATGACCCCTTTGAAGGAATCCTATTTGGGTCTCTCTCTTGTGGAATTGCAGGGAGCAGTCTTCCAAACCTCTTCCACCAGAATGATTGTTCAGTTGCTCTGAAAACTGGTTCGTGCCAGTGTGTGCCTTTTCCAAAAAGTGCGCGATTGTGAACATCAATTATGCACACTTTCGTGCTTTGGAATCGAACCAGAGGCTTTTTACACAGAGCCACGTTCCTCGTAAATTCAACATTCACCGAACATAACATCTGCGAATCAAAAGATTTTTCAAAAGAGCTTCTGTGTAAATTTCAGCCACGCATGCCAGACTCCAATTGGGTGCTTGAAAATTCAGGGCCTCTGTTTACCCTTGGGTTCCCAGCTAATGCATCCTTTTCTCTCGTTCACTGTGTGATTGCTCGTTCCTCGCGCGGCGTGGAACAGTCGATTCACAAGTACTTGTGATGATACCCACACTTGCGTCACTCACACGCGTCGGAATCCAAGCACAACAGAAAGTCGCGTGGTCCGTGCGTTGTCCGGGGTTTTGGGTCGCAGTTGCAGTCCGGTTGTGCATGCATAGCCGATGATGTCACACTCCCTGGAGCATGAGTTATGGCGCTATTCATATTGCATTGCTGATGCTGGGAAGCTCGGCTCTCTGATCCGCGAACTCTTGGAGCAGTAATCACGGCCTCCTCCAGAAGGTGGGAGATCAGCAGAGCTGCCGGCGAGGCGCTCTTGCAGTGATTGAATTGAAATAATTTCCCAGAAGAATTTTTTGCGTTGCCTTCCAACGAGCAAAATAATTTCTGACGTTTTGCTCCTGAAATTGGCATCACGTCTTTTGCAAATCGTGCCTTTCATACCTGCAAGAACAGCAAACATCTGCGCCCTTTGTTCTGATAATCATGTCTTTGCAGAAGTCAAATAGCTTTTCATTGAGGCACCTTCACTCCTGACTCTATCTGCAGACAGCGAACCAGCACCAGAGTGCATGTACAACACAAATGTATTGGCATTGTCATTGATCGTTCAGTGTTTGGTTGGCGTAACTTTTCTGCAGAAGCGAACCGATCAATCAGTCTGGTTCTGCAGTGGGAGAACAATCACCCCTCGACGTGTTCATTTAATTCTGCTTCACTCATTGTGTACGGCCTGACGCAATAATGTACTGAACAGTTGGCTATCAACAGCTTCAGGTGGATCCAGGAGGCGACTCGAACTGACACCAAATATTTTGGCACAAACCCGCAGCAGGCGCATGTTTTTTGTCTTTCTGGTCAGTCCTTTCATGTTGGAATCGGACTCTCCTCCCGGGGTGAGGCTTCCCTGAAAAGAAACCAGGACCCACCTCTGATCGAAAACATCAGTTGTTTGCTTGAAGCTACCGATCGAAAATCAACAGCAGGCACATGCATTTGACATATGATGAGATGACTCCAGCAAATGAAAGCTCAGGCAACTTCCACACTGCAGGTTTGTTGTCCAAACTGGAGAACATTGGAGAGAACGAAAGACACCACAAGTTTCAGACGGGCCAGCGGTCTCAAAAGCCCCTGTACTCGTACTCGTAACGATGATATCACAAAGAGATCTGGCGTGCAAGCTGTGCACCATGGCTCAGAGTTTCTGCTGAAGATTCAGCTGGAGGCAAGTTTTACCATTCACGAAAATGTCTCCTGGGTTTTCCAATGCCCCCTCTGACCTGAAGTGCCTTCATCATCGTTGTCTGAGACACTGTGGGTCTGCCCATCGGGCTAACTGGGCTCACTAGCAGGTCATTAGTCTCATACTAATGGCCACCGCGACCTCTGGGCACGCCAAGAACATGCCTTTGCTTCTTACCTGACCAGCGTTCATCATGAATTTGCATCTTTGAGGCCCTGTTGGACATTTCCAGGCTTTGTCAGTATCACAGACGAAAACGGTTCTTTCGTTCCACAGAAGAACTGGAGACACAAGTTCAGACAAACTCGAAAACCCTCAAACCCCATACCCACTGTTGGAAAACATGAACAACTTTGTGTGGTGATCCAAATTGATTCAGCAACGAGGTGATCCACCATAGAGACACTCACCGATGCAAGTACTCAACCCTGAGCACTCAGTATTTGGTTTTGCACGCAACCACAATGCAGGGGTTTTGAAAAAGCATTGATTCGAAACCTCACTCGTAGTTGATTCCTCTCAGTGGTCAACCATGCAAGAGACTGCCTGCCCACTTGATAAAGACAAACAGTGCACCACCGCTTTTGGCTGCAGGATCTGAATTTCTCATCTTTACATTGTTGAAATCTTCAGCCCACGAATTTCATCAGTCTGTTTGATTGGCTGTTTGTGGTGAAGCGCAACAACGAGCAGCCAAATGGAGTTTTCACAAGATTAATTGATGTAGGTTTTCACAGAGAGGCAGCGTTTGACATTTTCATCATAATTCAATGACGATGATCAATAAGCCCAAGAGTGACAGGACTTGGCTCATTTGAGGAAAACAGAATGACGCTGCAACGCAAATTACACACATCACATTGATGGCGGCCAAAAGGCACAGAAATCGGCACAGAAATTGAAATTCTGCACACCATCCACGAGTCGACAGTTTTCTCTCGGGCAATTCAGATAGCGTTTACATTTTCCATGTTCTGACAGCATGATCACAGCTTCCATTGTGAGAGCTGACAACAGGTTCAAAATATCGTTCTGATCCGAGTCCAAATCTAATTTCCGTTGCTGTTCTGTAAATGGGCAATGCGTCTTCATCAGTGGCCTTCTGGGAATGTGAAGCAGAAATTTCTTTACATGTGACGTTTCAATGCGAGAATAATCAAATATAGATCTGTCAGCCAGGATTCATGAACGTTCTAGTGATTGAATTTGCGCACCACACCCAGCCTGCGTTGTCTGGGACGTCAGTACGCAGTCTGATCTCACTCCAAAACTGTGACTCGCTTTGATTTCGAACTCAAACCATCATCAAGATTGTCTGTCTCCAAAAGTACAATACTCTTGCTCAAGATTCACACAGACAGCGAGTCTACATCCCAATGCAGAAGGTTACATTTCAACAAACGACCCAAGCAAGCAGGTCCTGTCTCAGTCTATACGCCGTGGCGTTACACGTTCTTGGAATGGCTTGCGACTTCCGGTGAGATTCTTTGTCGCAGCGCAGACTGACCACGATGGTGGAATGTTCACTCAGCCTGAGTCTTGACGAGCGAAGGCGAGTATTGACTCAGTTGCCAGGCGAAGCTTGTCTTCTCTATGGGGAGTGTGTAAAAGGAGAATCTCTCCGCAAAAACAGCTTCTGAAACAGCACTTGAAAATTCTCCAGCCAGAAAATGGAATTCTTCACATTGCAAAGAAAGACGCCTGCTTTCCATGCCTTCGTCAAACAAATTAAGCTGCACTTGCAGAAATTGCTTCACACAAAAGTTTCCAGACTTGGCAGCTGCGCGTTGCATTTCTCTATGAATGTGTCTTCGTAAGGAGACAAAGTCGTATGTTGCTTTCACCTGACACCCTGACCGAGATCATTCCCACCATCATGCCTGTTGGTTTCGAGTTAGTGCAGCAAAATCTGGCATTTGGAACCAGACCTGAACCAAAAATGTTTGCCACACATGCAGAGGAATGGAACAATCTGAAACAAGTGAATTGATTTTGGAGCTCCTTCCAGTGAATGCCTGCACCAACAGTTGTCCCGCAGACGCGGCAATTCATTCCACAAAAGGTTTTTGTCAGCTTTGGCGACAATGTGTCCAACAACCCGGGGTTCACAAATGTGATAAGATGAATCTCAACTCAGGAGGAGCACTCTGATGGTTGTTCAATACCATAATACAGCAGCCCAACCACACAGGGCTTTCATTTTGATTGTGCACAATGCATCCACCCAGGAAACCATACGCGTCGAGATTCAACCTCTGATTCGATATGACATCTAAGATGGATTTGATCCGTGTTGCATCTGCTTTCCCCTTTTAGCCACTGTCTCCAGGTATGTGGAGACAGGTGAGACATGAATCCTGCTTCAATCATGTTTCCAGGACCAGGAACTCCGCACAGATGTGACAGTCACAAGACACACATTGCCTCGAGGCATTTGTCTGTCAAATAGCAGATGCGTTCTCCTTCCCGACAAACGTGACTCAAAGCCCCGCCATACAACAACCATTTCCTCCACTTTGTCTCCTGGAATTTTCGTTTCACTGCTTCTCAATGAGGAACCATCATTTCCGCACGAAGCAACAATGTCCAGGATCTTGTCTCAACACATTATGCATTGATCACACAGGAGACCAGCCAGTCCACAGAAAATCGTCATACTCCGTGAGCAATTTTTCCGCGAGCAGATCTGCGAAACAATGGTTGAGAATTTCAATGCTTTTTATCCAGTCGTGTTTCTTTGTAACGGAATCCATTTGTTGAGAAGTTCAAAAACACTTCTCTCGTCGCACTCGATACAACACAAAAACAATTTCTTGACATCCTCACAATCCCAACCTCAAGATTGATGCAAAGTATCCCTTTGTTGCACTGTATCCACAGAAGTCTACTTGGGAAGAATTGTGTCCTCAATAACAAGAGCTGCACCGAGTGGAATGTATCCTGAGCGGTGCTTTGGTAGGGAATGAGAACCGGTCCCCTGGAACTATGAGCAGAGTTGCTGCTCCTTTCATGTCGCGTTATTCAATGAACAACGGTTCTCCTGCTGGCAGGGTATCGGGGGCTGCACCAGCACTGATTTTCTTGTGGGCAGAGAAGCTGCACTGATTTTTGGAGCAAAGCGGGCCAAAAAGTATTCTGATCGTGGTCTTAGATACAGAATCAATCTGTTGCTGGCAACAAAATTGGAGAAAACAATATTGAAGCTGGATCGATGCAAAACAAGTGCGTTTTTAGCTTCATGTTTCTTTTAGATTGACGTAGTCATGCGTTGTTTGTGGAACACCCCTGGACTTTGTCTTTCCGTCGCGCGTGAGTCTTGGGCTCTGGGTTCGGTGTGTACCTATAACCAAGCAGAGGGAACCAGTTTTGCTCGCTAATGACGGCTACAAGTCCTCAGACGGCAGCGCCGGGACAGACTGCAGGAAAAGGCCGGGGAAAAACTGGGTCTAATCAATAATGCCGGGTCTGTGATCAGAATACGATCACCTGGTCACAAAGCGCGGCGCGCAGCATGCAAACTGGGGACCCACAGAGGAGCGGGACTTTCCCTTATCAGGTCAGGTTCGAGTTTGGTGCTCGGCTGTGATTGGTGATCTCTGAACGTTTTGAAGATGCGCAGTGTCCAGTCAAAGGAATCTTCGTTGAACTGCACTCCGAAATGATTGTGGCTCTCAAATCTTGACTAAGCTGGCAGATTATGGCTTTTGACTGCAGCAAATGACAATCGTTTGCTGTGGCAGGACAAGGTGACCGAATTCACAACACCTCTGCAGGTCAAGGTTTCAGAGAAGTTTCCTCAAACGTTGACTTCTGGCAACATCAAAGAGTGGAACGGCCCCAAACCTTCGTCAGTGCCGTGCTGCCTCCAATCAAATGCTTTGTGTTCCCAAAAGTGTTTGTGCCAAAAGGGCCAAGGTCCGCTCCAAAGAACAATTGGTGCATCACGTGAACGCAAATGCGGTCAGAACTGAATAACCTCCAGGTAAAGCTGCAGAGATTTGTGTTGCCCGTCGTAATTATTTTCTTCTCACTCTTTTGCGCATTGGAACTTCGAACATGCCCTTGTGACTGAGGCGCAAGTCCTGACTGCATTTCATGTTGGAGTCTCTGGATTCAAGTTATCACACCCAGGCTTTTGAAAGAGTGCGACAGTGACAATGCGTTCTTACAGGAGAAATATCTCCCCATCTTTTGTGCAAAAACGTTGTGATGATTGTTTGCGTGCTTTTGACGGGGATAAACTCTTTGTAATATCAGTACGACTTCGCATCCAAGTTGGGTTCCGCACGCAGTGAGGTGCGGTACGGTGCCACTCTGCCCTGATAGTGTGTGAATGAACTGTGATCTGACAAGCCATACAAATGGCTCTCCAGTCGAATCAATAACCGACTCAACCCACTCCCACGGTGCTACAGAGCATTCTTGGAGTGCACTATGTTGCAATGATGCAGTTAGGTCCACAGCTAAACACATTTGAGCAAACACAAACATTGCAGGACCTTTTTGGTGCGAAGGCACAGACTACGGTACGCAACTGCTTCAGAACTTGAAGGACCACTGGTTCCCTGACGACCAACCACTTGGAAATTCGTTCGTAGCTTCTCATTTCCAACAGACTAACTTTCAGGGAATGCAGAGATTGGTCAACATGGTCCGAATTGACCGTCTGCAATGGACCAAAGGTGCTCAGCTGTGAATGGCGCGTCGTCCCGGCGTCTGAAGAGATTTGCGGACTGCGGAGGAACAGTCACTTCCCGACTGATAGCCTGTCCGGGGCTTTATTGATTCACACGGGGAAACCTTAATCAACTGATTCGCTCAGATTGATTCACCAAAACAATTTGCAAATTCAGAAATGATTTTTGCACAAATCCGCCCACGCTCAGCAGAATCCGGCAGAAAATGAACAACAGAAAACTCGACATATTTTCCCAAGATTGTAACATCAGAGAAAGACATTCAGCACACATCTTTCATATTGATTTTCCTAGGTATGAATTGCAGATTGGGAGCCACAAATGTCTCCTTCTCATGCCGTATACGCAGTCCAAGACTTTCATGGGAATATTAATTCGGAGAGGACTTCGCTCCGAACTGCTGCAGTCATTTTGAAGGCGCCTGAAACTGCTGAGATCTGTGATATTTTTCGAGGAAAGTGTCGAGCATGGTTCCCGGATTGCAACTGTCGTCGTTCAACACAGTCCAGGTCGTTGGCTGTGAATTTTATGCTGTTCTGAGTCCAACGGCTGCAAGAAAACGTGGACGACTGAAACTTCTTGTTCTTTTTGACTGTTTCAACGACAAAGCAACTCACCTCTTCATTGTAGACTTCTTCCATAGACATCCTGGCGACAGTTGTGGAAAGCCGATGTCTGCGGCTGCGCTCAGGTTCTCATGCTTCATTCAGAATCTGCTGTGTCTCTGTCTCAATGAAGACAGGAGTCTTTGTGTGTTGGGCGCAGGTTCTCTATTGTTCTTCGGATTCGGAGATTCGGAGATTGATGATTCCTCTGAAATTATTCCGTGTGATTTGACCATCTGTTTTGACAACACGAGGAAGGTCCCGACTGAAGGATTTTGAGCAGACGTCCACCCAGGTGAATCACACACAAATGCAACGGACTTTTCTGAAGGACGAATTTGCTTGCAGACTTGGGTCGAAGGCGTTTTGAAGCAGCAAATCAGACTATCAAAATCCGCTGAGCAAGGAACAAGGAATTCCGCAGATCCAGTCAACTTCACCTTGACGACCAAGTTGTTGACTTTCTCACGCCAACACAACTGCAGGAATATTCTTGTAAACTGGAGTTATCAAGTTGACCAGGCGTCTGCTCACTACGAATCCAATTCCCCCGCTGACGATGCACTCCAGATGAAGATCAAAAGCCTCTTACACTCCTTGACTCCACCTGCATCAAATACCCTGCAGAGAGCTTCCACTTCTCCCATCAAATATATCCAATACTTTAGTTCTCACAATTCTGGAGCACATCTCTGTTGACGCCATTTTTGTTGCAAAGGCACTCTCACTGCTGCACAATGGCATCAAACAGAGCGGCTTGAGATGGGGATTTCTACAGGGCACCTGTTGAGGCAGAGTCTCGGCGGTTCCTCCCTTCTCAGCTGCCTCCAATACCAATCAGCCACGAGCCCGGAGTCTGTGAGAACGCAGTCAATCAAATCAGTTCCACTGTATCTCCGTTGCAGGCGATTCCTTAACGCAATCAGTCCCATTGGGGTCCCTGCTTCCCTCGTCCACGACACGCTATCTGGGTCACTCTATTGTAAATCAACATAAGCAAAGATTGCATGACAATTTTCCTCAGGGACGACACCGACAACGCCGTTGTGGTCCACGAGGGGACACAAAAACCACCAGAACTGCAGAACTCCAGACTGCCGGACTCTAAGTGTCTGCTGGCCAACTGTTCAATTGCATTGCTCTTGTGGCCAAATCACGGACTTCAGGAGCAATTTGCCACAGCAAGGATGTGACCGAACGAGTTCTGTTCTGGAAACTGAAACTTCTCTCTTTTTACGAATGCTTTTCTGCCTCTCCCTGTACGTTCTGCGAGCACTAGAGCTTTTCCTTGTCACCCCAGAAAGGTGTGGGTATGAAGTGCAGAGAAAGATGTTGGCAAATCTTTGAGACTTTTGATTTGTCCCCAACTGTTCAGCAAACCTAACAGGTTGAGGAAGACATCACCACGCCTTGTGGCTGACATTTGCACACTGATAGCAGCAAGCTTCAACTGACATGACTCGGGTGTGTAATTTCTGGTGCAGTAAATATTCAAACACGAGATACTTTTGCAATGCAAACTGCAGGAAGAACGTGCCTGTGTTTGTCCTGTCTCACATGCATCATTGTTAAGGCTGTCGGTCTCGTAATGGAAGGAAAAGCAGGACAGACGAGGGCCCGACAGGATAATTGAGACTGCGCTTTCACTGTCAGACACTGAAAAAGTACCAATGTAGATTGCACAACTCAAGACAACCACAGAAACTTTGTCCAAAAATCTTTTCGTCTCAACTTGTCCTCATTTCAAATCTCTCTGAGACAAGAACACTGTGGGTGTCCTTCATCATCTTTCAAAAGTTTGTTTCCCATGAGTAGGAAACCAGACAGACACCCGCTTGGAGAGACCTTCGTGAAAATGTCAACCAGATCAGGGTCTGTGGATCACTTCCTGAAAAGGCACGTCTGATGGAATATGAGTGAGAAAGACAAGATGGCCTCCCACAGGTGACCTGCAATGTCTCCCTGATGATGAAATTTGCGGAATGATGTCTGTCGGATTGTTGGATGCCGAGAGAAAGTCACTGGAGTGACGACTACTCTTGCAGGAAGTTTAAACGAGTCTTGCTGGTGCTGTTTTGTACCCGCATGATTTTGATGAACGAATGCCTGGGACCAGCAACTGCCACCCCCAATTGAACGAAACTGAATCTTCAAGCTTTTGTTTCAAGCACAGAAGTGAAGGTTTTCCGACCCGCTGTACGTGTGCTGCAGCAAAATAGAAGCACAAGAGTGTCCATCCCAAGAGCCAAAGCACTCAACGCTTCAAACCTGCAGTGTAAAGACCCTCACGGAGGGAGGCTCAGTGCGCCCAATGTGGAATGACTGTCACTTGAAGTGAAGGCTTCCTAATAGGCCCATCATTCAATCACACCGCAACTGGAACATGGGATGCATTTCACTGCTTCAGATACTTCGGAAGTGACAACCTGATTGCAACGGAGAAACAGTCGAAAACTTGGGGATTGTTCCCTTCAGTCAACTGTGGCGCAAAATATATTCACACGTGTATTTTCCCTGCTTGAACAACAACCAGTGCTGACCTACACAACCTGTGTTACCTGTGTGATGCACTCAGAACTGCCAGGACCGTCTTCATGCAAATTCTTGTTTCTGTGGTTGTCGTAAAACCTATTCCACGGCAACAGACACTTTTTATCGCCATGAAACCCTGAGAAAATAAAAGTTAATTTTTGTTTTTGTTTCATACACACAAAAGCAGACGTCCGAAATCATCGAAACAGATGGTCAAGTCAAGCACTCGCGCATTCTTTCGTGTTGTCAACGTCAACGCACAGATGCCACCACTCAGCTGATGCGACTGCCAAGTGGCTGAAGTTCTTGTCGTTTCTCTTCTATCCCCACGCAAGGTCCAACTGAAGAAAGGCTCCACCTGGTCCTTGGTACATCAGGAGTGTCTCCACTGAAGCAGCGACATGGTTCCGCTGAGTTCTGTTTGTACGTGCACAACGAAAATCCTTCAGTTGACTATGTCACCTGTTGCAAACCAGTTTGATATCCCTCGGTGAGCAAGTGTAGCCAGGTTTAAACTGCCGACTTGGAAATCCTGTGAGTTCCACAAGACATGCCGAACAGATTGCGTCCAGCACCTGATGAATCTATTGAGCTGCGTGAAAGGATTCGCGGCGTGAGTGCCTCCAAACAATGTTCCTGCATCTGGGGAACTGTGGCAGAGATGAGCAATATCTACCGATTGACAGATGTCTGGTGAGTTTCCTGTCTTTTGCTTGTGTGCAAATCTCGTGTTCTTGTCAACATGGAAAGTCTGGAATGAAAAGTTGTATCCTCACTCGATGCGGATATCCTGAAGACTCAAGGGATGCAGGAACACAAACCAGTGCCGCACGCAGCTGTCAATCCAAATCCCGACTCGGGGATACCTGTACGTGTCTCAAGAGTCAACAGATGTCCGCGCCGTGCGCTTCTCTCTGGTGGAAAAGCAACAACTGTGGAATGTGTACACACGGGAGGGAGTAGGTGGAGGTGGAGACAGATGCGCGGAGCGCGGGGAGTCGGTGCGACAATCATTGCGCTTCTCTTCGTCGCTTCTCCAGCTTCAGCGTCGTGCGACGCGACAGATCGATACGCGCGAGTTTCTACCTTCAGTTGGGCTCCTCCAGGGGTTGGAGCCGCGCGATACGGACTCGCTGATAGAGAGACGCAGTCACATCTGGTGCGGGCTTGCATTTATCTTCAACTGAGCGCAGGGATTCACTGAAAGGCCAATGTACGAGAACCAGCATCTCAAACAGATAAACCTCGAGACTTCTCTGTGTCAACTCTCGTTTTTGCAAAACTGCGTGAAAGGTGTTGCCCAGCCTCGTATTTGAAACAAGGCCGGCATTTCCTTTGGGGCAGGTTTCACTGGAATGTCGTTTCAACCATGAACATGACCTTCACAACTCCTGATTTGGCAAGTTGGCATGCACACTGTCACGCGGGGGGAAGACACATTTTCTCTGGTGAATCTGTCCATTGACGGAGCCCAAAACAAAGATAATAAAAGGCCGACCTGAACAACAAAATCCAAGGAAAGCAACCAAGACTGAAGGACAGAAGCAGTTTTGCCTGATGCAGTTTCAATGGGGTCAGTTGATTGAGCTGATATCTTTGCCAGGGACAATTCATATGCAAAGCCTCCTATTCATGGATGTTTATTTCTCTTTCTGAACGTTCCATCCCAGTGTGAGTTGTCTCGTAATTTCGGAATACCTGGAAAGGAACAGTAAATCCAGTGAGCCACTTGTCTGGATCTCCGCTGCATTTGCTCATTCCTGGCCATTGCATCAGGAAGAGAGAAGAAATGTACATTCCGAGGCTGTTTTCTGTTGGCATCACCACATACGACGTATGCCTCGTTTCCGGAGTTTCGAGTGACATGGATCCGTGGGTCGGCGCAAAAACCCAGAAACATCCGAAAATACGAGACCCTCATTTTGCACAGATGCACTCACACATCCACATTCACGAAACGCTTGGGTCACAATTTAAATTTGCAACACCCAAAGTCAAAGGTCCTTGAAGCAATGTAGGACATCAGTCCACAAGCCCAGAAGCCTCACCAAAGCATTTTGTCTGATGCTTGAGACGCGTGGTCAACACAATCCACCCAAGACTCAAAGCAAAGAAGATGGTTCCTCCGTTGAGAGATTTGTGCGTTTTGATGACGCACCCAAAGGCACAGCACCTCGCAATGTCATTCTCATGCTTATTTCAAAGACAATCAGAGGACGGCGATTCACGTGGCCGTTTGTGTATGAACTGCGAAGCCTTTGAAGTTGGGATGGAGGCTGAATGAATATAAATAAGAAATCATGTGCTTCATTGCTTGACTGCCTGGCAATGAGAAATCTTAATCACTGCTTTCGTAGCTGAAACGATCCGTTCGTGATTTGCGTTCAGGGCTCCAGTTCCAACTGCAAACTGAGAGGCTTGAAGCCCACCGCCAATTGATGTGAAAGCTACACAAAATACAAGCAACGTGCATGGAGAAAGTACCTCGGCAAAAACTGATGCCTGGTCTGCCAAACCTATTTTGAGAGTCTTTCTGGAGATTCACAGACGTCGCGTGCGTGCGTCCCTGGATGAAAACTTGCTTGCCTCTGATATTATGCCACACCTTGACGACTATCTCAATCTGCAGAATCAATGCTGGCAGACAGCCAGTTTCCATATATCGCTCACTCTCTTTCTCCACCTGCGTGTGTGTGTGTGTGTGTGTGTGTGTGTGTGTGTGTGTATCTGTTATGCCAATCTGCACCTGAAAAAGACATGACATCGCGCGGAAAAAGAGCAACAAAGGAAACCAGCTTGTTGGAAAGTCTCTCTTTTCCGCGCGAACACATCTGCAAAGGTGTCACGCACAAGAAACCTGAAGTTTTGCCTCAGGTCGTTGACCCAACGACCACGAGAGCAGCTTGACAGACACCTAACCAGAACCTGTCACTGCAACTAGTGCCCGGCCTTACATTGAAGTCGATTATGACAGAAGCTAGGAGAGGGTGCTTTGATAGGAGCTAATTGAATCTGTGCGAATCTGCAGGGGAAGAGATAACCTAATCTCTGCTCTGTTATTACATCACATCCCGGCTGCCGCTTATGAACCTCCTGCGCAGTTGGGAGTTTCGTGCCATATTGGCTCAAAACAAAAGGTTCCTGGAAGGCAGATAGACTGTCATACGGGTCTGGCTTCCATAAGCAGCTCTGAATTGATTTTATGCTTATAAATGTTACTGAGGTGATGGATTTACCTGAGCCATCTTGAGATGCTTTCGGTGACCAGTCAGTCTGTGGCGTTTCAGTGCCTCTCTCCTGGGAGAAACAAACTCGTAAGGACAGAATTTAATTTTTTTCAAAAGGGCCACAGCCGTCATTCAGTAAGACATTGCGCCAGATGGACTTCTGTTTTGGTGAATGAATGCCTTGTGTTTCATGCAGAAGTGAAGTGCCGCCGACGGACCCACTTGTGCAGGGTCTCACGTAGTGAAGGCATCGTTTCCCACCTCATATCAGAATCTGGTGAGGTGTGAGGCTGCATGAGGCAACACAACTCCCGATTCACGTTCATGAATTTTGAATGCCACCTCCAAATCCTTTCCTTCGCGACACCGTCCAAATGCCAAGTCAGGCACATTCGACCTTGTTGCTTCTGTTGCTGATGACTGCATTTGAAAATGACCAGTGAGTTTGCAAATGGGACTGTGGCCATGTACTTTACAAAAAACAAGGCTAATTAGTTGCCTTGGCAACTGTAATTAAGAGTCCGGTCTCCGGTGGAATTGCTACTGGTAAATGTTTTCAGTCAACACAATGAAAGCTGTGTTGAAAAGCTGTTCTTTACGAGGGCCAAACATACTGCACACAGTTTTTGTTCAAGGAAAAGCAAAACTGAAATCCAACCGTAGCAATTGTCATGAGCACATTTGAGGAATCCTGGGAATGCCATGTCCAAGATGAACACGCAGTTCATTCATTGAAAACCGTTCTCTCTCAACTGATTGGTCCCTTTTTCGGGCCACAAGAACCTTTTTCAGCAATCTATGGACCATTTCTGGAGCTCACAGCCCAGATTGAAACACGCATTGCACAAATCTGTTCACTTTCTACTTGGCCACATGCTGTTTCCCCATAAATCAACACTAGCTCCTCGCTTACCTGATTAGCCATCTAAATGCCTCCGTCCTCAAGAGCCTGATGAACTCATTTATAATTTACTATCAAATTCACATCAAATGAGCTCATTTAGAAACTCAGCTTTTCTTCGACTCTTGTTCGCTTGATGTTGGCGTCGGTGAGTTTCGTCCCTGTGGAGCGGGGTTTGGCACGAAAATAGCGAAGTGATCTCTTCGGGGATTCTCGTCACCAGGGTCAAACTTGACCGCAGACAGAAAAACAATCCTCACACTCGCGCTTGTGGATGTAATTCTTGTCCACCACAGGAAATGTTCCTGACGAAAACACGAACAAGAACGCTTCGCTTTTGGAAACGCTGATACAGAAGAGCGATGGACGCCTCGACAGGAGGATCAAGCGACGCAGCGCGGGACGCGCAGGTGCCAAATCTCTCGCGGCGATCGGGTCAGTGAGCCCAGTCACACGACCGCCCTGATAGGGATCAGCCGTGGAGTCCTGCAGCAGTTTCATCAGACTTTGCATGTTTGAGAGGTGTTGCACTGAGAGAACATCCAACATTCCTGGTCCGTTGAATTTGTGCGAAATTAAATTTGGGGATCACTGAACTTTTCTGAACACTCTGGGTCTCAAAATCTGATTGAACTGGCTGGCCCTTTCTGTTTGCTGTGTGAACCCCCCACAAACCTGCCACAAGCAAAAAAGAATCATCCCATCCAAAGCAACTTCACCTTGCTCTGGCCAAGTGCAGCAGTTTGGTGCCCTTGAAGCTCAGATCTGATACAAATCCATCCCAGGATTCATCTGAAACAAAAGCCGCCAATTTCCAATCTCATCTCCTGAGTGAATCTCCTATCTTGGCTCGTTTCTTCATTCGACATAAATTGTGTTCAGTCCCTTCCAAGCGGTGTTTTTCTTCCTTTATTGGGGCTGTATGGAGAGGTATATTAGCTTGTAGCCCGCGGCTCCCCAGGGAGGCAACCTTTGGCTAACAGGGACGACGACAGGGCCGACAAGCCTGCAAAATTGCGCTCTAAATTTGCACATAGTGGCACGTCACTGGAAGCAAATGGCGCACAGTTCGAAACGAGCATACAGACGTCTCTGTTTTGACCAGTAAGGGCAATTTTTGACAAGCAACGAATTACCCTTCGAAGAGGACCTTGACGCAGATAACAACGACGTCTGTTACCCACAAAAACTTCTCCGTGGTCTTGACGGGGACACAGTCGTTTGTACGAGAAATGCACATCTGAGAACAGAAACTGCCAGACAGGGACAAGATAAGGGTCTGAGAGAGAAAAGGCTGTGGTGCTAAAAGTCAAACGTGCGTAAACTTGATGAATCGACAGACTTCGGATGGGCAAAGCTGACGTCATGACATATTGGCTCGAAGCACGCATCATAACTATCACTGCTCCTTGCTCACGAAAGCGGCTTTTGTGCTACAGATGAGGCTTTGGCCATAACGTAATATTAAAAGCTGATTGAACATCTGACCCTTCCCAGGCGAAGCCTTTTTGGGTTTGAGGGCAGAGAACAGGAAGACACCGCAGTGCTTACTGGACCAGTTTCAAGACACGGTGTGTTTTTCTACTGTTGCAAACGATGAGTCCCGCCAACGTGATATTTCAACAGCCTCCAGCAAATTTGTTTCTTGGGTGATTCTGGGAAACATCATCACCCCCCGGTTGCACTTCGCGTGTAAACAAACTCTGGCCCGGATTGGGAAATCTTGCGCGAAAATGAGGTCAGGCCGGATATGGATTGGTGTGAAGGGGGCACGCGGACTGATTTTCTGCACATCAGTGAGCAGGTGACAGCTGGAGACTTTCATCAATCACTTCTCCAGAAAACATGTACCATGGTCAACAGAGCCATGTTTGACAAGGAAACACAAGAATGAATGGAACAGGAATAATACATCATTTCATCAAAGCGTTTTCAGTCAACTCACACTTTCTTTGCAAACCAGCTTCAACTGCAAATATTTCGACAGCAGTGCATGCCATGGTCGGAGTGAATAGTGAGCTGAGTACTCACCTCGTCGTCGTAATCCTGCTCCATTGTCGTCAAGACTTGGGACTTTCAGGACTCACCAGCCCAGCCTCAAACAACTCGTCCTCAACACAACTACTTCTTGTGGTTCCAGTCAGTTTCCTGTTGCTGTGGTGACCACATTTGTGTCAAGTTGTTTCTTTGCTGCGTGGGTGTACCATCTGCCTTGGTCAAAAACAGTTGACCAGGAGCCCAGGATTTTGGCATTGAGCGATTTACTGTTGCGTGTCCCTGTCTGCACATCAAAAAGTCACCAAAATAGTTACGCCAAGGATCATCTTCGTTCACTCCCTGCAAACCCTGCGCTGTAGAATCTGCATAGGGTTAGAAATGCAGTCTGCATGAAAATTTTATGCGGCCCACATTATCTTGGGGTGGACTCTCAATTGTCCACTTCTGAATATGCAGGATGCTTGCCCCGTTTTGGTGCCCATCGCAACGTACAGATCAATGGACGTCTGAAGCTCCACCAGACCATTTCAATTTTTGTGCAACTGGTGCCACGAGGCACGGAGTCGCGTTGGTTTTGCAGGGCAATAACCAATTTCAGCAGCGACAGGCGGTGTGTAACAGCTTTGTCTCGAATGACAAATGTTTCGGTTCCATGTGGAACCAGTCCAGAGTCGGAGGGCAGGTGCAGAAATGCCAATAATGGTTCTCCCAACAAATTACCCGACCTCTTTCAAATGTTTTAGAGCCAGTTTCTGCAGTGGCGTTTTCTCAGGGAAGAAGCCAGCAAATTCCTTTTCAAATTTGCTCACGATTGGTTCTTTGTTGAAAGGAAAAGTAGGATGTTGTCAAGCGTGTGCACAAACGGACACACGAATTCATTGCTCAAAGCTAATGTTTCAATGCCTCGCCCAACAAACAAGCAATTGTGGCCTGACAATGGTGATTATCTGCAACAAAGGGACCAGACGTGGATCTGTTTTCTGCATCCCTCTCCGCCTGCATCAGTTTCAACATGAACACCGCGCCTCATGTCGGAAGCTGCCTGCCTTTTATGATTCTGTGTGGATGTCAGGTCTATTTCCCTAAATGCTCGTAGAGAGACCATCTCACTTACCTGCGGCTAATTCCAGGCCAGCCAAATTATTTACTTCTTTTATTCGCAGCCATTTATCATGATCAAGCCTCAAATCTTTTCATGTCACAAGATGCTGTATTTATTTCAGGCGCTGACAATGGGAGCAGTAATTTCACTACGGTGACACTGTGTGGGTTTCATTGTTCCTTGCATGACAGGAAAATCTCAAGCATTTTTACACGAGCAGGAAATTGCGACGACATTGAGTTTGGTGAACCACCTTGGATCGTTCTTTTCGCATTTGGTTTCGACATATTCAAACACGATCAGTGTGTCGCACTGCCTGATTCCCACAAGGAATTGCTGAGCTTCACTTCGAAATGAGGCCGAGACAAAAGGCTGCTAAGTCGAATCTCATGTTTCCCTTGGGCTGCGACACTGCATTGCATTCAACAGCGACTTCGTGTCGTTCCGTAATCGGCTAATTTGGCCTGTTGTGTCAGGGTGAAACCACGCCCCTCTGCAGCAAGGTTTCTGGTGACGAGAGTCAGGCACCTTCACCTTTCTACCTTGCTTGAATCTCATGTTCGTCTGGCACAAGACAAAAAAACGTCAAGATGCTCGTACTTCAGGCACGTGCCAGGCCTGCAAGGGAAGAACGCTTGTACCTTAAATGGCATAAAACTGGTTGGATTCTCCGTGTCTCCCTCTGCTGTTTTGCAGCTTCAAACACAATGAGTCGTTGCTGAAAGCAACAGCTTCATCCAAGTGAAGCAGGATTGGAGCAGGGAATCGCCCAGGGTCCGACGAATGGACCAGATCACCAATAAATTGCAGATTGTCCTTTAGCTCCAGCAGCCGCATTGTGTCAAAATTACGGCACAACAATTATTTTTCAAAACAAAGTCATGCACTGAATTTATCGCTGGGCCTTTTGTCAGACCGACGTAGACATCTGCTTGAGCCAAAAAAGCAACCATTGCTTCGAGCAATCCACCACTTCGACGGTTGAAATGTTTGTCTTGAGCACCAAGATTGTTTTTCCGAACCACCTTCCTTCTTAGAAACAGTGGACTGAGAGACCAAATCCCGAGAGGTTCCAATCTCTTTGTTTGCATTCTGCAATAAACAATCCTTGAGGAGCAGAAACTATTACAGTTGCTGCATTTATTCTGGGCCTAACGAGGGATTAATAAAGCTCTCGCGGGCCCATGAGCGGACATAATCCAAACACCAATTACTGGTAATTGTGTTTTAAGCGTCCTGGAGATTTACACTCGGAAAGCAATTTTGCCTGCAAATGTGTACAGAATGGTGCACGACAGGTGTTTGCGTGACGCTGACGTTGCCCCATCTTGAAGGTTGTCTGCGATCGCGGGAAGGAATGATGGATCTTGCTGCTGAAATCAAACAGTTTGTGACAAAGGCACAACACAACGTTCGAGGGATGTTGCAAAAGTTTGTCACTCAACCCGAACACGAGGAGCGTTTCGTGAGTTTAACTGCTGCTCCCGAATGTGAACCCCGCAGTTGAAGCGCAGTTGACTTTGCGGAGACTTTCAATGGAAGCTGCAACGGGTTGACAAAGTCCAATATTCGCGGTGTGTGAAGTTGTGTTTGGTGGAGACAAAAGAGTTGAGAAAGTTTCCATTTCGAGACGAAGACTGCTGCCAAGCTTGTGTTTACTGTTTGTGTGTTGCCTTTCATGCCTGTCTAAGAGACGTGAATCTGGAGAAAGCTTCCACACACCACTCACGCAATTGAAAGTTGTTGAGACAATGGCTCCACTCTATACGACAAGCAAGACAACAAAATGCAGTGTCTTTCAGAATGAACCCTGCGTGTGTTTGTACCAGAACTTGAGAACCCTTCTTGAAGCACGATGTGCAGCACCTTCAGGGAGCCTCTTCACTTCTTTGCACCGGGTCAAGAACTTGGCTCCAAGGTTAATCTCAGGCCCATTGAAGTCCAGTGCTTTCTTTTGATCTCCGTTTCAGGTTGTTCTTTTATTCTGGTGGCCCTACCTTTCACTGGAGCTGTGTTGGTAAGTTTGGAATCGTCTGCTGGAGACCCCTGTGTATTGGACACAAACCACTTACCTAAAACAGAAAAAGAAGCAGCATTCATAATATTTGTGTGACAAATTCCCGGGATCGAAGCAGTGGGAGCTCTGCAATACATTCTCTTTGCAATAGGTGGGAAGCGCGGTTAAACAGGGTTAAGTGCCCATCTGTATGGTTCGCCAAATGTATTGGTGCAGACTTTCAGACTGCCACAGTCTCAACACATTTCTCACTCAAATTAACTTATCCACAAAAGACCACCTGCACTTCGAGCACTGTCAAAATCGAAGCGTTGTGGGTCTTGCTCTTCAAACTGCAGTTTCACGTCAAATCGATTTGTTTTCCTGGGATGAGTCCAATGGAGTACATTGACAAATCTGCAGGGAGTGGAGTGCGCTGCGTGTGCTCATGCTGTGTTGCCAGCACGATGTTCATTGCAGATCTGTCCACTTGCATCTCAACACTTTCTGAAGAAAAGACTGTTCCGTCCACAACAGCCATGCTGAGCATTCAAAATGAACCCAGGACCACAGACCGAAAACTTGCCTGCCAGGACTTGGCTTAACCAAATGACAGGAATGGTTTTTCGGAGAAAGCTTTTTTGGCCTGCAGTAGGCTCGACTTCGTGCACATTCAATCAACGCAGCAGATACCGGGCAGATAGTTGCATTATGAAGCACACTCAAATGGACATTATCCTGATGTCTGGAAGGCAGAGCAATGTGACAACACTACCGGAAAAGTTCTCAACTCGATCAAGGTATAGCGGAGCGCTGAAATCTGGTTGTCTTCGACTTTTGGTCAAGCCTAAAATTCCTGCAGTACTGGATATGTGGCAGCATCTGCATACTTCTGTAGGTGTCCACTCTTTTGGTCTTCAGTTTTCTCAAAGCTGTCCATTGAAACTTATTTCAGCTTCCTTCGTTGCCCAGACAGGAAAGTTTTCTTTGCCCAGTTGAGTTTAGACTGTTTCGTCCGCATGCTGGCCGTGAAGGACGCCTCCAGTCCCGCACTGTGTCTGGCCTCGGAGCTCCTCAACAGTGATTAGATCAGCTCGGAGATCTGTGACATCCTTCTACGTGGCAGTGACATTCCCCTCCACGGTAAAGCGAAACTTGACGGGCACATTGTTATGGGCTTTTCAGTCCACAATGTGTGTTCCTGCGCAAAGCCTGAATCTTTCTTGATGAAGCCAGAAAATAGTGCCAGCTCCAGCTACATGTTATGATGTCTTTTATTCTGGCTGAGTGATCGATCAAGCATGGAAGGGCTCAGCTGTATGTGGAACCGTCATCCTTTTCAGAGTTGCAGTTCAGGGGTCAATCACAGTCAATCAAGATTCCAATCGGGGTGCGTCTGCAAAGCCCCGTTAACCTCACATGTGAGTTCGGAGCCGATTCGGTTGCTGCGGAGTTGGATTTGACAAGCCTGGTTTTAGAAGAAATGTTTTGTTTGTCATGCCATTTGTGGCCCAACCTGAAAAATGCGTGACTATTTTGGACGCTTTCTGTCGCTGCAAAATAAGATCAAGTTGTTGTTTCTTATGACAGTTTCATTCGTAAACGCAGAAGTCAGTTTCAGAGCAACAAGACCCCAAATTTTCGTACCTCAAACTCAACAGTTTCAAAAGTCGGAACACTCATGTTCCAGAGTTCTCCTGGTTGAGGTTTTCTCCGTGTCTTGCTGAGCACGGAGAAAATTATTTCGTCAAGATCGGAGTCACCGACTCAGAATCACTTGTTCCACGGACAAGTGAATCCTGAATCTGAGTCCCGTGATCCGGATTTACGGCTCCGACTGATATTTATGGAAAATTCAGACAGCACAGGGCAGTCCTCCGCACTAAATAAACCTGGATTCTTGCGACCGTGGTCGTTGGTATCTCCCCCGTACCTTATTTGGGTTACTGTATGCAGTCTTGGCCACGAGAAGTGCCAACGCTGCCAAATCTCTCACGAATTGCCTTGCTTTTCAACGTGTCAAGTTCTGATCTCCCACAACACAATTTTGAGAAGTAGGACCTGTGTAGATCTACTCCACGCAGACACGACTGCCTGTTGTCACGGAAACACAAGACACTGCACGAAGACATTAGAATTTGACCAGAGACCTTGACCACTTTAGCCAACAGAGAAAAAGTACATTGTCAAAACTGGAACATCCATTCATTTGCTACACCCTGAGCAACAGAGAGAGAGAGAGAGAGAGAGAGAGAGAGAGAGAGAGAGAACAATTTTTTGTTGTATGAATACCATTGTCTTGCGAACTCACGAATGGCGGACCAAACGTACCACTGACTTGGACAATGGTTTGGATTGGTGTTCCTGTTGAACATGGACCTGCGGCCTCTGCATTGAGTGCGCAAGCACCTGAAGCAACTTAGGCCAGGGGTCGCTCTAAAATTTGACCACCAAGTCGTGGTGGACTTGCATTTCAGTTCTTGTTGTTGTCCAGAATGAGAACATCCAACAACAACGAAAACTTTCTTTTACACTGTAATTTGAAGCAATTACATTGAGTTGTGCTCCTCCTGTCCCAAAGGACACGAGTTGGCTCTCACGATACAATCTGCTCAGCAGCTCGACGGAAGCCATGTGTTTCCGACCACGTGATCTGCCTGCGCGTACAGCGCTCAGTTTTCCACTGACCTTTCATCAGCATCAGACTCTTTTGGCCCATCAACGCTGAAGAAAACAAACATCTTTGATTTCATCTGACGCTTTTCTCGAAAGATTACCTGTGTGGATAAGAAGTCAGCAGCCAAGTCAACTTGATTGTACCAGCAGGTTTGGGGTTGAAAGAGGGTTGTTGCAAAGAGCCATTTGTTGAATTCTCGAGCTGAGCCTTTCTCCCTCAGCTTTTTACCAAAACGCAAGCAAAATGTGCTTGCAAAACTGCAAGACAATTGTGTCTTGTGGTTCTGCTTAAGACTGGGTACCTTTGGTCCACACAACACGAACCAAGGTCTATTCAGTCAGTCAGTCACCCTCACAACCCTGAACCTCTTGCGAGGACAGGACCAGCACACCCCAGCAAAAAAGAACCCCTCCCCAAAACCCAAAAGCTGTCAAGCGACATGCAGCAGACACAACACAATGTGCATATTTTGACTGAACACGGAGAGATTCATGCAAGGACCTCCTCAGCTTTGGGAAGCACGACACCTGCCTTTTTTTGGCACATTGAGCATCAATCACACTTTGAAACACCAGAAGAGCCTCAAAGACAACTTCATACACATCAGGTTCGTGTGAAATGCAACTGACATTGCCAGGTGGGAATCTCACGTTCCATTCTTCGTGCACAACGCAATGTAATATGGTTCCAACTCGTGCCTTTGTTGTGTAACAATTGTGCAGAAATGGGTCCAGATCATTTTGTTCCAATCAGCTATTTGGTCGCGACAGCCTGTCGCAATACGCTGATGAAGTGATCAATTTCCATTCCCAGCAAATAGGATTGCTGATTCGTCAACGTGCACTCGCAAACTCGAACTCGGAGGCAACGTAATTCAAAATTTTGTCAACGTGCGCCCCAGCCGATAAGTTGGCAGGTGAAACTGTTCAGAGGACAATTTTACAACTTTGTTCTCACAAGTCAGAAAAATAGCTCCATGGAGCTCGCGGTGATTTGGGGAAATTCTGATTTCGCTCACACTGATTTCCCTCACTCTAATTTC
>JAAUXT010020561.1_pt1 | contig 30628 bp, 28 predicted proteins | sample 7278171 | NCBI WGS metagenome assembly JAAUXT01 (sample SAMN14350112, study PRJNA611818) | marine sediment metagenome | isolation source: surface marine sediment (1.8m) | place: French Polynesia: Moorea | collected 2018-08
CTTTTGGAAGAGGCTGCCTATAGGTGATTTGATTTCGCTCACTCCGATTTCGCTCGCTTTTTCCAAAAGCTCACAAATCGGACCAAGCTCCTCAAATCACCTAAAAATTGTCCTGGAACATGCTGTGTCACTCCGAGATTAATCCACGTTGAGTTTTCTTTGTTCTTTGTTGTTCCAATCAGTCAGTTATCAACACAGGTGTTAGTACAGGCCCTTCATACTGCCTTTCCACATCAAATTGTTGGGTGCAAGTGATAAAAATGCTGACAATTAGAAGCTGTAGTGCTGTCAGGGAATAAAGTTCATTCGCATACTTTCAACAGAAAAATATACAAACAAAGATGAACGTTACACGGGGCCTTTCAAAGTACAAACATCATTTCGTTTCTGTTAGTTGGCATTTCCAGAACAATCAACCGTCACCTGGTCCCAGTACGTATCTGGAGGGTTGGTGCATTTTGGTTTTGGGAAGAAAGTAGGAACAACAGCATGCAACCAACCATCTATCTCAGCTTGGTACACCCAGCACATTCTAGCATCACATTGCAAGGGATTGTAAGACAGGCCAACATTGACCTCAGTTGGATGATTTGTGCCAAATATATCAGAATTCAATGTTTCAATTCTATTGGACTCCAGACTCAACCTGTAGAGATTGGGTAGGTTTTCAAAGGTGTTTGGTGGGATGTAAGAAATTGAAGTGTTTTTGAGATACAAGTCCCTCAACTTTGTTAACCCTTGCCACATCTGAGGACTGATGTATCTGATGGGGTTTGAAGTTAGATAAATGGCAGATAAATGCTCTAGACCTTCCCAGGTATCACCACTGACACTTTGAATGTTGTTGTCAACCACAGAAATTGAGGACAAGTTTGTTCCTTGCCACATCCCTTTGTCTAACTGTGACAATCTGTTTCTTCCCAAGTTCAGAATATTCAATGCAGGCATGTTTGAAAAGGTCCCAGCAGCAACACTAGAAATTCTGCATCCATCAAGTGCCAATGAAATAAGGGACCCCAGCCCCTCAAACATGTCCCTTCTGATTTCACTCAGCTCACATGAAAAAGAGGACAAAAACAAGTATGTCAATTTAGTCAGATCAGAGAAACACCCCAAGTCAATGGAAGCCAGTGGATTGTCAGAAAAATCAAGATAGCCAAGAGAGGAAAGGCCAAAGAACATCTGACTGCCAATAGAAGCAAGCTTATTGTCCCTCATATGAAGAGCATTCAAGGAGATAAGGTCAGAGAAAGCTCTGGGTGATACCTGATTTATGCTGTTGTAACTCAATGACAAGGACTTGAGTGAGACCAAGCCTGTCCACATATCAGCCCTGATCTCTGTCAACTTGTTGATGTGCAATTTGAGTTTCTCACACACACTTAGATGAGCAAAGTCTCCAGGTTGGATATCTGGGATGTCATTGGCTGCCAGGTCCACAATGGTAGCCTCTGCAGGGATGTCATCAGGAACTTCTTCCAGATGTTGGAACTTACGGCCATAGTAAATGCCTCTGACACCAACCACCAGCATTGCAGCCAGCAGGACAACATCTGGAAAGAAAAGCCGCACATTCTTCCTCACACACATTTGCCTCATTGTTTTCTGAGGAGACAATTCAGCTTTGATGAAATGGAAAGCCACAGTAGGGATGCTAAGCGGGTGCAAGATTGTTCGCATCAAGTTGCTTCAGACACCGTCTATTTGAAGCCCAACAAGAATTGCAGTTCTAGGTGTATATTGGGTTGCTGGGTCATTGCAGCTGAACATTGACTTCTGAATTACTCACTGGTTGTGGAGATATTCATGATTCTTCCTTCGAAGCACCAGAACCGTCCTGTGGAAATCTTCGTGTCTGCAACAAAAAAGTGAAGCAAATGTAATAAGATCTAAGGAACAGTTCCTCTGCCAAATCCCACTTTAGGAGAAAGGAAAGGAGATTACCACCTGATCCTGGGATGAAACGCAGATCCACCGTCAGCTGTTCAGTGACAGACTCAAACTGATATTTCCCAACCAAATTGGCAAAATTGGGACGCAATGGACATTGGTTCAAATTGCACAATGGATGTCATAATTGCTTGGCACTCTATCAAAAAAAAATTGTCCAAAAGAAGCTAATATTTGAGTCATTTGGTACAGTGCTCAGAAATAAATGATCATATTTGCTTCCAATTGGATGCAAATTGGGGAGCATCACTCCCAGGCATCCAATTTATTCACCTGGACAATGCATCATGTTATTTATCTGGCCTTGCGAGAGAGATCGCCATGAAAATGGGTGGTTTCAAGTGTTTTATTTGCAACCGCCACAAGCATGACCCGTTTAGAATCCCATCCGCATTGGCCTTTCTTGAATCACCCTTCAGAATCGTGACCTGCGCGCCGATGCAGGCGCTTCAGAGTGCCTTTTATGTTGGACCTGACACCAGAAAAGCAGAACATATTTTGGGCTGGACCAAGAGACACTCCAGTGACCAGGCTCATGAAGCAGGGGTTTCCATGCATCACATGAGGGCTCCTACCGCGTCCTGTGCAGATCAACACTCAGAAAAATTTGCACGTAGCCTGTCCACACACTGTCAAGTTTGGCAGACAAAGTGCAGGGCAAGTGTGGAAATGTCAGTGTATCTTCTGTTTCATCAATGAACGCCATTTGTGATTCATCCTGAACTTACGGATCCTGCCGCGACGACAGGGGTTTTCACACAGATGACGCGGCGTCAAAATTTTGACGTGAGATCAAGAACAGACTGCACTGTTTTTTTATGCTCTCCATTGGGCATCATGTTAAATTTGACACCCACGCATCAAAATTTTGATGTGTGCGTCAAAAATTCTGACGCCGCCCAGCCGGTGTGAAAACCCTTTACGTGACGCTTTGACAGGTTCCGGCATTTTGGGAACTGCACGTACAAAAGAGACTGGAGGGAGCGTGCACGGGCTGCATATCTCTGTGTTGTCTGAAGGTTCTTTCACTGTACAGCCGTGGAACTATGCATGTCTGTGATGTGTGTTCACTCGAGACTTGAAAAATGTCTCAAAGATCAATTGGGACAAGTGAAGGGCCTCAAGCAGTACTGAAAGGCGCCATTTAGTGTTCAGTGGTTTTCATATTTGTGACGCCTTCAGCATTTTCTATCGTCGACGGCAAACATTCTTGAGGACGTCGAAGCATGGTCAGGACCGTTTGTGTGACACCCAATTGGGTGTGAGGTTAAATGTTGACGCCGACGCCAAAATTCTGCTGTGGACGTCAAAGTTTTGACGCCGACGGCACCAATGTGAAACCCCCCCCCCTTATGTCAGGCTTTTGTTCTTTTGCCCTGAAGATGTCTTCCAATTGACGACTGTGGAAATTCCACCGCAAATCGCCTCCCTCACTTCGGGCTTCAACAAAAGGAGGATTGTCAGCAGAAACACAACACAGCACTCCCATGTGCTACGGTTCAGAGACTCTCTTTGTAAAGGCAGCGATGGCAACCAAAGCAGGCTTTTTGCAATGTCATTCTTCAAATAAGAAGTGTGTGGAAAGGCAAACTTGTTCAGATCGTGACTCGACTTTTCACAAACAACAGAGGTGAATCATAACAGGATGTTAAGACGGGACACACACACATTTGTGTTTCTCGCAGTTTACTGTTCAATATGACTGTTTTTTTGTAACATTTGGGACACAAATTAAGTCAGTTATAAAGTTTTGAATGAGGGAACATACCTTGGACTCGAACAGCATGGAAAATCGTGGTGCTTTTCGCTGTGATGCGATTCGCGGCGGCGGCCGAAGCAGGTGAGGCATTGGCTCGTCCACGCCTTATTGTGGGTGTTACGTGGTGCGTGTGTGTGTCTGTGTGTGGTGTGTGTGTGCGTCTGTGTGTCTGTGTGGCTGTATGCCTGTCTGTCTGTCTGTCTGTCTGTCTGTCTGTCTGAACTGGGTACAAAGATGTGACTTGAGGCGTGTCTTTTGTTCGAGTGGCGTTGTGCGTACATTCAGACAGTCTGAAGGAAATTCGTGCGTTTCAAAGACCGAGGTATTTACGTCGGCCTGAAACAGAGCTGGTTGTCAAAACGTCACTGCTGTGAACCGTGTGCAACCAAAGACAAATTCCACGCTTGGTGATCAAACTGAATGGAAAGAAGTCCGTGCGCTCAGTGGCAATGACTGCATGGTCTGAAAATAACCAGTCTCTGTCTCGAATGGGGAAAGCCCTCACGTGTACTTCTGCTTTCTGCTTCACTGTAAGGCTCTCGCTTTTCGCAGGACGCACGTGGTACATGTCCTGGCACGGATCGGATAAAGACGGGTGTGGGGCTGAGAAAACATCTGCATGTCAAAGCCTTGACTGGCTCTTGAGCCAGTCGACACAAGATCAAAGTCACAATACAAGTATGAAGACATTGAAAATTTCTACTGATCGCAGTTTTGTCATTGACGGTGTTTTGATGGTAGGTTGTTTTGCCTTTTTCGGCAAACTGGCAAAAAAAATCAGCAAGTCATTTTGGCAACATTGATTGTTTCCAGGCTTTCATGACAGTTTCGGTATTTTCAGCACAAATATGGACTGCAAAAATTTGCTGCAATTGGCGTATCTTCACACACCAAGTCTCTAAAATTGCCAACAGCTTCATTTTACAAAGTGAACTTTTCTCAGCAAAGCTTGTGGACATTTTCTGATCTTCATGTGAACATCACAAAGTCCGTTGTTCCAATGGTGCGTGTGAAAAGTACCTCAGATAACCACAACATCAAGATTCTGTTGAAGAACAGCACTGTTGCCAACCTTCACTTTGTTGGAAAACATGCAGTAAAAATATCAGACTCCTTCATTTACTTGGGAAATGAAAACAAAGGCAATTTTTTGGAAGCAGAAAATAGCACAATACAGATCAGTGACTCATATTTTGCTGGACAAAGTAATTCTCCAGGAACAGCAGCATTTATGACAGCATTGCATTGTCAAATTGAACTCAATCATGTTGTCATTGAGGCATGTCAATCAGCGAATGGGCTAATTCTGGTCAACAGTAGTAGCATACATTTCAGTGATGTGTCTTTCATTCAAAATGGCAATAGATCAACAAGCTCAGCTGTCCAGCTGTACAAAAGTAGTGCAATTGTAACAAACAGTCTATTTCAGAGAAACTTTGGTGGAAATGGCTCCTGCATTCATGTACAATCTGAGTCTCATCTCAGAGTGATAAATTCTTCATTCAACCACAATGTTGCAACAGCATGTGGTGGAAGCATTTTCTGTGAGAATGGAACAACACTGAATCTCCAAGCAACACAATTTGTCAATAACTCTGCATGGCACTTTGTGGAAAGTCATCACAAAAAGTATACATGCTCAGGAGGTGGAGCTATCAGAGGGAAAGATCATGTCAGCCTGACAGCACTTGACTCTACATTTCTAAACAATTCCTGTATTAATTTTGCTGATGATCAGCTGAAACTGGCACCAACTTTTGATCAAAGTTTGGCAAGAGCTCAACTTGATAGACAATTTCAGTTTCCACCTTATCAAGGCTGTTATGGAGGAGCCATCCGCATGGAATCATTCGCATCTGTCGTGCTGAAGAGTGTCACCTGTGAACACAACTTCGCCGACTACGCTGGTGCCGTCATTTCAGTGACCCACCATTCATCCATAGTGATGGTGGAGTCAGGGTTGCACAGCAATGTAGGAACAGGCTCCTCTGGGGTAATTGATGTTTTGGGAAACTCCATAAACATCAGTGCAATACACTGTGAATTCAGCCATAATTCTGGTGTCTTGAACATTGGTATTCTCTCTGGCCAAATTCGCCTATTTTTGGACAGTTGCAACTTTCAAGGAAATGTTGGGTCAGCAGTCATTTATTGTATCAAGTTGGTTTTGGTGTATGACAGGGGAATAAACAAGAACAACACCAGTGTTCAGCAACAAGTGTCACAAGAAAATTCAGGAAACCCACATGGCCTCATCCTTGCAAAGAACTGTTCCTTTCAAAACAACACAGCCAGATCTGTCATCACTGCATCTTCTACTCATGTTCACCTGGTAAATTGCAAGTTTGATGGAAACCTAAACTTTGTGTTTGTTCTGCAAATCCAGAGCAAACTGCAGCTTGAAGATTCTGCACTTCTCAGAAACAGCCCAATGGTCAATGCTGTTATGCACTGTGATGGAATTGAGGAAATGTTTGTGCAGAACACAACATTTGACTCAAATGAACCAGTTGGATTTCTGTTCATCTTTGAATCACATGGAGTTGTTGTTGTGAATAACTGTTCATTTGTGGACAACAAGCATGGAGGTTTTCACAGCAATGCATATCTAAACTTGAAGGTTATAAATTGTCAATTTATGTTGGCCCAATCTTCTGTGACTGATTTGAATAACAATCTATTGTCCCTGATAAAAACATCAACAGTTTCTTTTGTTGAAACCACATTCTTTATCTCTCCAGTGAGAAAAGTTGTTGAAATTTTGCTGTACATCAGTGAGCACTCCAATGTGACGGTGATGAACTCACTCATCAATGGGTACATGTACTTCATGGTAAAAGGTAACAGCTCGCTGGCAATAGACACTTGCACTTTGAAGGATATGGGAAGAAAGCAGGTGTATGCAACATCTGCTGATGGACAAATAATGTTGAGAGAAAGTTCCTTGCTCTTCATATCCAATACAAAAATCAGCTGGAAGCCCAACAAGTTTATTAATAGCACAGCTGGAAGCAAGCTGTACATTTCCAATTGCACTTTTGATTTCCACACGGACACCAAACAAATTGTGGTGTACGATGGGTTTGCAAAAGTGGAGAACAGCCAGTTCAACTTGACAATTCCAAACAGAATAATACCAAAAGTGTATCAGAATCTGTCTGAATTTCCTTATGTGGTGGATCTATACAACAGTGAAGTCGTATTTGAACATGTTAAAATGATTGCCTTGAATAGAAAATGGACTGGGCTGAAGATGGAGTCTTCCAATGCTTCTTTCACTGACTGCTACTTCAAGTCAGTTCTTGTCACATTTTGGAAAGGTGCAACAAATTATCTGATTGCACAAAAATGCCTGACAACAGACTCAAGCATCGGGATTTTACAAAAGGCAATGGATGTCTTGATCGTTGCCTCATCAGTTCGTGTGAAGTTTGCCTACGATTGCAAGCAGCATCTCAACACACTTCGTATTGCCCACACAAATTTATACATTCATCAACCATTGCCCCCAGTGAAAAATTTTCTCACATGGAAGAGTATTCTGCACTTTAACAACTTTTCTCTTAGCACCGCGGAAGAAAGTTTTGTTCAGAAAACTGACAAACTTGGCTTGTTTTATGGGAAGAAATGCATGAAAGAGAATGACAAGCTAATTTCTGGATCAAATATCTTCAACACATATGAAAGTCAGTTTGCTACAGGTGAGAAAAACTGTTGTTTTGTGTTGAGCTGTGAATGACCTGTTTGGGCCAAAACGATATGGTAAAAGTTGCAGAAAGAAGGCACACGCGTTTTTGTCAGTATACTGCAGTGTCCTGCCAAATAAATGTACATGGGTGGTTCTTTTTTTCAGCTTTACATCCAACCCCTTGTGCACCATGTTATTGTGAGATAGATTTGAGGAATAACCAGAATGTTTTCAAGTGCTCCTCCAAGAAACTCACTGGTCAAATTTCTTTGCCCAAACTAACAGAGAAATACGTTATTTCTGGGACCGAGGATACTACTCTCACAGATTCCTTCATTGAGAAATTGAGAGTGTGCTCCACACTGAGAGCTGTTAATTTTACAAACAATAAAATTACCAAAATTTCATCAAACATTCAGCAACTGGTGCTGCTTGAAGAGATTTGGATGAGTGGAAATCCCTATGACAGTGACTGCAGCATGACTTGGATGATTCCGTGGCTAAATAATTTTACTACAGCTGCAAAGATAAATATTGTGAGAGATTACAAGGATGTGAAATGTGGAACTGGAAGGTTCAAAGGAATTCCTATTCATACATTGACTGAAGTTGCATTGGGGTGCTACCCACACAAACTAACTTCTGGTCAAATAGCTGCTTTTGGTGCAAGTGCTGGACTTATGATTGCCATACTTATTGTTGTGGTTGTTGTTGTAAAGAAGTCAAAGGAAGTGAAGTTCTACATGTTCTATTATTTGCATCTCAACACTGCCCCAAAGGATGACAAAAGGGAGAATTTGGACAAGAAATATGATGCCTTCTTCTGCTACAGGTAAGAATTGCACCTTATTTTCTGGAGATGCTCATTGTTTGGAAGAACTGATGCCATTTTGCTGAAATGTTTTTCAGTCAGGAAGATTTGCCCTGGATTTTGGAGGTCTTCATGAAGAAAATGCAAGAAGGAAACACCAGACTCCTGGACATTGAAGTGGATCATGGATTCAAATTGTTTCTACATCAACGAGATTTCATGGCAGGATATCCAATTATTCACTGTATCCACCATGGGATAGAAAAGAGCAGAAGGGTTATTTTCATACTGTCCAGGTGCAAATTTGAGTTTGAGTCTGTTGCATTGATTTTGATATCGTACAGAAACTTCTGGAAAGATCAGTCTTTTCTGTTTCCAGAAACTTTCTGAAGTCAAAGTGGGGAATGGAAGAATTTACACTTGCATATGCTGAAGCTTTGAAACACACAAAGATAAACTTCATTATTATCATTCTGAAAGAAAATATAGATTTAACTGGCTTGAGAAAAGACATGAAAATGTTCTTGAAAACTCACAACTACATTGATGCAACAAAGAATATCGAACAGGTGCCAGAAAGACTCAGGTGAGAGAGGAACCACAGTTCCATGTTGAGATGTTTGAACAATTTGGCTTAGATGTACGTTGTTTCAATGCGATGGTCTCTTTGTCTGAACAGATTTGCCATGCCTAACCAGCCATTGAGAAAGCTCAGGCCTGAACTGTTTCAGCATGAGAGGAACTTGGTGGATGCCTTCATGCCTGCCGACCAGGCTGAGGTCCAGGAGGCGGAGGAGCAAAACGCGTATCAGGTCAGTACTTTTGCTTGTTTGGTTTCACATGTTTCCATCACAGACCAACGAGAGGGTAAAACCCCAAACACGCACGCGCTCCTGTGAAACACAGATTCACATGCCACGTTTTCAGTGAGTTTCCATCTCATGTGATTTGTACATTTGGTTCCTTTTGTCCAGGCTGAGGGAAGACTTGACGACGCAAGATTTCGAGACACTGACGAGAGTGGGGAAGAGGCTGCGCTGGAGATGCGGGAAGTCCAACACCAAGTGGAGGTTTACATGCACGACGTTTGTGATGATGACGAGGACCCGCTGCCTCCTGATGGGAAAGAAAAGCCACAGAATGCAGTGAGGCCCCGACTGCTGCTTCGCATGCCGAACATACTGAGGCTTCGGAGAGGGTATGACGAGAACCTGGGTGGGTGGGTGGGTGGAGAAGATGTGCCACTCTCCCAGGTCAACTTACCCGATGAGCCAGAGGTTCATTTGAATGCTGCTGCGTATGATGGTGACAATGAAGAGACAGAAGAGGATGAAATTGATCACACAGGTGATGATGAGGGCGACGATGCCATTGATGCTGTTCTGCCCACAGACGATGATGCTTCGGCGAATGAAGAAGATGATGCTTTCCTCCCAGCAGCAGATGCTCAGCATTTTCATCAGATTGATGAACTCACTGACGGGGACACATTGGGAAACCCTCACCACAAGAATAACATTGATGATGACGCCACGACGCAGAGGGTGAAGCTGTCGGATGTTTTGGAGCAGGCCATTGACGATGATCCTGATGGTGCAGACGAATACACCAACGAAGATGATGACGACATTGCTGATGATGACAACAATGTTGATGACGATGTTCCATTGCTTCCATCGGACATGAACCCTTTTCTCTAATTGTACAGCGTGCTGCAATATACCAACTGATGCACCTTTCGTGCACATTGATTCAAGAGAGACCTCGTCAATACTCGCATTGACCGGGAAAGAACGAGAGCAACAGAAGACATTGTGTACAAGAATTCGAGTTTTCCAAAAGGACGAAACAACCCAGAAGGATTCGGCACAAGCTACGACTCATGAAACAAGAACAATTCTGCATCAACAAAAGGAAGGACAACGATGCCCCATCATAGGCCTCACACGCCTTGGACGCATTCATCCACGAGTCCTCAGCCAGGCCAAATGATTTGTTTTTGTTTCGTTCTGCGCTGTCTTGAAGACTTTCAAATCTCACGAAACATTGAAATTTGGAAATGTTTTTCACACACTGACATTTTGATTTCAAAAAAAGGTGATCTGCTGCGCCACACCGATTCTTAAACTTCATATTCATCAATCCACTGCCCGTTGGTGAAACAGCTCCAGTCAAACACAGTGAAAATCACTTCGTTGGCAGAATTAAGGGGGGAGGACACAAGTTTGAACTTCACGACAAAACGGATTCAACAAAGAAGAAAGGCAATTTTGTATGCGTCCGGCACCGGTTGAGTCCAGCCGGGGGCAAGAAAAAGATCAAAGTTTGGGAGCTCTTGACCCTGATCCGGTCTTCAAGATTTCTTTCCTTTGTGCCAAAGACTTTCTTCTTTCAAATCAAAGGATTCGAACCACGCACAATAGTCGCCAATTCCATTCATTCTGACGAAATTTTGATGCAAAGAACTGAGTGACAGTCCACAGTGTGCATCAAAGCGCAAGCCGGACGAAAAATCTTTCCTTGTGGTTTCCATTGTTCGTTGGTTGTATTTAGATTCTGAATCCTGTGAACACGGCGAAGTGCTCAGCCACATCAAGACTAATAGGAGTATCATCTGTTCCGACAATGAACCTCACTTCCACCGTGTCCCCTGCAACAAACACACAGAACAAAGCTGAACCTGTTGTCTCAGAATAGTGAAGGGAACACGCATTGGTACCCGAGATGGCTGTTGAAGTTGTTACAACAGGGCTTTTCACACAGATGACGCGGGTCAAAATTTTCACGCGACACCAGGAATCCGGACCGTTTTCTTGCATGGTGCTCTTGATTGGGCATCATGTTAAATTTGGCGACAGCGCGTCAAAATGTTGACACCAGCATGAGCAAGTCTGCCTGTGTGAAAACACATAATGGGTCAGCGGAATGTTGAAGGAAAGTCACCGTCGCTGAGTCGAGCCACTGCACCACAAACTGCGTTTCCATTGTCCCCCATACCACTGTCGTCCATGTCAGCATCAGATGTGCACAGTTTCTGTCCGTTCACTGTGATGGCAAACCAAGCGGCTTCTCCTGATGCCACTCTGATGTAGGTGGAGAAGTAGTACAGACCAGCTCCACCAGGGGGAACTGTGAACCTTCCTGTTCCTGTGTCGAACCTGAAGAACAACGCCCTTGTGTGAGCACAGATCAATGGATGTTGAGGTGGGTTTTTTCAGACACAAGAATTTTTTCCCACAAGTTCAAGACTGGTTCTGAACTGGGAAGCTTTTCTGTGTTCTTGTTATCCCCGTGTGTTTATTTTGTTTGTTTCTGACAACTAAATCCCAAACCCATGGTGGATCAAGTCCATGTCTATGATTGATGAACTCACCCATCTCCTTCGTTTGTGAGGAGGAGGCCGAACGGAACCGTTTGATCAACGGAGTCATCCAAAGTTGGGCTCTCGATCAGAACTGCGTGGAACGCTACAGCTGTCAAAAAAGAGGAGAAAGTTCTGGCTGTTTTTGCCTTTGCGGGGAAAGTTTCCAAGCATGGTTTATTTTTTGTTGTACCCAATTGTTGGCCTGCCTGTGCAAAAGTCAAGATTGTCTCACCTGCTCCGCGAGTGTTGTTGAGGTGCTCAATGTCTGCTCTGAGTTTTTCCATTTCTGCAGGTTCCACTGTTATGGTGCCAGATTCTGCTTGTTGTTGGTTTGTCTGGTTGAGACCTGTGCTGGCCTTCAATTGCTCTATCTCTGCAGCTTGCAGTGCAATGGCCTCTGCCTGCTCTTGGTTTGTTTGGTTGAGAGTAGTAATGGCTGCTTTGAGAGCTTCTGTTTCGCTTTGATACTCCTCAATGACCTGCACATATTCTTCCACCTTCACTACCACACCTCTGATGAGGCTGTCTTCTTCAGCCAGCCCAGATACCAACACACTTGTCAGCAGGATGACCAAAGGCCACTGAAACACGGTTGCTGCAATGGGACATTTGCTTTTGTTGTGCAGTGGAGGTGGAGTTATTTCCCGATCCCAAGCAGACAAGAAAACAATTTTGGTATCAGCAAAAGAAAAAGAAGATTACCTCTCGAAGAAAACGTTGGAATTAAACTGCTGATCAAACAAAAGTTTTCAAGTTGCTTTGCTCCTTTCATTCCTGTTATTTTCTCATCAACAGAAAATCAAGTGGGAAAAACTCAGTTTATGTGTTTGGCGAAGACACAAATAATTGTACAATTGTTGTTGTTGTGAGAAATCTTCGGAACAATCTTCAGGTGAACAGAAAATGTTTCAACTTGGGCAAGAAGTTAAATTGTCCTTTCAAACCTGCGTGTCATTCTCATCCAACAAAGCACAGGAAGATGCGAGGGTGCAGCATCGGATGTGTAGTGCACAAGAAAAGTTCATCAGACAAAGCAGACCGAGGAGTAAAAGGTGAAGCCTGTTTGTCACCATTTACAGCAAACTTGCTGCTGCACCCAAAGCCTGCTGAATGCTCAATGAACCGACAGGTTTGTGGGCTGGAATTCTTGCGATGCCGGTCTGTTTTGCTGAAGTTTACAGAGACGGAACCCTCCTTGGACAAACAAGCCAACAACATGGAGGCAGGTTCAGATCCACAACCTCGAGCCCAATCCGGTTTTCCCCAAACAGTGACAAATTCATCTGCACTTGTCCAGGGCTTGGGTTCGTTCGATCAGTATGAACAGCGCCACGAAGACCAAGAACCAAGTTTTGTGAATTTGGCGTTTCAGGAAAAGAAAATCAGAAGCTTGGACTCTTTGCTTTTTGTCACACAGTTCAGTTCTGCAAAACTGTGCTTTTGTTGCCATTGAACCAGAGAAAAGAGCTTCAATGATATCCAGTCCATTGAAGCCAGGTCGAACTCTTCTGTGGAATCAATCTACAACCTGTTGTCCGTCATTTGACACAGAGAAGTGAAGCCAAGCCCGCCGCAGATATTGCTGCCCTCTGTGGTCTTCCAACTATGTTCAAGTTGTCAGTTGGTCGGCTGAACAAAGAGCAAAGAGAATACAGACCTGGTTTGCCGACAACAAAATTCATTTCAATGCAACGCTCCATTTGGGATCCAGTTGTATCCCTCACGAATGTGAAACAGAGAAAAGCAAAACTGTCACAATGCAGGAGTGACTGTGGATCAATTGGCGAAAATCCCGTTCAAGAGATAAAAAGCAAATGTGAATCGCACTCTGCCCCATGTTGTCTTGATCATATCCACCGAAAGTTTCTGAAGTCTGGCAGAACATTTCACTTGGCTGTGCTGTCCTCGGAAAAACAAACACACGAAACATTGCAACTGAGGGAAAATCACTTCTTTTTTTGTAATCATGCAACGAACGTGATGTCGTGGCACACACAGCAGAAGAAGCAGCACCGTGTCTTTCATCATGGGGCCAGACAGGTGCTTTAACAATTCAGAAAATCAAAACACTGCCATGCATTTGGGGTCCTTGAATTCCTCATTGATACCCACCAATTCCTGTAGCCCAAGCGTTCTCCTGACGGCAAGGCCAGCTGGCTTTTCTTCCTCTCTCATGTTTTTATGATCCAATATTCAGTCATTTTCCTTGCTGAGCGCGCTTTTCGTGTCAATTTTGTGCAATTTTCTCCCATCAACGCAAATTTAACCATGATTTGCCAGCCAACACAATTGGATGAGACAACGTTAGTGGCATTTCTGCTGGCACCAAATGACATTGGCAAGGATGCCACATTGCCTGATACTGATATTTTGCATCTTCTGGTGCTCTGTCATTGGTGAGTTGCAGAATCTTCGGCAAGTGTCTGTTCTTGTGCTGTGTGATGTGGCAAACATCTGTTTCACTGACGCATTTCACCCTCGGTCAGTATTTGTTTGTTGCAGTGCAACTGTTAGATCTGAGGATCACGATTCATACCTCTACCTTTGCATCTTTGTCAGGCATCTACCAGACAACACACAGTGAATCAACTCCAGATGACCAGCACTGCCGGGACATCATGGAAACGTTCCCCTGTCTCCACCCTGACGGAGTCAAGCGTCCAATGATGTGTGTGTTTTGGTGCAACTCCCAAGAAAACTGTGAGGATGGGTTTGATGAGAAATTCTGCAAAAGGCCTGACATTCACCCCTGTCTCAACCATGCCTGGCAGAAGACCAATCACACATGTGATGGCAACAAAACAATTCCCTGTCTGCAGTGGTGTGATTTTGAAGCAGATTGCTTGGATATGACAGATGAAAGCCATCCTGAATGTGCAGCAGAAAAATCCAAGCGTTGCCTGTCTGACAACTGGTACATAGAACAGCACAAATCAGAATGCATTGAGATTGTCCAAAACATCTTTGACTTATACAACTCATCAACAAAAATCAAAACTTGTTTCTTTGACTCCACAATTTCAGAACATTACCCTGTGTTTTGTGAGAATTTTCTGCTTGATGTATCAGTTCAATTTTCGAAACTGAAACAGTCAACCAAGCAGCTGGCATTCTTACTGGCTGCAAATATTATTTTTATTTTCCTCGCAATACTCATCTCATGCTTTGGTTTCTGGTACAAGAAACACACTTCGCCAGAGCCAAGCAGGTCCAGACAGAATGAAGTCGTTGCGGAACCTGTTTGATGTTCATTTCACCGAGTGGACACGTTTTGTTTGTTTTGCTCATGGTCATCTTTTTTGTTTTGGCCATCTTCGAGGTCTTGTCAGAGAAACTCTCCTTGAAACTTGTTTGAGATGCCGGCATTTGCAACGGGTTCGATTGTCATCACTGGAATTTTGAGAAATCACAGAGGCAAGGGACATTTTTTTTTTGCAAAATATATCTACTATCATCAAGCCTGACAATGTGTGTCACCAAAACTGATTTAACTGTCCGCTAGCAACTGTCATTGATTCATGGGCAACATGCGCAAATTGCTCTCAAAATTGGGTTGCAGACAACAGTGATGTTGTCAACCAATTAGAGCTGCTAAATTCCATGAGAAAGTCCAGACCAATGCAGTTTCAGTCTGTTGCACAAAAACACACTTATCACCACATCAGTTGTGCAAGATGGGTGGCAGGTTTTGCCATGTTCTGCTTCTGACACAATTGCTGTGCTGTGCGGTACGTGCAAACCAATACAGATGCAAACAACACCCTTTTCAAGCGTTGTGCAGCAAAAAATGGAAATCAAATAAACAGAGCTAATTTGAAACTCATGTTTTGCAGATGCTCAATTTTTCTGAGGCGTGCGACATTCGAAATTACAGGGAGTGCAACACTTTGGAGGAGTCCTGCGGGTTTGGACTCGTTTTCAGTATTTCACTGTCACTCCTCTATACTGGTCCTTTGTATTGACATTCAACAGCAGTTCCAGACAATTTGCTGTTCTTTGCAGTGTCTTGGAATGTTTGGTTGACAAAGCCCAAGGATGCTCCCAACGACAACTCAATCTGTACCCTGCTTGGTCAGAACCTTACACATTTGCTGACTTTCTGGTAAGTGTCACTGAAGTTTGCAGTGCCCATTTTCTTGTTTGTGAAAAATTCAAAGCACAATGAATCTCATTTCATTGCAGACAATCAGAGACACATTTTGTGGGTATATCCCAGGATGCAATGGGCCATTGGCTCTGGAATGTGCAAACAATGGTTCTACAGCTGTTGGCGAGGACTTTTGCAGGCAGCATTCCATTTTCATTTGCCAGAAATTCATTTTGGTTATTTTGCGCATCCAGCCTTGCGAGATTCAAACTCACAAAACCTGCCGAATTGAAATGCGCTTTTGATTTACCTTTTTTGGTTTCAGTAATCAACTGTGTTTCCTTGACAACATGGAGACCTGCCCTGAAGTGCTGGAGATACAGTCTGTTGCTGATTTGGTGTCATTTATCCAAGAATTGGTGGAGATACATTGTTGAAAGAATAAACTGCAGCACAAGAGCGGAGAGAAGTTTTATCTTCCCACTCTGAAATTCCTGATAATCAGTCACACTCCAACGGATCCAACCCAAAAGTTCATCTTCAGGCTTACAGCACCTTCAGCTCGAATGACTTTTTGAGACAAAGCACACGAAACAGAAAACTATGTTTCAGTTTCACGGGGAGCATTACGTTGACATCGCAATGGTACATTCAGGCCGGACTGTTCACCTACCCTTCTTCAACCCCCCCCCCCACACACACACACGCACACACATCCACTGGATGCTCAAACGAAGAAATCAAGGCCGAAGACCACCACAGAAATCTCACGCCAAACCAAATTTTGGGTCAATGTTAGGATGATGGATATTGTCGCCATGCTATCAATTTCCCTGTCAAATTTAATGGAAAATAATTTGAAATTATTCTCATTCATACTTGTGCAACGCATTTCCAACCTACCATAAATTTGTGGTGGTGGTGTTTGTCGCAAACATCTTGGTGAATTCAGCTACTGTCGCTTGAGTGGCTCCACACAAACCTTCGTGCCACCGTTTTCTGTGGAAAATCTGGTGACAACGGACATGAAAATGGGTGCCAATTTGTTAACAGGATGTATGCTGGTGCAACTGGTGAGTGCTGAAACAGCAGGGTGTCTCAAGCGACCGAATCCAGCCGTTGTGTGCTGTATTTTGAGGAACGTCTGTAGACCCAGATGTGATTGAGGAAATTCAATTGCAGATGTTTGCAGGAGCCCAAAGCTGTAATATTGATACCTATCAAGAGTGCTTGGAAACAGATGAAGGCAACTGCAAGTTTGTGTTTTGCTCAACATATATGATTCAGATTTCTGTGACGTCACGTTCAGCCCCCAACTACATTGCCATCATGGGATAGCTATCCACGTTTGTTGCAGAAACGTGGAGTGTTTGGCTGACAAAACTCAAGGTTGTACTGACGAGGAAATGATTCAGTACCCATCATCTACAGAACCATACACTGCCAATGATTTTCAGGTACATTTCAGGTCATCAAAGGTTTACACCCAACAAAATACAGGTTTTGAGTTTTGTCCATATTTTTCAGTTTTCATTGTCAAGAACAACTTGACATTGCAGGTGATCAGGGATTCGGTGTGTGGGGACATTCCTGGGTGTTTGGGTGCAGAGGCGACACAATGCCTGCGAAGTGCATTCATGACCCAGGGCAATGATGCTGAGTACTGCAGGTGAATTTCAATTTTGAATTTGCAAATTGTCGTCCATTTATCTGTCATTGTGCTTTTTGAAATGTGAGGATGAACATTCAAGTATCTCCTCTTTCTCCGGATCAATCGTTTCCCTTTGGGACATTCCACAATCACAAGTATATATATCAGCTTCAGGAAATGTCATCCGTGATGCCAGACTGTGTTCTCAGACCAGTTGCACTTTTGTAGGAATCTGCAATGCTACCTGGACAAGCTGGAAACCTGTCCTGAAATGGTGGCGATAGCAAGCATTGCTGCCTACATGGACTTCACCAGAGAACAAATAGATCAGGACTGCTAGCTGGACAATATGTGGTTTGTCGACTGAGAAACTTCAAAAATTCTTGTTTCACATTTCTCTGATACAGTACTTCAGGCAACAATGCGAAATTGTTGCACTTCTGTTACGACAATCATCAGTAGAGTCTTCGTGTTGTGTCAAATGTCTGCTGAACACAGAAAAGAGAGAGGTGAACAACAAGTTCGAAATTATGACATGAAAAAACGACGCAAGATCAGAGACAAAGAATGTTGTTTGGGCTGCCTGTTATTGTGTTCTGAGTATATACGAGTGAACATTATTTTGCAGAAGAAGCGAAAATGGTGGGAATGAGAACAAACACACAAAGAAAGAAAGTTACTTTTCGGAAGGCCACTGAAAACACAAACCAAACAAAAAACAAAACTTTGTGTCTTCATTTCTTGTGGTTCGGCACAACTTTGAGAGCCAATTGTCTGTAATTGTGGATTGCATGTTGACAGATTTGGTTTCGATTGGCAATTGCAGCTTGCAAGCCAAGACCTCGCCCATAGTTCATGCCCCTACTTGACCAAATTGTCAGCTAATGTTTGTTTTCGGGGTCAGGTAATACTGGTGTTCGTTATCCGGTCCAATTTCACAGCAAATCACCCCAAATTGCATCAATCGTCTGCAACCCTTTGGGTATTTGTGTGTTCTGTGGTATTATTCTTTATTTCGCAAGGCAATTTTTCAATTCGTGACAGCGAGGAGTTCCATTTTGGGTTGTCGTTCCTTTGCCTTCTTTCGTCAGACGAGCAAATTTCACAGCAAGAAGCGGCTTGCATCGTTTGTGTCATTCTTTCGTGTTTGCGGGGCCAAAATGGGTGTCAGTTTTCTAAAACCATTCTTGCTGTTTCAGCTGGTTCATTTTTTGGTGAGAAATCAGAAGGTTCTATCATTTATGTTGGGAATGAAAAACTTATTGGCACCAAAGAGAGTAAACTTTTGCTGCATTTTGGGAGCCTTGGCAACGAGTATAGGAAGAACAAAGGGCGATACAAACATGAGAAATTGCCTTGTAGATGTTTGCGGGGTGCCAAGCCTGTGACATTGGCAACTTCGAGGAATGTCAAAACGCAGAGGAAAATTACTGCAGGTTGTATTGCCCTCCACTAGCATGATTCACATTTGGTTGACATCAGCATTTTCGTCAAAATATTTTTCAGCTCATCTGAAGAACACAATTTCTTCCTGTTTTGCAGAACAACGGGGTGTTTGGCTGAAAAAGCCCAAGGCTGCACTGAACAGGAAATGACTCAATATCCAACATTTTCAGAGCCATTTTCTCCCAACGATTTCCTGGTACAGGACTTGTGTTGTTACACCTGATTTTACGTAGAAATTTCAGATTTCCCTTTGCTCATCCCGAAGTTTGGTATCACTCTGTGTCACACGCACCTTGTTTTGCAGGTGATGAGAGATTCCGTGTGTGGGGATGTGCCTGGATGTTTGGGGGAAGAAGCTTCAGTGTGTCACGTGACTGCACTCAACAACCTGGGCAACAAGGAGGAATACTGCAGGTCGAGTATATATTGCTGTTCAACAATGAACTTTCTCTTTGTCGTATTTGATGAACATTGGTTGACCCCCATTATTGAGTGGCAAGAGGCAGTGCAAGGCCAGACAGCCTCAAGTGTGAATTGGGACCTGAAACAACGCACGCGTCCAACTTCACACAAATTTAGATCAAAGTTGCCATGAGAAAAACAGAATATTCACGCCTTCCAAATATGTCTATTTGTTCATGTTTTGCAGGAATCTTCAGTGCTACCTCGACAACATGGAAACCTGTCCTGAAATGGCGGAAATTGAGACCATTGGTGCCTACATGGACTTCACCAGAGAACAAATAAATCTGGACTGCTAGATGCACAACATGTTGATTGTGAACTGACAGCCTTCACCAATCCAGAACGCTTTTCATTTTGGTAATTCTGTAAATTTTGCGGTTATGTTTCTTCACGTGTGCAGAAGAAATGGTGTTTTTGTTTCTGGCTGCAAGAAAAACATTGTGAGCTTTTTAAACCTGGGCTTGCCTTTCTTTTCTTGAAACGGGTTGTTTCGTTGGAACTCAGAAGACCCAAAATGAAGAACATTCTGTCGCAAAAATATTGCACAGCCATTTCAAAAAGAAAAAAAATATTTTGAATACTTTTTAACGATTGATTTCTGAGTGCATGTGGCCAACACCAATGCACCAATCCATTTGGAAGTGTCCACCAATTATCACATGAAATGGAATGAATGTAATTTTGTGGGAAAAAAACATTCAGCAATTTGGGGTGAAATATGACAGTGTAATTCTGAATAATTTTGAAAAGTCACAGCCAGTCGAGACACTCCACCTCCAAGTAAAGGGTCCAATTTTGGAAACATCAGAAAAGCAACAGAATGTCAACACTTTCTTGGAAAGTTTTCTTTGGTATGTTGTTTTCATTACAAACATGTTTTCTTATGGGGCAGGGATATCAGTTGTGATCTTGGAAGTGCACTGTGTTGGACGAGCATTCTCTGCCATTGAGTGTTCTGACGGATTCTCATAAACTCGGAGAATCCACAAGCAAACATTGCTCGAAACAGCACAAATCCCACCAGCTGACTGAAGAAAACACCAAAAGAAACTGACTTGTTGTGTTATTCTGCTTACAGTTGTGTGTGTTGCCCTGATGGCATCACCAACACCCTCCTCTGGCGCCTACTACAATGAAAACAACGGACTCACTTCAGTGCCCAAAGACATAGACTCCATTGAATCTGAAATCTGGCTGAGTCGCAATTCAATCACCATCGTCAGATCTGATGACTTTTCTGGGTTCATATGGTGCAAGTGCTTGAGTTTGTCAACCAATGGTCTGGCTGAGATAGAGGATGGGGCATTTAGAAGTCTGATATCTCTCCAATTCCTGTGGTTGAGTTCCAACAAATTAACTGAAGTTCCTTTTGGCCTTCCTGTAAGACTGGAAGGTTTGTGGATGCATAGGAACTCCATCAGAAGGATCAGAGCTCATGATTTCAGAAATTTGGTAAATTTAAGGGTGCTGAACTTGGGCCACAATGAAATCACCCAGATAGCTGAAGGAGCATTCACTGACTTGGCTATGATTGAAAAGATTCTGATGAGTAACAATAGCATCACATCAGTCCCCAGAAGCATTCACAGAAGTGTGGAACAAATCAACCTGGATTCAAATTTGATCACACGGATCAGAACTGGAGATTTCTCTGGAATGAACCAATGTCACAACCTGTATTTGCATTCAAACAAAATTTCAGAAATAGAAGATGAAGCCTTTGCAGATTTGGTAAATCTAGAATTACTGAGGCTGGACAATAACAATCTGGAAACATTGAACTCTGCAGCATTTGGCAACATCCATCACTTGAAGGAATTTTGGCTACAAAACAACCACCTGACCACTCTGGATCCTGCAATGTTCAACAACACATTCAGTCCCCTGGGACTGTTTATGAGTGATGCTGATTTTGGCAACAATTCCACCTGGTGGTGTGAGACTTTGTGCTGGCTCAAGGAGAAGGAGGAGGCTGGGCAAATTTCCTTTCTCAGAGGTGACCAGGAATACAAACCTGTGTGCCTGGATGGTGACTGGGACAGCCTGCAGTGCTGCAAGTAGAAAACCGAAAATACTGTGTGTTCGCTCAGCAAACATTGTTTTCCAACTGCAACTTTGGTTTTGTAGAGACTGTCACTGTGTGATGTGGAACAGACAACAAACTGATGTTTCTCCAAACATGAAAACACAACTATGTGAAGATAGTCGACTGTTGTCGAAGAACATTTATTCAAATCTGCGTGAAAAGAAAAAATATATCAAAGATCAATGTTGTTTGTTTGGCTTTGTTTGTGGAATCAGCCTTTTGTGAGACAAAGAATAACTTGATAATCACTTGTTTGCAAATGAGCTTTGGTGCACTGGGATGTTTAGATGATGAGCGGTCTGCAAACAGAACAAGACAGTTTGATTGCACAATTTATCGTTGTGCTGGTCACACCAGATGAACCAATTCAACTTTGGGCCTTTCAGAACAACTGATCTAAGAGTTGCAGGCAGGTGCATGAGAATCAGATCCTGTCATGTGACTTGTTCGCGTTGGGTTGTCAGTTCGTTGACCACACAACTGGCCACCTGAAAAACACTGTCAGTTCCGTTGCTGTTGTGGTTGTCCTCATCAACTGTTTTTTCTTGTTGCACACTGTGCCGTTTCAACACCAGACATAGCATGCAGTTGGCTGCAGTTCTTGTTTTGGCTGTGCTTGGCCTCCAATGGACAACTGCTGATGCAAAAGTGGACATCAACATCAATGGACATCCAACTATCATACTGAATTGTGGTGGTGATGCACAACAGGTGTGGAGTCCTGACAAAGTCTAATGTTGTCACTCCACGCTTCAGACCCCATATCATTCATAACATAGTCCAGTCCTTGTTTCCTCTGTGAGTTCCGAGCGAAGCTTTGCTTTGTCTGTTTTTTTTGTTTGATGCACAAACTTTTCATTGCTCTTTCCTGATGGTGTGGAACAAGCACGTCGTTTCCGCTGCTGTCAGAGGTAGGCATTCTGACACGTCAGTTTCGGGGTCAGAACACAGACGGGGGGAGGGGTAGCTCACCAACGCAAGTTTTCTCTTGCATTGTCCGCAATCCAGTTTGCACAGGCAAATTTACATGCAAAAAGAGAGTCCAACTGAACAGTGCAGAAAGGGATGCCAGGTCACTCGGTCCGAGTAAACCAGGGAGGACCCGCGTGACCGAATTATTCTGAATGACAAGCGAAATGACAGATGAAAGTGTGTTGGACACGAAATGAGTTTTGGGTGTGTCAATTTTGTCAAGTGCGTGTCACCTCGGCACATCAACTTTGGCAAAACACAGGAACAAAGAATAGAACACGCTGTGGAGAATTTTGCAATGATGACAACAATCTTGTTTTTGGGTGAGTGCTGCTTGTGCAAATCTGCTTCGTGTTCATGGTGGGAAGGAAAACATCTTTTGAAAGCAGTACCGTACCACAGCTTTCTTTCTTCAATTGAGAAATTCTAAAACAGACTTTCGGGCTGCTTCGTCAGACCTGGCATGCGCCGCAAATCCTCTTGAGGTTTGCACGTGAAAATCTGTCCCATTTTGCTGTCAAGCTGGAGTTTCCTTCATGTGTGCAACCCACAAGCAGCTCTTTGCACACACATGTTTAAAATTGGACAATTTACTCGTATTTTGGATCTCGCCTTCCAAAAAGGGACCTCTCCAACATGTTTGCCTTTTCGTTCAGACAGAAACACATTTGCCAATTGCGTCAGGGAAGGGATTACATTTTCCTGAGCAAAATAGATTGACCAAAGTTTTCTTTGTGCCTCTGTTGGTAGTATGGGCTGTTCTGCACACACCAGGAGAATCACTTTCTGCTCCATACATGAGAGATGACAGTGGGCTGACATCAGTGCCCTCAGACATACCAACTGATACCACTGAAATATGGCTGCTGAGAAATTCCATCACCAGGATCAGAGAAGATGATTTTGCTGGAATGGTACAGTGTAAATCATTGGGATTATCAAACAATGGTATCACAGACATAGAGGATGGTGCTTTTCAAGACATGATACAGCTGCAGTCAATGTGGCTGGACCAGAACAAACTCACATCACTTCCTTCAAAGAATCCTGGTTCTATAAAGTGGATGAGACTGAACAACAACCAAATCACTGAGATCAAATCAGAGAACTTTGCTGGAATGTGGGGATGCAAAGAACTCTATCTGTATGAAAATGAGATCACACACATTGAAGATGGATCCTTCAGTGACATGCATGTTCTTGAATATCTTACACTGAGAAGAAATAATTTGACATCAGTTCCGAGAGATCTTCCTACAACTCTGCAGTTACTGACTTTACAATCTAATTTCCTCACACAAGTTAGAGACAGAGACTTTGCAGGTCTGAGGGTTTGCCGATGGCTGTATTTGCAGGACAATGAAATTTCAGACATAGAGAATGAGGCATTCAGAGACCTGGTCAGTTTGGAAAGACTCAAATTGAATGACAACAGGCTCACAACCTTACAAACTGGACTGTTTGATGACCTTGCCCAACTCAATGAACTCTGGATATACAACAATCCAATGACCACATTAGATCCCACATTGTTCAGCACACAAAATGAGTACCTCATCCTGCTGATGAGTGATTGGGACTCACAAGACTCTTGGATGTGTCAGACCCTCTGTTGGTTGAAACACAAAGAAGACGCTGGAGAAATTTCATTTGATCGCAAAGGAGACGAATATGACCCCAAATGTGCAGATGCTGAGTGATATTCCTTGGACTGCGGTAAGTTTACTATTGTCAGGCAGAATCAATGTTCTGTGATTTCTTTTTGTTTCAAAAGCAAGGAACCCAACATGTTCCATCAGATTGTGACATGGGAACCAACCAAAAGATTGTACTTTCAGAAAAGTGAGCACTGCTGGTCTGAAGGCCTGATACTGATGTTGGACTGGATTGGACCATGGGAGCAGATTCTGAGACACAGTTGGACGACGATGCTTATCAGAGAGCAGTTTTACCTTGTAATTTTTGTGGAAAAAACTTTTCTCAAAACTTTCAGTTTGCAATGGTTTGCTTTGTCTTCTGTTTCTGGGTGAAGTTACATTGGTTCTGTTGTGGATTGTCAAAATACCGATGCCACAAAGTCGTGTTGGATTTTGGCCTTTGTTGATGTGTCTGTTTTCTCCACACAAACATTGCCCCGGCACATCCAGCCCCTGGCACATCCAGAGCATGGGGGCTTGTTTGTAAATGACAAGGGAAATTGTGTCATCTGACAAATGTGTGTTGGGCACGGAATTAGCTCTGGGCGTCATTTTTCAAGTGCGTGTGACCTCACCACACAAACTAATTCAACAAACCACAAAACCAAACTGATTCCATCAGACATACCAACTGACACCACTGAAATATGGCTGCTGAGAAATTCCATCACTAAGATCACAAGGGAAGACTTTGCTGGAATGGCATTGTGTCAGTACTTGGGTTTATCTAACAATGGTATCACAAACATAGAGGATGGTGCGTTTCAAGACATGATTCAGCTGCAGTCAATGTGGCTGGACCACAACAAACTGACATCATTTCCTAAAAATAATCCTGCTGGTATCCATCGGATGAGACTGAACAACAACCAGATCACTGAGTCCAGAGCAAAAGATTTTGCTGGAATGTTGGGGTATATGGGACTCTTCCTGTATGAAAATGAGATAACACAGATTGAAGATAGATCATTCAAAGACATGCCTGTTCTTGAATATATCTCATTCAACAAAAACAATTTAACATCAGTTCCCCGAAATCTTCCAACAACCCTCAAAGTCCTGAATTCCAGTCTAATTTTGTAACACACATCACAGAGCAGGACTTTCCACGCATGAGGGTTTGCCGCTGGCTGTATTTGCAGGAGAATCAAATTACAAACATAGAGAACGGGGCATTTAGAGATTTGGTAAGTTTGGAAAGACTCAAATTGAATGACAACAGACTGAGGACCTTGCATGCTGGACTGTTTGATGGCTTGGGAAAGTTAGATGAACTGTGGATACACAACAACCCACTGACCACCTTGGACGCAGCCTTGTTCAGCACTCAGAACCAACATCTTGTTTTGCTGATGAGTGATGCGGATTCAGATGATTCCTGGAGGTGTGGAACTCTCTGTTGGTTGAAGGAGGAGGAAAATACTGGAGCGATTTCCTTTGTTCATGAGGGAGAAGAATACAAACCTTGTTGTGTGGATGTTGTATGGGATTCTTTGCAGTGCTGTACGTGGATACAATGTAACGATATTCTTCCTTTTCGCTTGAGTAGAAGGAACTTTTGATTATCTATTTTTCATTCAGGACAGTATCTGCCTGCCCTAACAAAACCAAAAGTTCAAACTTTGTATTTCAGAAATTTTAATATTGCTGCGCAGACGACATGATGTTGGGCTTGTTTGGTTGGAGCAAAGAGCACAGTTGAAATCTCACCACACACATAGCTGCCAGAAGCACAGAATCACCTGGGGATGTTCTGGGTTGCCAAATAGTTCCTTTTATTTTTGTAAATGTTCGATATCTTACTCGATATCTTGCTCTCATGCTGGAGTGATAGTGGATATTTAGAATTTTTTAGCAGAACAGATGTTTTGCTGCAAATTCTCGGAAATAAAACAGACAAAACCCATGGCACTTCGCTCAGCAGTTTATTGAGTTTCTATGTATACATTCTCGCAACAACCGGGTGCCAAAAAGTCCAATTCGAACCTCAATCTATTTGAATGGCAAGTTGTTTCGTACGTTTCCTGTACATCTTACTGGGCCAAGGTTCAACAAATGTTTCATTTGCAATCAGGTTCTACAAGAAAAAAAGTGGGTACAAGGGCACTCATCTTCAGAAGAAGAGTGAAGAAAGTCCAACAAGCAAATCTGGCCTCATTCCATTGTGGTATCAGCCGAGCTGCACACACTGCTCCTGACTGATGGCTGCTTCTGTAGCAGTTGTGTACCCAGCAGGACAGGCAGTGCAGGCTGTTGAAAAACATCCACAGTGGGAAACATGCATCATCTGGTCAATTTCTGACAGAAATTCAAGAACTGTAATGCGTTTTTTGCAGCAGACTCACTTGTATCAGAATCAAACCACCCAGTAGAGTGTTCTGATTTGTAGGATCCAGGGGGACATGGAAGGCACCCAGTGTCCTCTCCAGGGATGAAGGTGTCATCATCGAAATACCAGCCTGGCCCACAAACTACAATGGGCACACAGCAACACTGTTCAGAACTCCATCTACCATCATTTTTTTTTTGGTTTTTTATGACAGTGAGAAATTGAGAGGCAAGATGCATCAACAGCACAGTCTGGGTTCTTGCATAAAAATTTACAAAATAGATTTTCAAAAAACACAAGGATTGGTAACTCACCACAGATCTGCTCAGAAGCTGCTATGATGCCTGATTGACCAATTGGGCATAGCTCACACACATTCAGGTTATTTTGTGCTGAAAAGACAAATTTCAGATCCTGGTTCCCACAACCCAGAAGTCTGTTCAAAAACTTTGTGGCAGGTGAAAGCTAAAGGTCCTGGGCTATCTTTACGTTCACACCTGCAATGCTTTTGTGTATTTCAATTTGTATATATAAGTTGAAACGCAAAACAAAGGAAACGAGAACTCACCACGGTACCTTGCAACGGACCCCTCTGGGCACATCTCGCAGCCTCCCTCCGAGGTGAGTACCAGCGGGAACTCACAGTCGCAGTAGCTGGGGGAGAAGTCTATCAGAGGCGGGACACAGTCACATAGCCCATCATCGTTCACCACTCGGGGATACTCGCATCCTGAGGAGAGAGAACTAGATCACAACAAGAAGAGAACAAAGTACATTGTCTGAAGCAACTGCAGCAGGGCGTGGATTCATTCGCCCGTCCACCTGATTTTCGTGGCAACAGGATTCGGGCCCAGGACGCGTTGCGGCTGGCCGAGTTGGTCAAAATTGCTGACCACACCCACTTTGCCCAATCTCCAACCCAGGGGCGAAGTCACGCGACTTCGCCGGTGACCAGCGGAGTTCTCCGGCGGCCAGCCGCACACGTCAATGGAACGCGCCCAATGTGAAATGCAATTTATTTGAATTGATAAGGTAAGAATCAGCGCAGTCGCGTCAAACCTGCAGCAGATGAGGTGAACATCACCATGACGACAAACAGCAGAAGGGCCGCCATGTTTCTCTCGGGAGACGCCTGGTGTTCCGCACAAACATACCAAATAATTTTGTTTGTTTCATCGCGAAAATTTAATTTCCCTTATGATTCAAACGAAATTACCCCAATATGGTGGGGAGTCCAAGGGTTGTGTGATTCATGGTGATTCTGGCTACCAGCCGAGATGGCCTGAGTAGAGAACACGATTGCATTTTTTGCTGTGGCCACTGTATTTGTTTTTAGAACTGTCTGACTTTGTTGTAGAACATGCTTTGATTCAGCGAATGTAGATCCTCTAAAAAAATTGTTGAACAGGTTTTTTGTCGAATGGAAACAGACAGAACCTAAAAACACAGAAAAGTTCAGATTCCGTTGTCTTAAACCAGCCTGACATTCCCAAGAATGGCCATGTTTACCCTCATCTGGAGTCAGAAAGGTATAATCAGGGAAGCCAAGTGTATAAAATCATTCAAATCACACATAAACGTGCCAGGCATTCACCAAACCTCTCAGTGAGCCGTTTCAGTCTGCAGATTTCAAAACCGACAACCCAAACAGAACTTGGCCTGCCGTGAGTGAGATGGAAGGGTTTGTTTGGCAAAGTCAGCTGAACAATCTTTTCATAACCGTGGATAGTGGCATTTTGCTTTTCATTGTGAAAATCTAATTTGGAACATACAGGGAGTTAGGTTGTGTCAGGCACTTTCTGCATCAACAACTCTTCAATTGCAGTTCATTTTCTATGTCCAGCGTGTGACTGGGACGGACATTGAACACAACATCCTGACAGTGAAGATTGCGAGTTTTTGTACGTGAGCCGTGTAATTCAAACTTGCAAATTGGGGTGCCATGACCAGGATAATTTTGAGTGGCGTACTTCTGTCAGATTCTGATGCCAATGTCATTGCATCTACATTACATGAGGGCAATAGAGGAATGCAAATAAAACTCGCCTCATTTCTTGTGAGGCTTGAGATGATGTGAGCTGTATTCACTTCGGATCACGACGTTCAGCCCAGAGAGGAACTCACTACATGCAGTACTAAGTGTCTTCTCACAATACATGTACATCTGGGGATGAGGGCTCCCATGGGCACACCAAACTCTCCATAATGGATACAGATGTCAGGAGAACCGTTCCCACACTTCACTGTGTAACCTCAACCTGGCACAGGCACATGGAAGCTAAACCCCAGGCCACATACTGCTACACATAAAGGCAGTCCAAGATGGTTCTCCTACACACCATCTCTTGCCAGATAGCTATGCTGGGGAGAGCCAAATTTTATCCACACCATAAAAGATGTGTCAGGTCCTGAAGGTACTTCCAAAGACTGTCACGCCTACCTCATAAATTTCTCCTCTCATTCTCCCACTACATTTGATGCTTGGCCGGACATAAAGGGATCAACTCCTACCTCAGTGGCATTTTATCCTTTCTTTGATGCCTGCTCACAAACCTGGGGCCATCCAGAGAACAAACAGGGGGTGAAGGGCAACAATGGAGGTCCGGGGCCACGCTACCTCACTCAGGCATATCCCGAGTGGTGCGGGCCACGTGTGACACACCCTCACATGCATTGAGTTACAAACTTGAGCAGTGCTAAGAAGGAGTGCATGGAGCGAGGCTCAGTGCTCTGCTTTTATGTGCTTGTTCTCCATCCGGGACATCAGGAATGCTCGCATCCAACTGCAATGGATCGGCATTGAGACGCTGAAAATTGGAGGAACCGGCTGGAACTCATTAGCGGCTCTTATACCGCGCACAAGATCGAGTGGTGACGGGTTCATGGCGAATCGGCGGCATATATGTGTGTTGTTGCGTTCGTGATGACAACATGTTGTGTGAATCCACGGTGGAAAGCCGATTCAGTCTGGGTACGAAATGTTGTCTTCCCACGTTGCACATGTGTTGCTATATTTGGAAAGCGGGTGCCATGCAAACTTGTGTCCTCAAGACAGGAAACGTTCCCAGTTGGAGAACTGAGTCATTTGTGTGAATACCACCCAGCGAGGCCATTCCTTGGGGAGCATGAAATGAAATGAACCAGTCATGCAAACATGTCCGTATTTTAAGGGAGGCCTGGCATCCTTTGATTCAGAATTGGCAAACTTTTGCGTGAACGCACACAGAAAAGGGGTTTTCACATTGGGTGGCGCGCTGTCATTTTCTGGGCTGACGTCAAAAATTCCACCAATTGGGTGCAATGTAAATTTTGCAATGTTAAATTTTGACGACCGCGCGTCACCGATGTGAAAACCACTGAAGATTCCTGTTGGCCAAAGATGGAAAGACGTCTTGTCTCGGAATTTGGTTTCCGCGGTCTGAACCCAACAAGCTAACTAGACGCTTCCGCGCGTGGCTTGTGCGAAACTTGAGGGGGACTTTCAAACACAGCCACAGCCAACATTGACTGACACAAGGGGTGGAAACTCACTGAACCGTGTCACCTCCTCCTTTGCTGCTGGTTGAATTGACAGGTGAAGAACCAGTCCGAGACCCAACACACACACTCTCTCACACACACACTCACACACACGCACACACACACGCACACACGCTTACACACACAATGAATGACTTGCCATCGTGGCCCCTGTGCCTTCTGGAAAGTTGTTGTTGTTGTGCCAACGCAAAGTATTATACATGAACGGTTTCCAAGTCGTGTCTGTGAGAAACGAAAAACCAGTGGTTTCGTGATAGTCTCTGATGAACCTGGTGAGAACTCGGAACCGATGTTTGCGAAATGTTCGAGAAAATCGCACCGTGCTGTAGAACGAAAAAATAGAATATAAAAATCGTTCGTTGACATCCCTTGAATTGTAAAACTATTCTCTCGCAAAGTACAACCGTTGGAATTTAGTTCTCTAGGTTGGTGGATGTGGTGGTACACGCAGTGTCTTTTGAGAGAGAGTCATGTTGTGTGCGTGTGTGTGCGTATGTGTGCGTGTGTGTGTTCGTAGTGTTCTGTGCTCGGATATGCAGTGGTTACCCCAGAAGGCACAACGCTCCGAAAGCACTCGATCATCTTTCGCTGGTCCCAAAACAAAAATACAAAAAATAGCTCCATGGAGCTCGCGGTGATTTGAGGAAATTTAAGTTGCTCTGAATTTGCTTTCTCTGATTTGGCTCACTCTGATTTGGCTTGCTCTGATTTGGCTTGCTCTGATTTGGCTCACTTTTTTTTGTCAAAATTCTTACTTTTTCACTCAATATTCACAACTTGGGA
>JAAUXT010049154.1_pt1 | contig 30623 bp, 31 predicted proteins | sample 7278171 | NCBI WGS metagenome assembly JAAUXT01 (sample SAMN14350112, study PRJNA611818) | marine sediment metagenome | isolation source: surface marine sediment (1.8m) | place: French Polynesia: Moorea | collected 2018-08
CCAACTGCCTCTCCATCCTGACCGAAAATTAGCCACGAACAGGACACACAAAGAAACACACCGTCCTCTACAACATCCAAAGACACACTGACAACTCAGCCGACAAACCTTAACCTCGACAACTTGACCCAAATCGACGCCGCACACGACAGAACAGTCTCCATCAAGTAGGTCGTGCTAGAAGTCAGTTCTTGAATTCGTGAGTCCACTCAGGTGAAAACTATTTGACAAACTTGAGTGTCGGCCTCCTCGACAAGTAGTCTCGATGACAAGCATCTCGACAACATGTCTAGGAGGTCGACACTCGCGTGGTTCAAATAGTTTTCACCCTCGAACTCACTCAATTCAAGAACCCTCACTTAGCCAGTGACGTTGACACACATTTAACTCAAATTTTGCTCCTACGTGTCCCAGCTCGGTCTGCAATGTGCCCGCATCCCACGAACTCGCGACCCCCATCTGAAGCATTCCAGCGAAAACAAAACTTTGCAGCTTGACGCCATATGGGGTCAGACGGACCCTGAATGTTCCGCAAAGCGAAAGTCACCCGTCAGGTCAGTTTGAGATGCTGAACCAATTTCGCGCACTGAATGCAGTCAAGCCAAGTTAATAACCAGAAATGGACACAATTTTCGTGCTTCGTTGCAACAATGTCCTGTACAGAGCTTGTGTTACATCCTCATAACACACAAAATTTTCAGGCTGAAGTTGGTTGCCATGACAATGGGTAATATATGCACATTTGTCACATCCAGCTCTTTGTGTTCGACAAAAATGAAAAAGAAGGTGCAAAATGTGCGCATCTAATTCACTGTGAAAAACACACGCCGAATAGGTGCGTTGTAAAACCTTGCTGCTGACAACTTTTTGTGTCGTTTCGCGCCACAGATGCCAAACAGACTCTTGACATGGTATATCGGGGTATCAGTTTGTGACATCTGTACCAAGGTTCATTGTCTATGCACAGACGGAGTCCAATCTGCTTGATGTCCAATGTCCAATCAATTGCATGTTTCTCCTTGCGGGGGTTCCGCCCTGTGCGAGGGATGGTTCCATTAGGGGCACGGGAAACCATTGTTCAGGCTGCATGGACAATGAGGTAAACCCCCTTTGCGCCAGCCCTGCAGCGGTGTCATTGCCATACACAGCCGTGTCACTTTCTGTGGAAAGTAGCAACAAAACAAGTGGATAACCAGGCGCGCATGAAATCCCTTGATTCAATGATCCACCTGAGAAGAAGTTTTGTTGTTGGATAACTCCGGCAGTTGAACCTCCATACACAAAGGGAAATGCAGGCAGACAGACAGCCGGCCTATTCCAACCTGCGCCACCATTGCAAGGAAACCATGTCACTGCATCGCACATGGCTGCCACCCGTGTTTGGAATGGAATTAAAAAGCTGGTCGAGCTGAATTAGTGAAAGCCGCTGCTCATAAACAAAGGGCTTCATGTTCACCGGGCTGCACAATGCGAAGCTTCCAGTCCATTCGCGCTCGCACTCCATGCGGTCCGTTTTCTGCCTTTTTACCTCCGAATAATTATAATTCCAAACCACAACCATGCCATGGATGCAGACAGTCCGAGAGAGAGGCAAATACGCGTGCGCAAAATGTCATGAATATTTCAACGAGGGGCAGGTAGACACAATATGGCAATTTTTGCACAATGTCGGGATTAAAATAAGAGAAATGAAAACTTTTCAGTGTTTCCTGGAGAAATTGAATGGCTGAAATCCAAGCTTTTACGAAAATGTCAGGATGATCTACAATTTCAATTTTGACATGTAATCCTCCCACAAGTTCACGTAGAAGATTTGCTGAGCCTTTTTTGTGAAACTTTTGTCAAAACAAGTTTGTGATTGTTCTGGTCTTTGAATTTTACGTTTTGTGAGAATCAATTGGTTTTCTCTTTTCGAATTCAGTGCGCACACATAGCTGAACTGCCAACTCGAAGCATTCGTTTGTCTACACGGCAATTTTCAACTTGTTGATTTCAATCCCAAGTGGCCGGTTCCCCACTTTTCCCACAATTTCTGCGTGCTGCGCACATGCTGAAGAGAAAGGTTTTGTTTGGAACGAACCCAAATTAGCCTGTACGTAAATGCGTGTCCTTGCTTTTCATCCCTTTTATGGTAACTAATAAGTGGTGGTGCCTTGAGTGGTTATGACATGCAATGGTGCTCGTCGGCCACATTTTACATCCCCATTGCAATAAACAACAAATCTTGGAAATGCCTGGAAGAGTTCAATGTGGGTGCACGTTACCCTCTGTGAGAGAAACTGAGCGATCCCTTTTTCTGAAATTTCATCCGCACTGTTCGTTTCTGTCGCTTGTCGGACGTGCATTCAGAAAAAAATGTCTCATGAAAACAGATCTGCCGACAGACTTTCTGGTTCATGGTTCAGGAAACTGGTGAATGAACACCGAGTTTCCCCTTTTCAAAGTGCCAAATGACCTCGTCTCGAGGGAGAAGGAAAATCTATTTGTGACATGCCACCTGATGTGAATGAAGGGGAAAACGAGGTTAAAATTTGTGGTTTGGCACTATGTCTCTTTGAGAGCCGCATGATGGTGCGTATTTCCCACACTCGAAGGCTGTGCGGGACTGGAGTGCAGGGAGTGAACAGGGCGTGGCATTGGAGCTGCCGCAACACTCATCCCCGCGCCGCCGCCGCCGCCGCGGTGGCCACGCCATCAGCGGGACTTCCAATGGGCTCATTCAGAACTCTGAATTCAATCTTCTCATTTCAATTTCATTCTCAAGTGCCGTGGTCAAGTGTCTGCATCAACTTGTCGGTCTGAATTTCAAAACGACAATGTGAAAACGTTCGTGAATCACTGTCGCACGGAAATCTTCATCCGGGGGCGAAGACACGCTTCTGTTTTTCGTTCATGCGCGATCGGAACACCAACAACAACACCCTTGTTGCTCATTAACGTCCAAAGCAACTTTTAATTCCACAGTTGCAGTTTTAAGCTCATTATCTCACTCGAGAAGGCTTTTCCAACCGAACAATAGTTCCTAATGAACCGAAGGTAAGTAAATAGAGTTGGGATGAAAATATTCCAAACTCGATCGTCTCACTAAGCACCCTAACTGTGGACAGCCATTCATTTGCTTCTTCTTTGCATGGGTTCTGACTGAAATTCTTGAAGTGGAGTGTCTTGATTTCTTGCACTGTCTACTGCGGTTCCAGGACCCTCAGTCCACAAAAATTCACTGCAACGTTCACACCGCTGTTTGCTTATTTTGTCACACTATTGACACGAATATCAGTACGAAATAGGCTTATCACTGCTGGAAAGTAAACAAGCTTGTACACCGCATACTCGGGACCCGTGTTTGGTAAAGATAAAGAGTTCTTCGTAAATTAATGTGTTTGTTGGAGATCTGATAAGATTGACTCACAACTGTCTCTCTTTTCTCAAACAGAACTTCAAGTCCTCTTGTGAAGAGGTCAAATTTGATCTGAATCCTACCGCACGTCTCTCAATGCTAAACTTGTCTCCAGCATCAGTCTGAAGGAGAGAAACTTTGTGCGTTCCAGATTACCATCTCAGGAACAATAGCGGCTGGGTGGACTAGGACCTGGCACATTTAGACTTGCTGCTACATGTGTGCATTTTCAGTTGTAAAATTACAAGTCAGCCAAGACCAACAAAAAGCCAGCTTCTCAGACGAAAAAAACCGGCAAATTGAAGACGAAACCACAATCGAAAATGTTGAAGGTGAAGTTCCAGTGAACGAGGACCCTCTGAACCCTCCCAATTTGATGCACGTAATGCAAGTACAACACCGAGCACGCAATGGTGCGACATAGTGCTTAACAGACGACAGAAACAAGACAAAGTCAATATTGGCTCAAGATATACGCTCGCGCATTTTTGTTTCGGGACGTTTTTTACTCGTCAAACTGAAATGCGTCACCGAAAATTGAGTACTGAGGCACTTCGAAGCCTCACGGGTTGATCCCCGCCTGTTCAATGTTTTCGGAATGGCAGTTTTTGCCTTGATGTCCCAAGACAGTGACAGGGCGATGTTCAGAACGTTACTCAATCCACGGTAACCCTCCATTTCCCGTAATCAATGCGCCATTGTGCAGTGCACCCTTTCAGAGTATCAACCGAAATGACAGTTCGAAAACTTGAACTCGAGCACATTTTGATGCACGGGTACCATCACCCGTATCTGTTTTCCACTCAGCGTTGGAAAAACAAAATTCTATTGATGTGCTTCGTGCACAGACTGTCGGTTCCGCTTTGGTTTCAGCAACCTCAAAATGCCAACCCGACGTCAGAGCTCAGTGTGGCAGCGAAAACACAATCACGACGGCGCAGCAACGAGATACAATTTCATCAATTTCGTTTCTCATCTGCTTCAACAAAATCATTTCAGAGCAGTGTTCACAACGTCTTGTCAAAAACCAGGGGAAGCCCCTTATTTGTGTTTGCTACCTTATATGGGACATCGGGCATCTTCAAATTTTAAGCGGGCTTTTTGGGCTTGCTCCACAAATTTTGAAGTTACTGGCATAAACTCTTGATATGAACCGACGTGAAAGATGAGGATCGTGCATTGACTTACCTTCTGTGGTTGCAGCTGCATGTAGGTCGGTAGATAGGCTTCTGCAGGTTGAGGTAAGGGGATGAGGGGAAAACTCCAAAAATTACAACACGCCTCTCTTGAGTTTCCCTGGGAGAATCACTCAGTGTGGCCGGTATGGCCACGCTTCGCTAACTCCACGTGTTTTCGGCATCTACACTCAATAGGCCGACACCCCCTACTGCTCTGCCACAGTTCGTACCTATCTAGGTAAGAAGTAATGTTGCCCAGGTGCTGTGTCCGCCAGAGCCCGCCTCTGTCTGCCGGGGAGCCTACCTTTCCGGGAGATCAATGAAGTGCGTTGCCTGGAGACGGGCAGGTGAGGCGGCCAGGTGAGGCCGCGTTCGACGCGTGCGCTCGTCGACTCTCGCGACATTTTCTTACTTTTGTCAAATGTGCCAAAATTGAGATTTTTGCGAACTCCTGTTCACATACTCAATGGTGTTTTTCTTTGGACAAAGATGATGAACGACTGTGCTTGTGAAATTCTCTCAGAACAACTGTTTCGTTCTGGGCAGTGTTTGATTCGTCTTCGTTCATGACAATTTCCTTGGCTTGTTTCACGGTTAAAGTTTCTGCAACACAAAAGAGAACTTGTTATCACCCATGCAGTCTTTTGTGTGTTCATCTTTCGTTGATACCATCGCGAGACGATGGCCTGGACGACGCACCAAGGCTGAAGCCCAGGTTCCGCTCAGTGACCCTTGTTCCACTGGCTGCAGAACTGATCTCACACTTCAAAACTCCCACGACCCCACAAAAAATGAGTTTCACTGGAGGAGTTATGCGATTCAGACAGGTTCTGATGAGTCCCAGTGGACATCTGTCCGAGTGAAACATAGAACGGCCCCAGGTGACAGACAAAGACTGAGGGAGCGGTGATTTTCTCGATCAACACAGTTCATTTGCGCATTTCTGCGTGCATGCTGCTCATGATCGTTACGCGCTTTGCTACTTGGGTTACGTTACATGCAAATCGTGAGAGTGAATTGCAAGGCCAGACAATTAGATCTGTGCGTTTTCTCACGCTTCCAATTCATTTCACGGCTCGTACACACATTTGTATGTGTGTGCAAGGCTGAACCCGAGGGCCTGAATAGCGCGCAAACACGAACATGGCAATGGGGCCTTTGATCCCTGCTTTGGCACGATCAGCGGTCATCTGGATTCATGGAGTTTCAAATGACCTTGTATCTGCCACTAGAAACAAAAATTAAACGCAGCTTATTTGTTCTCTTGACCTCAGCGTTCGACCTCTTGGATCAGCAATGAGACAACAAAGTTTTCACTGGCAAATCCAACAAAACTACAGGGATTGTTGTGTGGCAGACTGGGTGGACAGAAGTGTCACAGCAAATTCGTAAGGAAAAAGCATTCAAGTGATGAAACCTCTTTGCGAGACTTTTGGAGGTCACACAGCCAAAGACCAAATTAAAATCAGAAGACGTACTGCAGCCATGGGACTCCAGATGAGGATGTGCGGGAAGCCTCGAGAAAAGAAAAAAAATTCTCTGATCGGCATTTGGAAATGCTTTTTCTCTTGCAAAATATTGCAGGCTCAGACTTTGAAACCGTGAGTGGAAGTTTCAGCAACGGAAGACTCGTTTTCTCTCTTTTGGGCGCCTTGGACTTTCCAAGGCCCATCTTGGCAAAAAGAGTTCTTGTGAGAATGCCTCCAGCGTCGTCCGAATTCAAAGAGGGAAGCTGTTCTTCAGGTTCCAGCCAAAAAAGGAAAAAAAAATCTCATGAGCCAAACACTCCAAGCAAATGTAACCTTCACGACAAATTCATTGCAATCGCAGTGCAGTTTTTTGCAGGCGCTGAAAGTTGCTGGCACATCTCCCCTGTTTCAGGCCAGGGACGAATATGGTTCTGCTGGTCGCCGCCAAAAAGTTTTGATGGTCGCGCTACGGGGTCTATCAAGGTTACGAAAAGTGTTTGAAAACCGGCAGCATTTATGTGTGTGTCTGTCCCCTTCTTTAAACCCTCTCCCGCTGACAGCCCTACAAAACCATAAAACACCAAACACATCCCTTATCTCCCCTTCCCTCCCCACCCCACCCAAACTCGCACCCAACCCGAAATTCACACTCCCAAATCTTCAACTCTGTCCGTCACACCCCTCTCCCAAACTCCAACATCACCAACCGGGCTGACCCCCACAACCCCCGGCCCCCAAACGATCCACCCCGGAAGTAAACTGAAAACCACCTCTGAGAGAGGGACCATCAGCGTGACAATCGGCACGCAACTTCTCGTTTCAGGTGTAAAGACTTTTCATGCCAAACAAGCAATTCAATCTTGTTGCGATATTTCACCCAAGGCTCTGGGGAGGTGTTCGGGGAGGGCGACATCCGAGAGTGTTCGAAGGTTACCTGATGCGCCCTGTGTGTGAGCGGCGGATGCGCTGTGCGCTGCCTCCTTCATTAGGCGCCATTAATTAAAATCGATTGGAGGTTGTGTGAATCCACCGCGGGTCATTGAGGAGTGGCCAGACTCCTCCGCGGCGACGGTGCCAATTTCCCCGCGAGAAGAGCAGCGCGCACGCACGCAACGTGCGGACGAGGAGTCGGAGGGACAAGGACAGGGCGCTGAAGGATGGGGGAAGGGTAGCGGAGCAGGGTGAGGACAGAGCAGTGGAGCACAGCACAAGGGCAGAAAAAAGAAGGGTGACCGAGGGATGGGGAGGTAGGGCGCTGGTAAAAGGACAAAATACGAGGCCATTTTTGTGGTGCAAATGGAAACAATGTCGAAGGTCGGCTCGTATTGATGCTTTAGTGGACAGAGTAACATTTTTTGTTGCAGAAATGGGTGTCTTGCGAAACCAAAATTGAAACCATTTCTGTGTCAATGTCTGCCACCTTTACACCCAACGAGAGCCACCATTTTGTGCTGATGCTGTTGTTTTTGGTTCCAACGTGGATGCTACAATTGGTACCAACATATCAGGCTTTCACTTTTCTTGTAAAATTGTTTTTGAAGGGTTTTCTTTGGCAAAAGTTGTTTTCAGCCCCTTCCCCAGACCCGGACCAAAACACAGCGTTAAATTAGACCTGGAAATGTGAGAAGCTAAAAGGAATCACGGTTCCACTGGCAGCGACCAGAAGATGTTGGCAAGTGGATCCTTTGGGGTGGGAAATTTAATCTTCACGCCAAGGGGAAACGCAAAGGTTGTTGACAAAGGGCCAAGACACGAGCTTGTGCTTGCAGGCTGCTGGAACTCTTTGTTGGAAGTTGCCAGGAAATTACGTTGCGTCTTGTGTGATCCCATGTCAGTTGGAGCGCGCACGTCAGTTTCTTTTGAGTTGACGAAGTTACAAACTTGGGACTGGTGTGTGTCATGAAAAAATGGAAGTTTTGGAACTCCTCCTTTCCTGCCGATCACGCGAAGGGCAATTTCTCTGAACCACACAAGTGCAAAGGCCAAGTGTCTCAATAAATGTTGCAACAACATCCATGAAGGTCAGAAGGATCAGGCTGCGAATAAGTAAGTCTTTTTGGGATCTTGCGGTGGATATTCTCGCTGTCCACATTCGTTGTTCCACATTGCAAGGCGGTCCTTTTGTTTCACAGAACAGGTTGTTTGTTATTCTGGGTGGGTTTGGGGTGAGTTGGATTGGGCTGGGTGGGGTGTTGTCACACGTGAAGGGAAATGTTTTCTGGACGTCAAAAACGCCTTCTCTTGTGCTTGGCTTTGAGTGACATTCGTCAAATCAGGTGCAGATCGAGGAGCGCAGGTTGTCGTCAGCTCATTGACCTTTGAGAAAAGTCTTCCCGTTGTTTGTTTTCAAAGATATAAATTGTCCCTGGGAAAGGATCCAGCTCATGCAGAAGTTCTTCGTCGTTGTCCTCGTCAATAGATTCTGTAGAACCAATCAGATGTCTCTGAAAAGTGACATGTTCACCGATTGAGAGGTGTTCTTTGGTTCCAAGTCAACCCAATGAGAAATTGAACAACTGAAAATGCTGCTTTCGTCGTGCAACAAACAGTGGTTTATTCGTTTGAAGAACCGATAGGTAAATGCAATGGAAGAGACCGTTGCAAAATTGGAGGAGACGAACAGTGACTTTTGTCATTGAAATTCAGGACACATGGAAACATACCTGTCTCGGCTTTCCCGCTGATTGAGCTTCAAGCTAAGTTGGTGAAGCAGGTGTCCTGTGATGAAACGTACCACCACCTGCCTGGATGTGAGAGACGCAGAGAAGCCAAGCTGTGCTCATTCCACAACAACGTCCACTGTAAGTCTATTCTCTGAACTCAGTTTTGGAACCCATATCCATTGAACTGCAGTGAAAAAATCTCAACATCCACTTCCTGCACGTCGGTGAGCGGAAAGACACCTCTTGGGGTCAAGACGTGTTCATTTCGTCCCCATGCACACATTCACCAAAAATCTCCCATTTTTCACGAAAGAACCTCAAAAGTGGTGTCTGCCCCGAAAAGTCAGAAAACTAAGTTGAGTTTTCGACTCCATTTTTCTGAATGTTTCAGAACAAATGATGAGTCGCTTTCGGATGCCAAACATTGTGTTTCTTTGCGAGTTCGAGTACCAAAGTCGACGAACGCAAATGTGAAGGACACAGACACAAAGATACTCATGCAAAATTCTCTTGTAACTCTGCCGAACTGAAGCGGCTGCGAGCGAAGTCTTTCCGTTCAGCGCCGATTGTGTGAAGAGAAAATTGTTTTGTCACAAGATGCGTTTTGAACATGTGAACTTGGACAAAAACAGTCTTTCGGTGCAACAACAAAGCTCAGCTCGTGAAGAATGAATCCAGAAATATCTTTCATCTGGTGACACAGTTCCATTTGTGTCACACTCCACAGAAGAAGGTCGGAGAAACACCAGCAAGGGACGAAAATCGCAAAACTGAATGTTGAAATTGAAAGAGCTTTAATCTTCTGGATTGGATCGTCTCTCTTTCGAGAGTGCAAGGAGCAACCTATAGAACGACTCCTGATTTGGCACAAAGGCGCTGGTTTTATGGGACAAACTCTCAATGGAAGTCAGACAGTATTCAGCGAAACACACACGAAAGGCATTACGCACAGAGGTCGGGAGTTGCAGCGTATGATAGCTTTTTGCGTTTCTTCGGAGCTGTGCTTCGTTCATTATGAATAGCCTTCCGTTGCTTCAAGCTTCGTGATACACTCCAAGAAAGCCTTTTCGTCGTCGTGGCACCAACATTGTCAATTTGAAGCTGTTGAATCCAAAGCGACGTTGCAAACATCAGCTGAACGCGCTAACCATCGCACTGTGTAAATCTACATCCCACAGGAACACTGTCATTGAGAACCGTATTCAGTTGCTTTGGCAACCACAGAGATGACACGAAACGCGCTTAGGAATCGGGGACTCAGTTCGATTCAGGCTGACCAGGTGTGGACTTCCTTTGGGATTAATTTCTCAGTGCACTGACCACACACGTTTCCTGAGTCATGCACGGAAATAGGTGTCGCTGGATGAAAAAAAGCGGCTTGAACAATTGAAGACTGGAGACGAAGCAGTCACGGTGGTCGTGCTTGGACAAAGTCATGGTTTATCCCGGCCTCTGCAGTTTGTACGAGTGGGTGAGTGCAAGCAGTCGTGAGGTCGAACTGATTCCACTGCTCCACACCACACCCTTCGGATCAATCCCGTAGCGAAGATGACAGAAGAAGACACATGCACCTGAAGCACCGTGGTTTTTCTCGGGTTCGCAATGTCATGTTCAATTTGTCTCCACCGAACACTCGTATATACAGCAAGATGACTGAACCAGTCGCGTTGACAACCTCAGAAAGAGTCGGAGTGTGGAGTGTTGGACTGCCCTGGTGAATGACGCTGGAAATTCCTGAGACTCCAGAGGATTCTCCCTCAAACCTGACGCTGAACAGGAAACTGTTGGTTGTGCCACATCTACAGCGTCTGGAATCAGCTGTTGGTTCGAACTTTCAACACCTGAAAAACAACATCGGAAACTTCTCAGGTGACAGAAGTTTTGAAAGCCATGTCAACGATCAATGTGACAGTGGAGAACATCACCCTGTTGAGTAGCAGCACAGTTCCAACAACCCAGGACATCCTCGCTGGGAACTACAGCCTCAACTTCAACAGCTCACGCGGACTGAACTCCACAGAGAGTCCAGAATCTCCCGTCCCGAGGCTGGGAGACACCGGAGTGATAATCGTTGCCAGCCTCTGGGTCTTTTTGGCAACAATAGGATTTCTAGGCAACGCTTTTTTGTTCGTCATGACGCACAATCAGTCAATTCACGACCAGTCGTACGCGTGCTACCTGTCGGCGCTGTCCGTGGTGGATTCGGTGGTGCTGTTCGTGCGCTTGGTGCACGGGAGCGCGCTGCTGGCGTCTCCGCACGCTCGCGAGTACGGAGGCCCTCTGGTGGGCGTCGTCGACACGTCGCTCGCCTGCGTCCTGCTCGGCGTCGAGTTGTGCGCCAGATGCGTGTCCGCCTGGCTCCTAGGTGATTGAGGACGCTCGTTTCACGTGTGATCTCTCCGTGTTGTATCTCTGCATATTGCGCGCCGCACAAAAACAACAATGAGCCAGTTCCTTGAACATCGCTGAAATTGACATGCAAAGGCAAACTCTACACTTCCTGCTGAAGTGTCCTGGTGCCTTTGGAAACAAGTGTTCTGAGGCCGACAGAGTTCCGTCTGTTCCATGTGCTGATCGTAGTCAAGCACTCCATGTAACGTGACGCGGTAAAAGCTCCGGACGTGGTTTTGTCTTCTTTTCCGGATTGTAGACTCTGCGTGCTAGTTCTGAGTGTTTCAGAAAACGAACCTGGCTCTCAGAGCTATGATTAATTTCGCAGAATCTTTGCCCCACCACACATGGAGGCGGCTTCAGAAAATTGATTTTGATCAGTACACGAAAATGCGCTGCACTCGACAGTAATGAGTGCGTATATGTTTTTGCCGAGACAATTCCTCTGAAAGCTGTGTCGGTTTTGTTGTCATGAGAAATGAACTCCTTGTCTTGTTTTCTTTGTTCGTCTGGAGACAATGGATGTTGAGGAATACGTAGGTGTGTGTGTGTGTGTGTGTGTGTGTGTGTGTGTGCGCGCGCGCAAGTATGCCCGCCTGCACAAATGTCGTACAATTTGCAGCCTCCCTTTTGATATCTTCTGCATGCTATCTGGCCTCATGTGGTCCAAAGCACCCGAAGGTTTTGTTTGGAGAAAATGCGTGGGTTTTCCATGAATGATGACTTGAAAGAACATGTCAGTGACAACCTGTTTGTCCTTGTGGCCTTCAGTTGTCACGAACATGAACAGATACGTCTGGTCTTTGTGGAGACGCAGAACGTGGGAGGAGTCTCCGCACGTGTGGAAATTGTCTGCAATGCATGGACCGAGGCTGTTTACGTGTCTTCGTTGAAAAGGGAATTCGCCAAGTTATCACGCAGACGAACTGCATTGTCCCTCGATTTCTCGTGCAACTTCCCTTCCCATTTCTGCGACCACGTTTTGCAGTTCTATGCGACGAGTCATCTGCTGAATACTCTTGCTTCATTCGAGAAACAGCTTGACATGACAACTTCAGGGTGTGGTGTGGTGGTCCTGGTATTCTGTGTTGGAGAAAAACTTTTGCTTGGACTTTGGGCGTTGATCAACCGAGATCAAAGGACACGACACGGGTGAATTCAGTTTCAAATGTTCCTTGTGAAAGAATCGGTTGTGCAAGGAGAAGGCCCTCACCAGCCCCAGTATCATTGTTTGGTCACCAAGAACCGCACAGGGGTCTTTTTCGAGGGAACCTGAGCTGCGAGAGGAACGATCACAACCTCACAAATGCAACATGGTGATGTTGCAGTGGGGGGGGGGGGCACGAACCGTCCAAGCAAAGATTTCCTATCACAATTGCTCTGGATTGAACACGTTGCTCTTGTGTCTGCTCGCAGCGGTGCTGTCGGTGGACCGGGCGGTGTGTCTGCGCTACCCGCTGCAGCGCCTCACCGTCTGCGTCCGCGGCAAGGCGCTCGTCGCGACCGGAGTCGTCGCAGGCGCCGCCGTCCTCATCTACCTCCCGTCCGTCGTCGTCGGCATGGCCGCCAAGTTCCCGCAAGGTGAGACAACGAGAGGAGGTTGTTCCAGTGGTGTTCCAGTTGACCGGCACTTGTTCGTTGGTGAAGGAACGCGGCGAACCGGTCATTTGGAGGCAGTTTATTGCGGTTCCGCCAAAATCCGGGGCTGGATTTGAGTTCGTTCTACATTTCTCTCTTTTGTAGACAACATCACCTACACGGCTACATTCTGCAATCTGTTGCACACTTGGTTCCACAAACAGGTGCGCTGGCCGAATGGACGACTTTGCACTGCACTATGCACTGGTTTAATTCTCCATTTCGTCGAAGATTCGGGTCTTCATCATCGATTTGTTTCGAAAAAAAAATTGTGAGGGTGTCGTGCGTTTCGAGAAAGGGTGCATGAAAGGAACCACAAAAGGTCACGCCGCCTGAAAAAAAAACAACAAATCAAACTATTGTCAATGATGTCATCACCAATGTGCCTTTGTTGCGCGCAGATCCGGCCGATGGACGCGCTCGTGACGCACCTGCTGCCGTTCGCGCCCGAGACGGTCTGCGTCGTCCTGCTGACGGTGACGCTCGTGTCGAGGGCGCGGAAACTCTCCGTCATCGCCGTCACCGACAAACTCACAGGTGCGACCAACCTACCGCAGCTGAACCGCGTTTCATGCAGGTCGGGTGAAGTCTGAGGTTCTCAGCAACATCAAAGAACTGCATTCATTGCAAAAGAGGTTTCAGACAAAGTTTGGAGCTGAAGTCGACAGGATGCGCTCGTCTTTCTTCAGTAGGATTGTGACGTCGTTGTTGTCTTGCGGAATTTTCTTGTCAAAATCACAGGCTGGCACTGTATCGGCACTGAAAAGTAAGACAGGATTTTGTGAGTGTGAAATTTTGAGCAACCTCGTCACGGAAGTTTCACGAGCACAAATTTTAATGTTTGTTTCAAAAAGCTTGCAATGCAATCAGCTTGTCATGTTTTGTGGATCTTTCAGTTGACACCTGAACGACAGTCCTCCTTTGGTCTGTGCTGATTTGTGCTTTTGTTGTTGTTCGGAAGTTGTTTTTGTGGGGTGGAGGCAGGGGTCACGCGCAACGACGTACGGGACATCTTCTGGCTGTCACACATTTCTCACTTCAAAAAAACAAACTCCCGTTGTATTTCACCGTCGTCAGCTGAGCGGATCGAGCACTACAACAGCGTCGCCTTCACCTTCCTGCTGCTGTTCGCGCTGCACGGGCTCAGCAGCCTCCCGCTCGGGCTGTTCGGCGTCATCGCGTCGCCGCGGGACGCCGCCGGCTGGAGGGACGCCGGCGTCGACGCCGGCTACAGCGTGCCTTTTGAGGTGAGTATATAAAACGTTTCATGACTTTGCGATGGTGTTTCGTCAAAGGCCTCAATTCCTAAAAAAAACCAGACATCCCACAACTTGCTTGACATGGCGATAAAGTTACAACACGACTCTTGTGAGACGTGCAGGTCAAATTGTCTTCGCTACGGACATGGCTGGCAAATGTTGAGTCAAGAAGCAATGCTGCTTTGTGCAGGTGTTGCAGACGACGGGGCTCGTGCAGCACGCCTGCAAACTGTACGTGATCATCGCGTCGAGCAGCTTCTTCCGGCGGCTGCTCTACCACGCCACGTGTCCCAACCGCGTCAACGTGGAAGCGAACCTCAGGGCGTCCACCGTCAAGAGGCAGGTGCGTAACCGCCATTACAAATACGATCAACACCAACACCTGTTGTGCCTCAAAGTGAGTGGATGTACGTTTTGAGATGGAACCTCCTTTTTGTCAGAAGGTGAGTCATCAACAATCAAGAATCAGGTGAATCAGGCAGCGAAAAGAAGAAAAGCGTACACGCAATGGTGGTTTTGCAGTTTGCAATGGATGACCACTCGTCCCTTTGTAGGAGGCGTGTGTGCGGTTCGACGCCTTCGCGCAGACGCGGCCCCGCGATCGGCGTCACGTACTGGCGCTGAACCTGGTGACGGACAAGAGCGAGTCGCTGACGACGCCGACGCCGCAGGTGGACGCGAGCCCGATGACGCTGTGTCTGCCCGGCGCGATGCCGCACATAGAGGTCACGCCGCAGCTCTCCAACTCCATGTACCACGTGGACACGGTCGTGCTCACTCCGCCGGTGAGTCCCCACTCTGTGTGCTGGGTTCTTTCTCAACAGGCGAATGCCTCTTGCTCCACAGTGTGCTTTGCATCTGGTCGTTTTGCCGTGTCTGTCCCATTTGAAGTGCGGGAAAATGGAAGTCACTATTGGGTTGGTTTCAGGCGTCGAGTCCCCCGGCTGAGAGCGACGACGCCTCGGCGGAGGTGGACGAGGTGGAGGAGGCGGACCTGGCGGCGGCGCTGAGCCGAGGCTCGTCCGGGTCGCCGCGCTGCGACCGACTCGAGGCGCAGGTCTTCGACTTCGAGCGCCACCTCAGCCGCCGCAAGTCGACGGACAGCGTGCTGCGAGAGGCCGTCGACAAGCTGAACGCTCTCTCCGAGTCCTCGTACAACCAGAGGTTCTGATGCAGCATCCACATGAGTGTTGGAGGAGTGCAAAGGCGGAGCTGTGACGCCGATGCACACCGTGAAACTGCTCGTTTCGAGAACCACAGATTTACAGCCTTGTGAAAGAAGTATTATGAGACAAGTCGAACGTCACTGAAGTTTCTTAACCTTCAGCCTGTGTGCCAGGGACAAACGTTCTCCAAGAAAAGCCACACCAACAAACACACAAACATGTGAATGCCTCAATCTGGTCGTAAGACCTCAAGTCTGTATGTTGGGCTCAAGTGGATTCGGAAATGACTTGTCATTCTTGTGCTTAATGAACCTCTCCATCTCTGACCAAAGTCAAGGCGAAGTGGTGGTTGTGTCCGTCTTGTGAAGACTTGAGGTTGGCTGTTGAATTTGTGACACACACGTTGACTGTGACCCTTTGTTACTCAAGTGTCCACGCCCCCGACCCACCTCCCCCTCCTTCGTGAAGCTTCGAGCAGCTGGATGGTTCCACTGTCGGGCTGTGGTCGTTCCATCGTTTGCGACAGCTGGTTCACTCGATGGTGGAAAGAGATGCTCTTTGAGACGGGAGTTTTCAATTTCTTGGACGAAAAACCTCTTCCGAAAAAGCAGAACACGTCAAAAACGCAAACGTGTGCTGTTTGGGCAAACCTCAAGAACTTGTGATACAAACATGTACGAATTTTCTTTTAATTTGGGTCAACAAGAACCACGGTTTCACTGGAAATTTGGTCGCAGACGCACGCGTTCGGTGTCGTTTTGCAGAAACTCAATTGAATTGGATTGCTGGTCACAATTTACAATTTGTTGCTGATGTTTCCTACAAGAACCAATACTCGACTGGAAATTGTCATGCATTTTGACAAGTTTTTGTGTGGCTTGCATCTCACTCAACTGGGTGAAGATTGCTCTGAAGGCGGCGCCAAGCTCTGTCGTCGTGCACCGACATCTGCCTGCTTCGCGGCAAGCACCACAAAAGGCAATCGAGGCTCACCGAGTGAGGCCCCAAAATTTGGTGTCGACTGGGGTAAATAGCTGATGATGTACGACTGGGTGAGAGTGGAGGCCCGGAGGGAGCGTCTGCACGTGACAGTTATGAGCCCAGTCTAGTGCTGAGGTCACTTGTTCTGCACAAGTCACAGATAACCCCTTAAAAGCTGAATTCGTCAAAGCTTCTGTTGAAATCAATTTGTTTTGAATAGCTACCTGGAGTGATCCAAATGTAAAAAGTTTCCTTTGTGGCGCTTCAGGTAACTTTCATCGTTGTCAGACATGAGGCATCGCGGAATGCAAATTATTTTATGCGGAGACAGTGGTTGATGTGCCAAAGTAATTTACTTGAAATAATGTCGCCAACTGCTGAACGACGGGTTTTTAAAAACATGTAATGGCCCCGACGACCATTTTTGGCTGCGAAGAACATGCATCACGCTGGCGAGATTTGTCTTGATACTTTATGTTGAGCTGAAAGAATTTCTTCCATTAAGTCGCATTAACATGCCCATAAACAGACAGTTTCGACTGGGTGACTTCTGGGTGGCAGAATGTCCTGTGAATAATGTACGTTCGGGGGAATATCTGAATCTGAGTTGACTTTCTTTGGGACGGATCCAGGTCCAGTTAACGTTGATACCACGAGATCGGGGTTTTCGCGACACTTGCAGCGCACCCTGGCCTGACGTCGCGGTTCTCTGTTCATGGCTGCGGTTCTGTTCGCTGTTAGCAGCCCATTGTGGCCCACAGAGAATAATGTTTCTCATCCATCCACATGCCTTGAATGGACGAAAAAGACACGAACCTGGTTCGATGGGTTCGATGTTCCTAACATCTGATTTTTCGTGCTTTGCCCGAGCATTTGAATCCGTGGAACAACTGAGGCCCTGACCACCTGGATCCATCCTCAAAAAAGGCGGAACCTACGAGTGTTCTCTCTAGCCACGACACACAAAGCTTTGCATACGCTGTTCGAAGACAATCTCTTTTCGGTGCTTTGGTTTTTGCGGAGACTTTGGTGCAAATATATGTGTCCACACGTCTCGTGAATGTGAAACGGAAAACATCTTCGGGTGCTGTGATACACTTTTGAGTGCTAATTATGCATTTTCATTGTCGCAAAAAAATGCATTTCCCAAAAAATCTCGTCCAAGTGTGCAGATGCTTCACAAAGCTTGGGACGCAGAATTGCGCGCTGACCCGTGCAGCACCGAGGATATTCTGTCATCCTGCCATCCGCTTTGATCGTCGCGCCGCAAACAGACAATCTCCTTTTACATCTCACCCGGATTTAATTTGCTGAAAATTGAAAATCATAAATCACTTTGGAAACAAGAATGGCTTCCATTTATAGCATGCACGTCCCTCAAAGGAAGCTTTCTGGTCTCAATGTGGTGAATGTTGGAAGGTCGCAAAGTTTGGTCTCAAATGTAACGTGCGAGATGAAGACTGAGGTGGCACAATTTCTACCAGATAAATTCCTCAAACAGAGAAAGATCTTGAATGACCACACCGAGACATCATCTTTCAACCAGAGTTTTATGTTCACAACACATACAATATGTACAAAAAAGATGTGAGTTGTAACCAGTGACAAAAGTCTCAAAATGAGAATGTGCAGCGGACAATTGAACGCCGTTTTCCATTGTTTCTTCATCTGATGTCTCCAAAGAATTCATTCAATGCATGCAGTGTGAGAAACATCCTCAATTTGTTTTTTTTGTTGTTTTCGTACAAGTCGGCGCAAAAGAGGGCGGCGCGATTTTGGGGGTTCGGGTTCATCAAGGCCTTCCGGATCTGAAGGACACTCAGCACAACTCCCGATGAACAAGAAACATGAAGAAACAAAATGATACTCGTGCTGAGTTTGTTGCGTGTCCATGGTGCACACAACAATATTTGTGCGTTCCAAGTGATTTTGTCTGAACACACAGAAAAAAAGTACAGAAAGATATTATTCACTTGACTTGAGTCACGCCATTCGAATTGCCAAATATTTTTCGTCCACTGCGCAACCGGCAACATTGACCAAAAATGCATCAAACGGCAACTGACATGTCGAGTTAAAATGTTCCTACACGTCTGATAATTTTCACATGCACAATGTGGCCCTACACACAACAGCAATTCTACAATTCATGGCGGTGCTTGGTAAGTGAATCCTACAAGATGAAGTCCTTCATGCCCTGTGTGTCCGACATTCTCCTGTCGACAGCAATTTAAAAAGTCCAGAAAAGTCCGACTGGAGCGGCGTTGTCGTCCCATTTTCATTTCCTTTGAGACGCGCTTTTCTTGTGTTTCGTTCTGGACTCCCAACCGGAAGTCTGTTTTGACTGTTCCATTCTCCTAGAACCAGCCAGGTGGATTCGAATCCGTGCATCAAATCCACATTTCATCAATTTGGTGGCACGTCTGTGTCATTCAATTGGCGAATACATTGTACTTTTGTGCTTCTCCATTGTCCGTAACTCAGGTAACATCACACACAACTTCACGTCTGTTGGAGATTTCTTCCATGCGTACTGGATTGTTCAGGCTGAAACTGACATTCTTTTCCACCAGCTGTTTTCACCAGCAAACACTCCCTCCTGCGAAGCCTGCGCCTACTTGCAGATGTGTCTGTCTGTGACCGTCTCGCAGAGTTTGCACTTGACGTAGCAACACCAAATGAACTTGCAGAAGCAGCGCTCCGTGTGCTTGTCGACGAACGTGTTGTAGCCGCGTCCGCAGCACAGCGTGTCGCACGAGTCGGGCCCCGACGAATCCAGCTTACACTCGCGGCCGGTTGTGCCGAGGACGCCGGTGTCCGGGTCAGCCTGCAGTAGAAAGAAGCACTGTCAGCAGGATTGAAACCACAACACGAACGTGTTCAAATTTTGCGAACTCTGTCGGCACGTTCCTGTGTTCGCCTTGTGCGACTGAGTTCAGCTGTTTTGTCCCAGAAATAAAAAAGGACCTGTCATCATGACACTCACCTGACAGTAGTTGGGCGACTGCTCAACGTACACGAGTTCCTTCTCCTTGATGGGAACTCTCCGCGTCGGTTTGTCGCGCCGGCGCAGATTGCGCGTCGACCGTGGCGCCACCTCCACCGGAAGCTCGTACTGCTTCTTCAGGGCGGAGCCGACCTGCAGTGCGCATGATGGTTGTGTGCCATGTTCAGGTCAGGCTTGATTTTGTTCTGTGTCAAGTTCGTCTGACGAAATTTGCAACAAGGGCTCTCTTGGTTTGTCCCATATTCACGTTTGCCGCCTTCGCAAGAACCCCAATTTGTGCTTGCTTTCTTTGGACATTTATATTCAGCTTTTGTTTTGTGTCTTCGGTCCATGCAGGACCACCATGATGTCCTTTCAGGACTGGCAGTGTGCGTGGACCTACCTCTCTGAAGGTGGGCATCTTCTTCCAACATGACTTGACGGCGCAGGAGCCGGACACGCCGTGACAGCGACACTTGAGTCGCATCACGTCCCGAATGGTCTGGAAAAACAAAAGGAACTGTCTTTGTGTGAAAACCCTGCTGGACACAGAGCGTAGAATGGACGGATTCTCCACGAGGTTGTCTTGGACGTCAATGAAAGAAGGTCTCACAGCAAGCACAAGAAACATGCCTGCGACTGCAGAAAGGTGGAGAGACAAGTCGAATGACGGTTTCCTTGGTCCCAAATGAGGGAACCTGCTCTGTGACATCAAGTGCGTTTCGTTATTCTAAAGGACTGGAACCAAATGTACTCGATGGACCTTCGGGAACCACAATCCAAAACACCACGACGAAAACAGGGAATCATTGTCACGTTCTTTGTAAGCATCTTTTACGGCGAAACCTTTGATTTCCAACGTTTATTGGGGACCATCTTGGAAGTGTAGGACCTTCGCAATATCTACATGAATTATGGTTGTTGGCAAAAGGCATTAAACCTCGGAAAATCAAAAACTGCAATTTGATCAGCATTTCAGCACCTATTAGGGCTGGAGACACTGAACCCTGTGAAACAAATGCTCAATTTTGTTTGCGATTTTTGTCGTTCGGAGCAAACTTTCATTGTTGTACGATTTTTCTGGTCCAAAAACGAGACTGAAGAGGAGTCATCTTCTTACGGCTGATCGTGTGTCATTCAAAACTCATCCATGAGTCACTTTGGTGTTCGTGAGAAATGAAATTTTGACCTTTTTCTTTAAGACCAAATGTGCAGCTTGCGAAATATTTGTCATGTAAAGAAAAAGTTTTCCGTCTTTTCAGCGTGCACTTTACAATGTTACGGAGCAAGGAAACTATGAATCAAATCAGGCTTTGCTAATTTAAATTCACCATAGAGGGCGATGGCATAAAAGCGGGTATTCATGACCATGTGTGGCCCGAGAGAAAGGCTGTTTTGTTCGGGTAGGATTAATGAGGGGTATAAATGACGGAGGGCATTGTGGCAGAACAGTGGGATGAGGGGTGAGGTGTCTCCGGAGACCCCGGCGCATGATGAAGCACCCTCGGCGAGCAGGCCGCCGTACAACCCCTCCACACTCAACCCTTCGCATCAACACTGCTAAACACCCATTCAAACATTCCTTTTTGAGAGGCAGGCAGAGGGGATGCCAGGGGGCCTGACGAACCGGGTACCTGACGAACTGAGTACGGTTACGTGTTTGTGTGCTTTGGAATCCGAGCTGAACCCCACATTTCCGCTCAGAGCAAGGTCCACCTCAAACCGTACGAAGAAACCACGACACTAGTATTCAATTTTTATCTTTTTCCAATGCGCTGACCAAACCAAAATAACATCTCTAGTCTTCTCGTTGCACACCAAAGGAATGCCGTTTTACTGCCTTTCTGGCCACAATGACTTTCAGCACTATTCAATAAGGTGGCCCTCAATTGCAAACTCGCAGGTATATTGTCTGTGAATGATCTCTTGATTGCAAGATCAAAGAAACTGGTTTCACCTGCGCGGGAACACTGTGAGTGGTCTTTCTTTCAAACCCTCGTGTTTCTGCACTTTTCGTGCAATTTTGTTCAGCCGAACCAGAGTTCCGACACACACAGGCTCGATTCTGTTTGATTGAGAAGGGAGTGATTGACTTTGAGAAGAAACTGGCGTCGACTTCTCACCTGCAGCGAGGATTAGAACCCTGTGAAAACGCGACGCTGAGCAACCAGTAAGCATTCGCGGTTTTTGCAGGTCCTTGTCAGATACCAAGAGTTTTTCTTGAATTTTTTCCTCTTCAGCAACAAGGGAAACAAAAGTCGACCGATGAAATTCAACTGCGGCCTGATCGCTTTAGAATTGCTTGAAAATCGAACTTTCAGACATCACCAATTTCCACAGAGTAATCTTCGTGTTTTCTCAACATTTGCATTTAGATGGATTGGTTGAAAAGCGAAATTCAATTAACACAAATATGTTGAGATTCAAAACCCACCAGAAGTCAGTGAAAACTGTCAAAGAACCCGATATTGCAGAGTTGACTTTACAACCTGTCTTTGCAACATTATGGGGCCCAACAAACACCACTTCATTTGGGATTCAAGACTCTGTCGGCTGCTCCAGGGTGTCTCTTCGCGACAAGGTTTGAAAATCTTGCTTGGAAACTTTCTGGGATGGGCTTTATCATTTGCGACAAAGAAGAAGGAATGTGACTCTACGAGGAAGCCAGCAGGTGAAAGCGTGATCCAACAAAGCAGGGTGAAACGCTCGTCAGGGGCACGCGGTCTCTTGGGGGGAAAACCCTGTCTTGGGACGAGTGCAAATTTTCAGCAACATCGCCACTTTCAGAACCAACTGAACGCTCACGGACTTTTTTCGCTTTTGTAACTGAAAGATGATCCGTCCGCGGACGATAACGCTCAGGGGAGATATATAAATCTCTGATCCACCGCACCAGGATTCACTCCCCTGTCGACTGAGTGCAACACCTGTTTGCTTTGTCGTGTTCCGCGTTCAAAGCCAATCTGCCCAGCTTGCAAATGGTTCTTCACCACATCGATAGGATACTCAAGCAGGCACAAAAAGTGCGACACAAGAAATAAAGGAAAGTTTGTCCAAACAGCTCTTGCCGTGTTCACTACTCTGTTGTCTCCCACATCTGGAGCCTTGAGCTCACCTGACGTCCAGCCTCGTTGTTGTGCAGATTGACGAGTGAGTGGATGTCTCCTTTCTTCCCGGCCTGCGAGACGCGCACGGCGTCAGGGGCGTCGACGAAGGTGCGCGAGAACCAGATGCCGTATTCGATGTTGTCCGAGCAGCCGCCCCACTTCCAGCCGTCTTTGTGTGTCAAACCCTGCAAAGGGTGAGTAAATCGTAGAAAAACCAACCGAGAACAAATAAATTCCCGGAGATTGACATGAACAACGGGCAAGTCTCAGTCCTCTTCGGGCATGCAAAGAAAACAACACTGAATGAAATGCACATACTACAAGTGGAAATTGGTTTCTAAACAGAACAAGTCCAACAGACAAGTCGTACCTCTCTGCTCAGGTCGCAGGAGCAGTCGGTGAGGTTTCCGGCGGAGCACGACTGTGTGACGGCGTGTGCGACGCCGGCCGACGTGACGGCGCGGATGAACGCCGACTCCTTCGTGCCTGGGGCGGAGGAATAAGAGGTGAACGAGGTGTGAGTGAAAGGTGCAGTTCTTTTTCATGACCTGGGTCACGATGTGCGCACCAGGTCACAACATTCCCGTTTTTCAGCCTGAGTCATGACCCTGGTCAAGATCCTGGTGCTCCAGCTTTCAGAAGAGGTGCTTGTGTTTTGCCATGCATTTGTGACCTGAAATATTAATTCCTGTTTGGTGTTCCAACCTGTTGTTCCAAAATCAGCCAAAAATCACAGAGCAGATCACGAACTCCAGGATCTGCTCCAAAATTTCAGGTTGCAAAAAGAGAACGGCACCAAAGACGCCGTGGATCGTGTCTTTGCACAATGACACATCAGACGGCGTCTCCCCAACACACACGCACGCAAAAACAACGAAGCGCTTCTGCTTTTGTCGCCACAAAATTTCCAGAAAGAACAAGCAGTCGGAACCTGTGTGGTTGGCCTTCAGTTTAGTCGGTCTGAACATGTACCGTGTGCTTGGACATGGCCACTTATCGGGGGAAAAGACTCATTGCCTTCTCTGGTTCTTTTCTTATCAGTAGGTGAAGAGAACGAAGTTGTGCGAAGCTCCTCCATCCATCTCGTTCACAAAGATCACCTGTGCTTCTGACAGCCACAAGCTGTATGCCCTTCACAAATTCATCATCGTTTGGTTGAGTTGGTAGAACGCACTCAGTGGCGTTCAACCTCCACAGAAGTGAAAGAGGACAGTAGTTTTCAGTGATTTTGATCACTTCAGACAGCGTCCTGCACGAGTCTGCAGACGCACGCAGGATCGGGACGTCGATACTCGCGCAAAACGAAGTGAAACGACAAGCACCTCAGATTTGGCGAGCAAGACTCGCCGGTACCAGCAGATCTACTCGAGCACGATTTTCCCGACTCGCCTTTGCCGCGAGCGCACCCACCTCCACCGCCTCCCTCGTTCCGAAGCGTGATTCTGATTATCAGGCAATTACGTGCAACACGGATCGGAAAACAGCTCTGTCTGAGCGTTCCACGGGATGATCGTGTCTGAAGCCCACAACACTGCTTTGAAAACTGCCCAACACCAACGACAAAACGAATGCTAAAATTTGCCATTTTGGCAACTGTTCTGTTTGTTGATGATCACCATGATCTTCAAATTACATTTTGGTTTCGGTCACTGAAGTCCAGAATTTAATGGAAATCCCGACATCCTGGTGTGCGCAATGCTCGATCAAAAATGTGCACACGACGTGAAAGAGCCGGCTGTCCTGTCGGCCTCAGGGAGACGCCCCGCTTCCTCATCAATGACCCGAGCTGCCTTGTCACGACAAAGAAACTGCCCAACTCATCGTGACATCAGAGAAAGCCAGAAAACGGGCCAGATTTGTTTTTCCCTTGAAGAACTTCGCCTTTTCTTTCTGACAGAGTAAGTACTTGTGGCCTCTGATCCCGGAGCTGTTGAGCATGTGTTGAGGGGTGATTCTACACCTGATCAGCTGTTCTCACACCGAGCTGAGCATCTCAGCTATTCCTCTCCCACTCATTGATTTACCGCTTTCAATTTAGCAGTCCAGAAAAGATAACAATGTTTGAATTTTTTCTGCAATACTTTGGTCGCAAAACACAAAAGCTGCTCAATTTTTGAAAGTTCTTCAGTCAGACTTGTCTTGCTTTGGCCGCCAACGTCGCACGTGAAATGCTGTTCTCATTTCTTCGAGGAGGAAGGGACGATTCAGCCCACTTCACTATTCGGCTTTCCTGAGCAAGCAGAGCAAGCAAAGTACCTAATTTCACAGCTGGGGTTTCACATCAACCCAAATCAGATCAGCTTTCAATTTATCTCCATCAAGAACAAGCAAATCTGATCTATTTGAAAACATTGATTGCCAATTGGTTGTGTTGTCCCCCAAACGAGCCAATCCCTGTCCTTATCACTCTGAGTTTTCCTCAAGTGAGCAATTGGACAAATCCCAGTTAAAGGCCCAGGACTGCACTCTGAAGCGTTACTCATCCCACTAACTTCTCGTTTTTGAACAAATTCCGTCAGCCCATTTGGTACATTCTCAGCGAAAATAGTGCTTCGACTCAGGTTCGTTTCTTGCGAGTGTCTCGCCTCCAGGTCTCCAATAATGGGACAGCAATTTTACAAGTAATTGGAATTTTACTCGATACGTCCTGATCAGCCAGCCAGATACAGGGTGATGCATCGTTTCAGTCAATTCGTAACACTCTCATCAACGTTACGAGCCCGCAAGCTCCGCTCGCTCTTGGTTGTTGTTTGTTGTTGGGCTTCAGAGAAAGGGAAGTCAAACTTTTTGACTTTGTTTGAACTTTTTTGACAAAGAGATCCACAGGTTATTGAACGCCGACGAGACTTTTGCGCCAAATATCGCACTTTTGCGCAGTGCCGTTACTTGCGTTCTCATCACGACGGGTTCGGGTTCTCTTTGCACTGGAACCAATTTGGGCTGAAGGACTCTCATTGCAAAGAAGTTTTGCGGAGTCAAGTGCATGGTTAAAATTTTGAGCTTCGTGGAGTCGGAGCGCGTTCAACAGCCGTTGGGCCCTTTCTGACAGTGCGCGCTCTCCGGAGTGAGCTCCGTTTTCCTGTCGCGGGCGGCTCGGGCTCGAGCGCATCCCGCAGTCACTGCGCGCGCCGGGTTGTCGGGGTGACTGCTCCCCCGCCGACGATACGGGTTATCGCTCCTGAAGCGGGCCCCAGGGACGGACCGCACACGAACAGCCCCAGATTGAGCAAGACAAACTGACTTCTTCTCAATTTGTGCAAATCCAGAAAGGCTTAGAAAGAGATTTTCAAAGCTTCTTCAAAAGGAGGAGTCTTGATTTGGATCTGTGATTGTTTCCAATGGGCCCCCAAACAAAACTCTTGGTTCTTTGCAACATTTTGCAATGAGAGACAGTTCGCTTGGTCTGTGTGTAACTCTGGTTTTTCAACATTTTCTTTTTCGCACGACGTCAAGTTTTTCTTGGGTTTCAGCAGCAATACTCACCATTATTGAGAACGGGTCCGAAGACGGACTGGTTCGGTGTGGTGGTGCAGTTCCAGCGCTCGAAGCGAAACTGCGACTGACACTCGTAGATGCCGCGCCTCACGCCCTCGCCCACACACGTGATGGTGTCGGGCGAGTTCTTGCACAGCTCCACCTGGTGAGCGGCAGACACGACATGTTGTGAGCAAATTGTGTTGAGGACAAATGGAATGTGGAGATTCTCGCCGCAAAGCCAAGGACACAGAATGTGGAGTTGAGAATCAAATTGAATGCAAAGACGTGGAGCTTTCCAAGACCCGACTGAACTTTCGGGATCCTTCTTGATAAAAAGGAAGCGAATGCAGCACAGATACAAAGCAAAAATCAAGTCACACTCATTGCTTCAGGCAGGACGACTCGTCAGCGCCCACTGGCTCAATGCACAGGACTCGGGTTCAGGCAGTCAGACTGCGTCGGACACGTTTTCTGCTGACCTGTTCGTAGACGAGCCCCGGCACCAGTCCGCACGTGTCCCTGTGCACAGATGCGCCGAGCGATGACACCAGCCCCAGGTACCTGCCACCAAAAGGTTTCAAATTGGAATGAAATTGAGGAAGACAATCGTGGTTTCAACGAAGAGTGTTTCAAACCAGACCAGAAATCTGCAATCGTGGATTCAGGTGGGTTTGTTGTCGGAAGCTCCTCGGCTGTGTACTTCAATCCCCAGCAACTATGGGGATTAATTTTCGATTTCGCCCCGAATTCAGAGCTTAAGAAAACACGAGGTGAGTGAAAGGCCTCGACGCGCTGAGGTTTACACAGCCTGGCCTCTCCTGTCAAACCAGCAACATCTCCAGGTAAGACTTACAATGTTCAGCTTAAATACAGACTCCGCCAAAGTTCTCAAAGCAAATTTGAAAGTTGATGCCAAACAAAACTTGGAAGATGTGATGAATGTTCAGAACTGTTCAGCGATTCTTTCCAACATCGGTGATTTGTACGGATTCCACCCCCTCCCGCTGAAGCAGTTTCTCTCGCATGCAATGTTGAACAAAACGCACGCTTCAAATTTGATTCTCTTACGACCAGAGTGTTGGGAATTTGTGGTGCAATGTGTGACTATTTTCACACACGTATGTGACAGGGATCACTGTCTCTGCGCGCACGTCTTCGCGCTTCAGGTCGGCGCACTCTCAAGTACTCACTACTCATCTCACAACTCATTTACCCAGGAGGTCAACAGCGGTCTAAGATCTCACGTACACAGTGAACTCACGAACAACACCACAGACTGATCAAGATTTTCTCAGTTTTTACGCCAAATGTGCACGCTTGCCAGGAACACCAAAAGGAGCAGTGTTCAAGATCAGAGATGCATGTACAACACAGGGAATATGACCCAAGCACTTTTCATGCACACGCGTTATCAGTATCTTTGCTGTCAACTTGATTTCAATTGACTTTTTACTGCATTTGAGTCCCACTGAAATCTGCCAGAATCTCGAAATGACTTTCCCTGGTGTCAGGTATTCTCACACCAATCTCCTTTTACCCATTACCCTTTGCAATAACATAGTGCACCCGGCTTGCATAAAACAGAGATAAGACCGCACTGTAGAATTTCGCCTTTGAGCTAAAGCCTCGAAAGGTAAATTCTACACCTGGAGCATTGAAATGACGAGAAAAGGTCAATGTGGGCGATAATTATTTCGGATGAAGAATGTCAGGTTTCTTTTGATGTGCCGCTTTGGAGTCGCATCTTTTGGTGACTTTAGAGTCCCCCATGTGGTGAGATTTAGTAGGTTTTCATCACTGACACAACTGGTGCTCATTCTCACCAAGGTGAGGGATTTGGGAGATCTCCCCTGCAAAACGGCCAATGACACAAACATTTAACTTTCGGTGTATTGACTTGTGCACGCCACACCAGAAATGTTCTGACATCGACAGACAAAGCAACAGCGAAAAGTGCTTTTCTGTAAATGTAATCGGTCAATAAAAGCTTCCAGCTATGCAAAGAAACTGGTGCAGGAAGAGTGAATCTTCGAGCCAGTGGAAGAAACTGAAGAGCTCTTCCCTCCAGTGGATTGGAGTGGGGCGATTGGACCTCAATTGCCAGCGTCTGATCCTTGGACATTGAAATTTAGGAGGGGAATAATCTGAGGGTTGTGATGAAAGGTCCTTGTCAACATTTTCACAAGAAAACAGTCAGAAAATCTTTGTGCCTGTGATGCAAAAGTGGGGTAAATTTTTCGACGGGTCGAGGGTGGGAGAGGTTGAGCCCTTGGTCTGCTGGAACTTCCCCTCGGAAAAAAATTCCCCTTCACAGCTTCTTGACTGCGTTATGTGTCCCACACAACTGTTTCTTGAATTGAGAGGAGCTTCCAAGGCTCTTGATGTTTTCCGCAACTATCTCAGAAGTTTCTGCAATCAGGAGAATGACGGCCTAATGAACCTGGACTGGTGGGTTCCACTCCCGCCGGGAGCGAGGCGCTCGCGCGTATTGTCTTTCGCAGCGGTATTTCGCTCCCCAGCATGCGCTCCAACTTTGAACTTCAAAAATGTTTCCCGTTCTCAGCAAATCAGATTTGAAGTTGGGTACGTAAGCAAAGACTCGTTCATACTCAAGTTTGTGCAGACTATGGGAGTTGGAATATCTTGCCACAAAAAAAATGTGGCCGAACAAAATGCGACCAAAAGAAGCCCACCAAGAAATGTCTGAAACATCTGCGCGCACAATCGTTCCGTTAACAAACCACAAAGTACTCACAGCCAAGAAGCGTCGACTGCAGGACTTCTGGAAGACAGGAAGAGCAGGAGGAATAATCCGATCAGAGAATACGGGCGATACCGGCCCGCTCCGTCCGAGAAGCGCATTGTCCAAATCCAAACTGCCACCGTCAAATCCTGCTACTTGTCACATATCACACAAAATTGTATCCTTTTGCTTGTGAGACTGCGCGCAAAATTTTCCTTCCAAGGCCGCTGTGTTTTCGTAGCTGTTGTGACCTGTTTGTACTTCGATCGGAAAGTCAACTCGGTTCAAATAAATAACTGACCATCCTTTTGTGGACTGATGGTGGTCAACTGCGAGAAAAGAGCGTCCTTCTGCTTTTGCGTCAGATTTCCGGCCTCTGGTCGATTGCTCACAATGGCCAAATTCTCAGATTTTGAATGATGTGCAATTAAATCCCTTTGTTCCAGTTACTCAGATTCGAAATCAATTGACTTTGTCATTCGTGAATCAAAGGAGCCACTGCATTGACCTCCCTCTTTTATCCAATTGTGAGAAGTTCAGAGTAAACACTCAGTTGTGTTTTTTCTCACTTGCCTTTTCCTTGCATCCAAAGATGTTTCAAAGTGCAAAAGCTTCAGTGCGAGCTCGTTGGGGTAAATTCTTCGCAGATGTGCGCTGTAATGCGGCGAGCCACTGAGGCTAGTATCGGTGCGGTGGGTAAGCGAGCCTCTCTTGCGCCCACCAGGCTCCTCACCACCGTGTCGGGCTGACGGCCGCGCCGAGCCGCGGGACCCGCTCATTGGCCGGCGACGCAGCACAGTGCGCCAATCACAAACCAGTGCGCTTTGTCCGCAGAAACGGTTCTCCACGCCAAGGGACACTGGCGTTCAAAGAGTGGAAGGGGGTTGAAGGCAGATCCAGACTGGTTTTTGTCGAACAGCTGGTTTTGACCAATCTGTTTAAATCTATTTCTTTTGAGTTGCCATGCTGGAATACATTTCTGAAAAAAATATGTTGGTCCTCTAGAACACAGGTCGTCTTTGTCGGTTTCTGACCCTTTTGGAGTTTTCTTGGATGGCTTCCACATTATTACAGAAGTCGAACCCGTCCGAGGCTACGGGTGCGCAATTTGGTCGAGCGAGTTGGACCATCAAACAGGAAAATGTCAGAATTGAGAAGCAACCAAAGTGACTGCACAATCTGAGTGAAGTACTGTTCCAAATCACGGATCACGAAAGGCATCTGAATCCGCACGAGGTCTTGAGAAATGTTTCTCCTCTCTTTTTGGCACCGTGAGACAATGCTTTCTTGCCAGTGCTGACTTTTCGAAGTTCAGGTAAACACCAAATTTCCAGCATCAGTTATTTGTCAAATTTTGGATCCAAAGCTTGGCGCCAAATCCAGATCCGTTTCTCCTTGCAGGTTGCACCCCCCCCCTTCGACAAAAGAGAAAATCCCCGTTTTAAAAGAAGAAAGTCCTCAAAATTTTATTGAACATCTGAAACTTTCCTATCTGACGACACGGTGGTTCGTTGTGGTGATGAACTTTCCACCGAATCGAAGTGAGGACGAACATTACACAATGCAAAAACGGTTTGAAGATTGTTCCTCTTGTGACTGGAGCGACAGAACATCAGTTTTCGAAAAACCAAAACATCAGGGAAGTGTCAACAAACAGTTCCGCATTTCAAGTTTGATGGTTCGCGGTTCCTCCGGTCTCAGAGTATGGTGCAGCAGCAGCACAGGTCGTCGCTAGAAGACCCCGCAGCGGACGACGTGATGGCGCGAGGCCGCTCCAACTCCCTCTTCAGCTCCTGCAGTCAAACGATCATGTGGCTGGATGTGGGATGACATCAGCGGCATCGACGCCACGGTCGGACAAAACCATGACCTCCTTGCGATGATGCGTCATTTTGTGGGCGCACGTGACACAGCAGAGAGTGCATGGTACATGGAAGCACTGGTTCACAGAATCGCAGGGTTTTGCGTCCCTCAGGTTTGTATGGAACAAACAAAACGGATGCATGCATGGTTGATGTTATATATATTTACCATGACCACCCCCTAAGTACTGCCACGGCCTTCCATAGCCACAGCAACAGCCACAACCAATCATATCATTCCCTAGATAGAGCCACTATCCTAAGCTGGGCACATGACCCAGACTGCCAACACACAATAGCTTGTGA
>JAAUXT010022989.1_pt1 | contig 30622 bp, 36 predicted proteins | sample 7278171 | NCBI WGS metagenome assembly JAAUXT01 (sample SAMN14350112, study PRJNA611818) | marine sediment metagenome | isolation source: surface marine sediment (1.8m) | place: French Polynesia: Moorea | collected 2018-08
CCGCCGCGGCGGCCCCCGCCGGCCCCCCCCCCCCCCGGGCCGCCCCCGGGGGGGGGGGGCCCGCGGGGGTCGACCCTGACAACCGAAAAAATAAAATTCACCCCATCTGACTTCACATTCCAGGCACCTTATTTTTCCTTCCGTGAAATCAAATTTTTTCAAAGAGTAACCCCCCGCCCGCTGGGTCCCCAATCACCCGACCCGCCCCTGGATCCGCCCTGCCTCAGCCTCAGCTGCACAGACGTCAGGTCGCTGACACGGCGCTGAGTGCAGGGCGCTCCGCAGCGACAGTCGCAGCTCCCGGCACCGCCCGAGATGAGCGAACGCCGCCAGCGAGTTTCTGAGCGCGTCAATTCTTGACAAATCTTCGTGAGTGGACGCGTTCGTTCGTCCGCCGAACACACCGCCGCACATCCGTTGCGTTGCGTTCCGTTGGCAGGACCCTGATATACTCGTACTTTGGACGTTGCTGGATCTGAAACGTGCAGGTTCAAGGCTCACCAGATCCTGGACCCAGGACCTTATGTAATTTGGGAGCCCTTGTCCAGGATAAACGTACAAACTCACACCCAGTGTCGTGGCATTTCCACTCCGATCAACTGAAATGAGCACTGTGGGTACCGTGATCAACGCAAGCACAAGGGTCCCCTTCGAAGAAGACCCTTCACCTGCAAACCGTGTCACAGGGCAGCGGGTTTTCTGGCCTCGGTCAGTCGTCCCGGTCGGAACAGCAGGGAAGTTTTTTTTCTGGGAAAACGGACCACAGGCAGAAGTTGTGAAACGTCTTCTCACGCATCTCGATGAGTCGGCACGGGCTGCGTAACGAGGCTGGACGCCTTCACCTCTGGTATTGCTAGACACTGACATTTTTGGCCATTCTGCACGTTCACAATTGTTCGTGTCCGTCCCCCGACCAAACCCGGAACGCTCGTACCTGCGGGCGAACCGCGAACCGCGCAAGACTCGTGCATCCGAACACATAACGCATCTCTACATTTGGCTGGCATCAAAGTCCCTATGACACAATGGACCTGGCACACCCTGTTTGGGTGCACCCCTTCTTTGGATGCTGCATGTCTTGGGTGAACACGCATTCCCCCCTCCGTGCGGGCGGCGGATGAGGACGTAGAGCCCACCGCTCCGCACTCCTCCGCCACGAGGGTGACGCGTCCATAATCAATATGAAGCATTCAAAACTTAATTTGTCTCGGGGATCTCGAGCCGCAGCTGAGCCGAGATGGGCCCGTGTTGTGCGATCCGAGACGGGGCACAAAGCGGATCCGGTGGGGGCACCCAATCCCAACCCCAACCCAGCCAGTTTTGCACCGCATGCGCCATTTTTTGAAACAGAAAACACGCAATTTTTCATGATGAAGTCTGGGACCCTCATCCAGAAATTGACCAGCCATCTTGATTTTGTACCTCTGAGGGTTGGACCTCCGAGTGAACCCATGATCGGGATGGGAGCTGACCTCAATTTGTTCTCGGCTGAGAGGTGGGCCTCCGTACCGCGACCCTGGACCCGCCAGGCGTGGTAGACGAGGGAGAGAGGGTGCGCGCGTCTTCAGTCCGGAGTGCCGTCAACAATGTGCAATCTGTTGTGAAGTGGTGTGGAATCCAAGAACGAAATCTTGTTTTGAAAGCCGCTTGAGACACGACGCGACGGCGACGCACATAAATCTCGTCTCCGTATACGAGTCAGATTTTGCCTGTCTCCGCCTGTCTCTACGACACAGAAAGTGGCGTGTGCATGCGGAGTGCACAAAGCGCTGCACATGTCGTGCTCCTTGTGTTGTCACACCCGTCAGTGGGGCACTTCGCGTGTTCACGGGCCCCAACAACCCAAGACCACGTGGTCCCAACACGGGACTTCCGGTTCAGCACGGCCCCAACAGTGTCCCTGAGAACATCAACAAAACCACGTGTCCAACATGACAAACTGCAATAACTCAACGCTGGACCCTGTCGCCCCGGCAACAAGCCACTTCATACACGAGACAGCTCAGTAGAAGCCTCATGGAAGCCTGCCACACAAAACGAGACGTGGGTTTATGAACATTGGCCTCATCTCCAGGGCAAAAAAGCGAAGGAAGACTGAATCAATGACTGCGGGAGTGCGTCAGCTCGAGCTGTTGAATGCCACACAGGAGGACTATTCACCCGACGATCTGTTCCGCGCGGTAACGCGACACCGAAGCCGGCGGAGGGATTCGACGCGCCGCGGCGAGGCGTGCACCCCGAGCCGGGCCCGTCTCCCTGGGCGCCGTGTCGCACTGGATGCGTCAAGCGTCGCATGCCTGTTCCAGTCTGTACACGGGGCGCAGCATCGCCTGGATGCGTCATGTGTCGCATCCTCGTGCAGGTCAACGGACGCTGCGTCGTCCCTCGCAACGCGGCGCCCATTGACCTGCACTTGGACGCGGCGCACGACGCATCCAGTGTGAAGCAGATCTGAGGGATCTCTCTCTACCATCAACAAACAATCGTCTTCTCCTCCTGCGTACGCAAAGTGCGGTGTTCTTTGCCAAACCGTCCTTACAAAGTCGCAAGGTTGCAAGATGAAAGGCAGGCAGGGCTCACAGCATGAAGAGAGGCAGCAGAACAACACACACGGGAATGTGGAATTCAACGGTACACACATCTGAGCGACAACAAAACAGTTGTTGGTGTTGAGACGAGACCAGATAATGCCACAAGAAAATGAGAGGCAGCCAGCTGCGATGTTGATCATTTTTACATTAATTCACTGCTCACATTCTTCGTGTACCAAAACTCTATTCTTGATTGTTTTCTCCAAGAGGCGCATTTTTGCTGGTCTGAATTATGACGAAGGGTGGGTGGTGGTTGTTCACGCATCGAGACTTGGGTGCGTTTGAACAGCTGTCCGGAAAGGGGGAGGGACTGCACAGGCAAACTTCACCACGAAAATACGGCGCAAAGATCACAAGGACCCCACCTGCAGTCTCACCCTTCTGCCCTTGCCTCCTGCATCTCTCTCCCTTTTTCGCAGTTTTCACACTGTGTCTCGGCATCCCTTTCTGCCGGTGACAGCGGTGGAGACACGCTGCTCCTTCGCAGAGCCTTGAAACTTTGACAGAAGGACGATATCACATCCTGAATCACGGAAGCCACAAGGAGATTCGTGTCTCCGCCCTGCCACGTGCTTCCGGCCTGTCACTCGTGTGTGTCACGCACTTTGAAGATGCCCCTTGATCACTCTGCACTGGGACCCTGAAGTCAATTGCATTTCAGGTTCAGAGGGCCAGGCCCTGAGCTCCTCTGTGGATCCGCCCCTTCGGTGGTTGACCAAATTTCCAGATATGACCCCAGTACAGACAACACAGAGACCGCACCCATTCATCTTGCTGTAGAACAGATTAATCAAGGAACGATTGAGCTCACCGAAGCCTGAAAGGAGATTTTGTCTCGCGCCATTTCCAATTCCGTTTTCTTGGGGCAAAGAATAACCTGCAGAACATTGGGGATTCGCAGGCTGCCATGATATTCGAAGCGCCACGAAAGTTTACCAACTTTTTGTGTTGTGCCAGTGAAGCTCTGTTGTCTATTGCAACAGGAGGAAATGTCAAGCGACTGGGGTGGATCCTGGATGTGGTCAAGCACTCCAACCCCAGAGGGGCGGGGTCCCACCTTCACAAAATCTATTTGGGGGGAGGAAGGGGGCAAAGGATCAAGAATTTTCTGGGGGTCAGAGGCACTCCCCGCTGGATCAGCCCCTGGAGCTGAGAGTGCGAGACAAAACGGTGAAGGACCACGCCCGATCACATCGCTTCAAAAAGTCGTCATGGGAGCGGTGCGACAATCAGGGTTCACATTACCAGCGCGTCGTCCGCACCCAATCACAACGAAGGAGAAGCTTTTCACACAACTTTTGACATTTCAATGGAGCAACATAGGCTAAAAGAATGAGTCGTAAGAAACAAAAGAATCCCGATGTGGATCCAGAGGCCCTGAGCCCTGCCCGCTGACACCGACACCCTTTTTCTGAGCAGCTGGTGCAAAGAAAGTATCATTTTTGTCACATTTGAAATCAGCCCCCCTCCCTCCTCGTCCTCCCTTGGGGATCGGACCCCGTCACTGTTCTGGATCCGCCCTTGTTGCGTTGTGCGCGCTCCTGCGTGCCTTGTACGGTGAGACTTCGTACCTCTCACCAAGAAAAGCAACACTCGTGGTTTTCAATACTTCTTCGCCTTCAACATTTTCGCACTCGAGTGAGTACCGCTGTTCAATATCTGTGCTCCGGGTACGACCGGTTCGGACCTGTTGTAAGCACCACCACTCAGGTGCAGCGAACGCTCCGCCTGCCAATCAACTTCGACCTCTCAATGTGGTTTCAAAGTCATCAGCAGGCGGCGTCACAAACAAAAACACAGCGTGCTGAAGACGCGCGGTCACGGTGAGCATGCGCGCATGTGTCAGCAGGCATCAAGTCTCTGTTTCAACGGGCAGACAGAGGAAAATAACTGTCAAATGTGCAAGACAGGGTCTCAATGAATCACCCCACCCCAAGCACGTTTCATACCTGGCCAAATCCAGTCTACGTGCACGTGGGAGTGGACTCCACTTTTTGTCTTGCTGTAAAGAGAAGCACAGCCCCTTCCTGCACAGGAGTTTCCTGAACCCGAAATCGCAACATTGCATCAGTTTGCCACACCCAAATTCTGTCATTGAGAGAAGGAAGCATGACTTTAACGTCATGTTCCTGTGATTGCTCAACTCCGCGGCCATAGTGGCTGTCATCTGCCCCAATTCTTGCTGGTCGTGTGAACCTCAATCCCCTGCACCTCGTGCTTTATCTGACACGCGGAGGGATCACATTCTGCGGAGACTTCCCAGCAGCGTGACCCGACAAACCCGGGGTCGCGCCACGTCAGCACTGCTGACGGGCGAGCGGACTGCGATCAACGCGACAAGCGATGATTGGTGTCATGTCCCCAGGGTCCACGGCGCGGCCAATACGAGCACCAGGGCTCTCCGCCCCACCGTGAGATCCGTATCCGAGGTCACGCCCTCTCGTGTTCATCCCCGTGTGAAGGGATACGGGTACCATATTCTGCTTTCCGATCTTCGTCCCAACATGTCGAACGTTAGCCAGGCCTTTGACACATTCTAAGCAATTGACCATCCACATTCAATTGAAACATTGGAAAACAGAATTGGTTGCGTACCTCCCTCCCCCACGTGCAGTCATCACGACACACCGGCCCCGCGACCAGCGTGTCAATTTTCTTCACGTCAAACAGGGCTGCCCAACTCTTGCACTCGTCAACAAGAATCAATTGTCAGTGTTGACACGCCATTCGGAGATACCTCTGGTGTCTGATTTGTGTAAATTGAGGATTCTTGAACATGATTTTCCAAACTTACGAAAGTTGGACAATGTTTAAAGTTCACACGAACCACGAGATTCTGGACTGGAAGTGTGACTGCGATTGTTGAGGAATCTCAACAGGCAGAGCTGGACTGAGCTGGAGACGAGCGCCCTCGCTGACTTGGGTTGAAAGGCTCAGAGGTAATTGGGCCACAGCAGCTCAGCACCGAGAAGCGAGGCGAATCTCCCAGGTGATCTCCCTGCCAACAAACAACCCGTGTGTGTGTGTTGTTCTGGCCTCACAATAACAGATACCGAGATAGAGATCAAGCTATCGTTCCTGGGCTCAAGATTTTAAGCATCTGGCTTGGTTAGTGATGCGCTGCAAGGTGAAAAACAAAGTAAAAATACCCGCACAAACCGATCTGCACTTGCACACCCCTCAGTTTCACCTGTTCTCAAGGAGGGCCACCAATGAAATGCACACAAGTGCTGAAGGCCGTGAAGGGAAAAACGTAATCCACGTGTTTCTGAAGGTCAAGGTCAATTTGGGTCACTTCCTACATGAGACACTGGTGACCTTGGGCTCACGGGCGGACCACGGGGACACGAGTGCGCGTGCGCACGCGTCTGCGCGAACGTGTCCACCAATCTCCAGTCCCAACAGTGACGACGCGCTCTGACCATGAGGCGCGGATGCCACTGCTTCACGTCCCCAATGTCGCGGCGTTGTGCCGATACCGCGCACCCTTTTCACAACTTCATCGGGGGGGGGGGGAAACATCACACATCAAAATGGAATTTATCTTGATTTTCGCTGAAATTATTGAGAAAAGAAACCAAGCGCCGTTCCGACAGGAAGCGGAGGCGGCGGCCATCTTTGATTCGGCTCCGTACTCTGTGATCACGGAGACAAAAGAACCTTGTCACGTGGGCGGCCGGATCGCGCGGGCGGATCCAGGGGTCTCCGGGTCCGCCCCCGCATCCTCCGCCCACGCGTGTTCACCCCCCCCCCTCCGCCGCCAATTGTGCGCCGCAGACATCAACCGTATCCTTTCCGTGGAATGTTTGTGAAGAAGAGGAAATCGTCCCTCTCCAGAGAGAATCAGACTCGGAATCACAGACCCCTGAATCCGCCGCCATGTCGTGTTTTATCCCTGGGCGGCATCAGTTTCATATTCATCACTCGAGAGGACTTCAAACCGAGGAGAAAGCCGCTCCTCTCATCCCCCACGCCTTCTCCATGCGAACGGACTTTTAATTGCTTTGCAGCGGAAATTCACAGAGGCAAAATTGCACAAGGCTTTGCCTTTGTTTCACTCTTTTGTAATTTACGTTTTTGTCCAAAATCAAAATCGCAAAATGCAACACGAAACTTGTCAAAACAGAGCCAGTGTCCCAACCCACACATCTTTTTTGTACCAAAAGCAAAAAAAGATGCGACCAACCAAAGGATGCCTGTATCAACAAGTGCAGGGTACAAATCGTGAACCAGTGATGCGGATTTCTCGCAAAGCACGGTTGGAACACGGCTTTGCGAAGAAATGGCGCCTGTGTCTCACCCCTCTCCTCCTCCTGCCTTTGCCCTGCAGTGACAAACAGTGAGAACCGCATTAACACACCAGGGGATTTTCGCAGAAGTCGAGCGTATCGTTTACTCGCTGTTGACCTTCAAAAGGACGTTCTTCAGAGGCGCGTTCGTTCTGCACGTCCGGGGCCACGTCAGTTCTGCTGCCTCGTCTCGCACACGTGGGTCCCACTCCATCTGAACCCCAAATCAGGGCAAACAAGAACGCTTGGCAGTGTAGACAAGCGCTAAGGCGGCAACGCAGCCCTCAGAACCAGGAAGTACAGGTGTGGCCCCGTTTGATCCGAGCCAAAAATCTGGGCAAGAAATATAGGATGAGTGAACTAGAATTTGGCATCACTTTTGCATTGCTTTTGACAGCCAAGGAATGTTGGGATGCTGTCGTAAAAGTTGGTTTTGGTGAAGATTGACCGTTGACGACACAAGAAAGCAGACAAACAAAGTTGCTTGAACAAATCGACGGGGGCGGGACCAATTTCCTTGACCCTCAAAGAAAAAGAATGTTGTGCCATCAGGCGCAAAACGTTTCTGTTTTCCAAGTTGTTCAAGACTTTTGGCCCAGTCCCCCCAACCCCACCGACCCTAGCTCGGTTTGGTCCGCCCTTGACATGGATCCACTGCAGGGGCCAACGCCTCGGTTCGACGCTCGTGTGGATGTTTCCGGTTGATCCACGGATTGACGTTTCCTCGAAACTCCTCTCTATCGCACACCCCAGGGATCGATCTCTCTCCTTCGGTCAGCGCGAGAGAACCAAGTTTCCTGCACCGGTCCTCATGATCCTGCGGTGCACCGCCCAAAAATCGCACGGAAACCTTTCAGGCGTCTCAAGTCTGTGGGACCTGACCTGTCTGCTGGGGAAGGGGTCTGGTAGTTCCCCCCTCTTGCTGCCAGGGTACATACTCGTACACACACACACACACACACACACACACACACACACACACACACACACAGTGATTGCACTCAACACGCGGAAGCGACAACTGGAGGCGGCCGCGCGCTTGAAAATGTGTTCCTGGGGACATTGTCTTGGTCTGGGGGTGGTGTCCGACACGTGGACACAAAGACAGAGACACACACTTGCTGCTGACTGCGTGTCCTGTCTTTCATTAGCAGTGTTCCACGCACCTGACACGTTCAGTAGTCCCACTCACAGGGGCGCATCCAGCGAAATCAGCGGCCCACATCGCCTGGATATATTCTCCGCCCCTTGGTTTGCGCCGCAGGTGCACAATGTTGTTCACTCTGCATACCGCTGCTGCGAAGGTCTAGTTGACGTCAGGCAACTTGACCCCACGAACTAAATGACACACACACACACACACACACACACACACACACACACACACACACACACACACACTTAGGGTCTGAGGGTTGGTGCTGGTCGAGACCGAGGTCTGACGCACCCCACCCCTACTCCTGCCCTGGGTCCGCCATGACACACTCCTCAGGATAACCTGGGGCGCTGGTTTCCTGATGTCCACCGCTTCACAGAGCGACTCAGCACATCACAGAGGGAGCACCAGATCTGTTTCACGTTGCGTGCGTCAGCGTTGCAAACCTGCAGCAACGACAAGCGCTTGCGAGTGACACAGCGCTCATTGACAACCCAGAAATGCAAGACGCAACCGGTGTGAAACCTGTCCAGCGGAAGTGCCTGGGCAGCGCCCGAGGCCTCCCAGGATCTTGCACACCTGTTGAGGTCACAATTCACCTCGACAACCACAGTTTTCAGCGCAACCGTGCTCTTCACATGATCAGGTCAACAAGAACATTTGTGCGCGTTGACAAGAGCCTCGGCCACTTGGTCCTGGATTTGTCTCTGGAGGACTGTGGGGCCGTCTGGCCTGGATCCACCCCTTCATAGACTTGGACCGTCACGTACAGGGGATGCACCGGACTCTTATTGCCGATGTGGGTCCGTAGTTTATTGGGCCTTCAGAAGTAAGCTGCCAAGACAGTCAATTAAACCTCACCATCCATCTCTGAGTCAAAACACTTGGACGTCGACGCACAAATCTATGCGCAGGAGTCCTGCCCGCCCCAGCCCCTTCCTTGACTTCAAAAAGAACTGTGGAACGCACTCGTCAACCATTGCGTCTCCGTTCGTCTTGCAGAGACAGATCCAGGTCCGACGGACCCACAGGGGAAGCCACAAACCTGAAGGATCCACAGCGCCAGCAGGAGCGGTTCCAGGCTGGAGGGACGCACTCTGCAAAACTTACTCCCTGCAGATGATTGCACTGTAGGTCATTTTTCACAGGTCAATTTGTCAACGTTGCAACGGACCCCCCGTCTCCCTCTTCCACCTTCACGCCACAGAAAGTCGGACCCAAATTCGAAATTCTATATCCGCCCCTGCACCCTGAGTGCTCCCCTGTCTTGATTCTTGATTGCAGCGAAAGTCCTCGCAATTTCGCGACCAGGCCAGAAGCCTGACCAAGACACTGGAGGATAGCTGTGCTCTCGATGGTCGGTCACGTGGTGAGTAATCCTGTCGCTGCGGTTCCCCAACCAAGCTGGATATGTGCTGAGACGCGTCTGACTTGCCCGCGTGAGGCTTTCGCCCGAGACCTGCCAGAGTGCTCACAGAGTGAGTAAAACCACTGAAGAACGGAGTGAAACTCAGGGGCGGGCGAACCACACACCCCTCCCCTCAAACTGTGGGCAATCAGAGGGTAAACTTCGAAGTTGTCGTCGAACTGGTGGGCAATTCAGAAGAAGAGAGCAATATTCATTCAAGAGTGTGGCCAAGAAAGAGAAGCCTGCCCCTGCCTGAGGACCTGGCCGTGTGGGAGGGCATAACAAACGGCAAATTGCGGTCACACACCGAAGCTTCGCTTGGGTGTGGCCATCTCTGCTTGTGACAGTGAGAGCCGAAAGACTCCAGATCCACATCCAGATGAAGGCAGAACAAAGGGGCGAAAACGGGGGATCAGGAGCTCTAAGACCAAGAACATTTCCTGGCTGCCCAAATTTGCTTCTTGCTGCATACCAAATTTTCAAACTTGTTCTCGGTTCCCTTGTGAGTCTGGCCCAGTGATAAAAACTCTTGGATCCGCCCCTGGAACACGAAGAGCGCGTTGAAAAGCTGCCTCCTGCAACCCTTCTGCCTCGCTGATTCGAACCCCAAACAAGACTCGAGTGTTTGTCGAGCAAATGGAACACGAGTGCTAACAAGGCCAATCTCTCACGCTGTCGGCAGTCGGGGCTCTTTGGGGAGGGCCGAGCCTCGGGTCCTCGCAGACAGAAATCTCATTTTCAGAGAGAATTAAGCCTATCTTTTTATCAGGCTGCGGCGCGGAGAGAGGAGAGAGCGCAGGGACGCGGGTACAGATCGGATCGGAAGGAGGAGGAGGAGGCATGGAGCAGAGATTCTCCCCACGGATCAGATCGCTCCGTGTCTACGTTACGCTGCATCGATGTGTCTTGTCTCCTGTGGTGCACAGCGAACTGACACTCTGCCCACTGCTGCCACGGACAGGAGGTGCACGGGTAGAATTCACCCACGAAGAACATCTTGACACGATTTTTCTTCTCAAGAATTCGACATTGCTCTGTCTTTCGCTTTGCACGGTCAGTGACCTGTCCTCCTTTTGGGGGTGAGTCCCCACAGAGCAAGAGACAAGGTTTATGCTGAGAGTGCAAAAATAAAACAGCACCGAATTCAACCTTCAAGGCATTCCCACCGCGAGACAAAAATCTCCACACATTGAGCCCCGGGTGCTCTTCGTGGTTGGGTGTTTTCTGCGTCTCGACTTGAGATCCGTGGCTGGTTGTCACCCAATGGTGACAGAGAGAACATAGCATACAGATTTGCTGCATCACGTCACGCATGTCACAACAACTTCTGAGTCTTGACCTCCGTTGATAATCAGACAGGCGTTGTGTGCAACTGTCAGGCTTCCTTATTCCCTTCCTTCCTACCGCACCAGTCGCTCTCACTGTAGCGAGAGAAGCGTGCTATCAGGCTCGGATCATCCACTGCGCCTGACAGATCCGTCTTTCTTTTCCTTGATTTCTCGTCTCACAAACACTTTCGCTGGTCTGCAACACCCCAACCTGTCTGTGGACGTGACATGAGGTGCCTGGGGCCTCTCGTCAGTGCGTGAGGCATCACCCAAACTCTGTGTGAGTGGACAGGTGTGTGTGTGTGTATGTGTCTGTGTGTGTGTGTGTGTGTGTGTGATGTTAGGCAGGCTGCCTGGAGCATGATAACTATTTGCACATAACGCACCAGACAGCGAGTATGGACTGCGTATAACAGCCGTCTGGACGTGACGCATCACGTGAACTGCGGGTGACAGCGATCTGGGTGTGACATCCGGTGTGAACTGCGGCTGACTGTCTGGGCATGACGCATCACACACCCAGTGTGACCTGTGGGCGACGCCCGTCTGCGCATGACGCGGAGGCGTCTGGACCCGGGGCGCGGATCACGGATCGGGAAACGTTCCGTCACGTGGGCTCCGGTCCGCCCGTCACACCCCCATCAGTCTCCGTAATGTGATTGCACCGAGCGCGTCCCGAAATGAAATGTCCGTCGCTGTCGAATGAATCACGTCTGGAGGGGAATTCCTCCTCTCCGCACCCACGCGTTTGGTATCGCAAAGGCCATTTCACACAGCCGAGCGGAAGTTGCCATTGCCACGTGTTCTGCTGCATTCCGCGGTCAACAAACGGTCGTCAGCGGCCCACTGGTGGCAATAGTGGCCTTGACACGTTGCACTTTGTCTTTTGAGGGAAAGTGACGTGCTAGTAAGTACCCTCAGGCCCACAGAAATAAGATAATGCACGAGTTATCACCGTGTGTGCTTGTGTGCGTGCGTGTGCGTGCGTGTGTGTGTGACAGGGATGGTGAAGAACCCCACGTCCCTGGATCCGCCCCCAACACCTGGCATTCCTCACAGTTGTGGCGACCAAAAATCATCTCACGCAGCGCAGCGACGAAAAAAGGCCAAACTTGCCGTGGGTTGATGAGTGGCCAATGTTCCAGGTCTCATCACCCACCGCGGCTGCGACCCGTCCCGCCGAGCAAGACAAATCACCTCCGCGATCGATCGTTTGCATACAGCAAAATTAAAACGACCGTACATTCAGTATTTATGGCCGTCTCCAGCCTCCGTGCACCAGCGCCGACATCCGTCCAGCTTCAGTCAGACCCGAGTCTGGGTCACGTGGGATGTATGGTGCGTCACGTGACGTCCCTGTCTGCACCCGAGTCAATGCGTGTTGCATCGTCCGTGATTTGAAACCAAGACCTGTCTCACACCAGATGCATTGTGGGTTGTGACAAGTCTGGGACTCGGGACAACGTCTGACGCACCAGGTGCGGAAAATGGATTCGCTTTTTACTCGATGAAGTCACAGCACGCACTGACTTGGGAGCACACGTGCAACATGTCACGCACCCCGTGTGAGGCAGGTCTTGCCCACGGCCGTACCCAGAACAACCTGAACGTCAAGGCTTTGTTGTTGTCACTCGAAAATGGTTGCGATTGAATGCGAAGTGACACGCTTTTCGTCCGGATGATGCTCCGTGGAGACACGGAAAGCTGAACACGTCTATGGATTCATCACCAGACCCAGATCCTTCTCCCTCCGAATTTTGTGCCGCCAACGAGATTTCCTCCGCTTCATGCATGTTGACTTTTTCAACTCAATCTGCAGACTTGCCTGCGCTCTCTCCCACAAATTAGCGCATCGGGCCCAGCGGCAGCAGCTCACAAATCACTGGTCAGTTTGACCGCATGTGGTGCCACCCCCCCCCCCCACGTGCCCGTGGATTGCAAAGTTCCATCTCTGTCCCACTGACCATGGCCTCAACAGGGAGACGTGGAGGCCCCAGTTCCCAGTCCACTCGCATTTCGTCAAAAGCAGAGCATTGTGTGCCGTGGCCATGTGACAATATTAACTGGTGTAAAATCCACGTGGACCCAAGAATTTCAAAGTCGCGTGTGTGTCTTTCTTCAGACATATGGAAGACTGTAACGTCAAGAGCCTTTCAAAGGAAACGTTCTGCAGAATGGTGTGTGGACAGCACGGCAGATTGTTCTGGTGGAGTGTTGTCTGTTTTGCCGCAAAAAATCAATGCGCCTGGGAGGGGGAGCACAGTGAGTGGCCGCCACACACGCACTGCACTCCACGACAACCACAACGACAGGCGGTCTGAACAACGTTTCCCTGTCTGCCATACTCGTACATGTGTCAATTTGGCGATGGTGGACACAAGTGTGTGTGTGTGTGTGTGTGTGTGTGTGTGTGTGTGTGTGTGTATGTGTGTGTGTGTGTGTGACGGGCATGGGACAGTCTAACTGACCAACAGGTTCCACCAGTCCCATCTGACTCCCAGCAGTGGACGGGCCTCATCTCCAAGACGCTCGTTGCTGGCTTGATCACTTCGACTACAAAGGGACAGCTCTTCGAAACGTTGTCATGCGGGTTCACAGAGCCCGTCGTCCCACTGTTGACACTCTTCCCTCTCATTGTACAGCAGAACCTCCATCTCCCCATTAGTTTCCATTCCATCAGACTTTTGTCCTGTGTCGGGCAAAAAACATGGAACACGCACTTCACCCAGCGCAACGAATGAATTGTTTGCTCTTCCACAAAAAAGCTTCCGTGATTTTCCATAAAAAGAACCTCAATGAATCCACTGCGTGCCTGTGTTACAATGCCTATTTCGGGTGAGGTTCTATTTTTGGAAGCTTCGCTGTATATTTGTCCCTTTCACGGTGTCTGGAGCCATTAGAATGCGCCTGGACCGACAGCTTCTCCGCGGGAATGTTTGTCGCGGCCCGTGAGGCACGGGGGAAGGAAAGCTGCTGCGAACTCGTGCGACTGTTCGAAGCCAATCATTCGCATCTCCTCCCGTCTCTTACAATTGCGCGTGATGCTGACGGAGTGTGGGTGGGGTGGAGAGTGGGGAGGCGGGCGAGGTGAGGAGCAGGGTGGGAGATGGGTGGGGTGGGGAGCGGGGTGGAGAGTAGGGTGGATAGCGGGAAGAGGGGCGGGAATAGGGGTGGGGAGTGGGCTGTGGAGAGGGGTGGAGAGTGGGGTGGGAAGCGGGACAGGAAGCACAAAGAGGAGCGGGGAAGAGGGATGAAGTGGTGAGCGGGGTGGGGCCCAGGGTTGGGGTACAGCAGGAGGGGGCAGGGGAGCATGGTGAGGGCAGGGGTTCAGGGTGGGGATAGGGTGAGGCGGGACAAGAGTGGGGTGTGGAGCAGGGGAGGGGAAGCAGCAGGACCGAGTCACGCATTGCGGGTCGCGCCGGGATGTTCCGCTCACAGAACCTCTCACGAAGGCAGAGCGGAAATCCGATCAGTCTCATCTGCTGATGCTTTCACGCCAAACACACTTATCAGATCTCGTCAACCAGTCCAACTTTCCTGCCTTTCTTTCCTTTGCAGTTTCATTTCATTCATTCCTCGTCTTCTTATCTTTCAAAGAAGGAGATGCCGGAACGTCACAGGAACTGGTTTGATTCACTCTGGGAATGTTCGCCACAACACCGGAAGTGTTCGCTATGAACACCGGAAGTGGGGACGAATCTCCGCTGTGTCTGCGCCTTGCGTGTTCATTCATTGGTCAGCGCGACCTCAATCACTACGACACGTGTTTATGCTGTCCAGGACCTTCATAGTCCAGGTAATCACCTGCCCCATCGTGTCATCCGGCGGAAATCGCGTCATCCCGACTCAATCTCTCCTTTCTCTCCGGCGGACGAGCCCAGGCAAAGCAAGGACGTCGCACTGACAACGCAAATCACAGCAAGGTCAAACCCGCCGCTGCTTCGTTCGCACTCGACAATCCCATTAGGGCCGCGCTTCTCCTGCCCAAATATCACGGATCAGATCTGCGAGGAGCGCGGGCAGCATTAGTCGCGCCCCTCCGCCGCAGATGCCTGTATGTCAGGTGCTTAATCAAGCAGCCTGAGCCTGGAGCGAGAAGCGTCCCCCCCTCCTCCTCCTCCTGCCGACAGCGGATCCATGGCAACACGAACTCGCACAATATTTGCAGCAATAGTTGTTTGCTCGAGCCGGATGAAGAGGAACTCTGTGATTATTCGCACCAGGTCCGCGGGGGCTGGCGGTAACTCATGGAAATCAATGCAGCGTAGACAGTGGGAGAGAAGCGACGGTTGTGTCGCGTTGTCGTCGTTTGGTCGTCTTGACGGCCTTTGGCAAACGCGCCCACACGTTGACGTGCACGTACACGTGGATAGCTGATGCCAACGCTTTGTCAATTTACTGATGGACAGCTGCGGCAATTTGCCATTGTGTCATTGCGCATAGAAATCACACATTCAACACAAACTTGTATCGTGTGCGCTGTACGTGAACAATGCACGTAGCTGCGCTCCTGCTGTCTGCTCTGTCCCGTTCCGTCAGGAGGTAGCAGATGTGTGCCCAGCTGGCGTCGAGCCGGTCCCACGGTGGCGACAGTGGGCCGGGTTGTGACAGTGGCCTGGGTGGTAGAGGGGATCGCAGGCGGTGACAGGGGACCAAGTCACACGGCGTGTGGGGGGCTGAACCACGATTCGATTTCCGTACTGGCGACTTTGAAACCATCATTCGCGCTTCTTTATTCTCGCCACTGTAAACATGTAGTGACTGTTATGACAGGTGAAGCCACCGCCAATGCTAGATCCACACCTCACAGATAGACGAGGCACAGGAACCAGGCTGCTGCGCACTGCTGCACCCTCGGACTCCGCAGTGCAGCGGGGAGCGAATCAGAGGGAACCTTGGCAGCGTTCTCAGTGCAGATCACTCACAACACAGCTGCTCAACGAGCGTTTACCCCACTTCTGCTCAAGCACCCGAAGACAGCTCAATGGCTCGACAAAGGTTCCTTTCAGATGGGAGTCTCCATGCAGTCGATGCGCTGTTGTTTGCGCCTGCGCGACGCGACATCGGGTCAATTTTCCCCGTTTTGTCTGCGCGTGCGTCACGCCGCGTCGGGTCAGTTTTTACGACGCTGTCTGCGCGTGCGTGACGTCGGCGCACAGAGTCAAATCGCTGCTCCAAACAACGAGCGCATTTCAACTCATCTGATTGGACACAATGAACGCAACAAATACGTCAGAGCCGCAGTCTAGACTTTTCGCTCGGGGGTGCACGTCCTCACCAACACCTCTCGAGCCTTCTCGCGAACACTTGGGCTGGAAGAGTCTGAGCGTTAATTAATCGAGCCGATAGCGCGTCAGCTGGAATCTTTGGTCAGAACCAAGGCACCGTGGTTGTTGTTGACGTTGAATCCACGTGGCGTGATCGTTGTCCACAGGGATGGAGCGCCCATTGCCTTGAAACACTCGACGCGTGCGGTGCGAAGCAAGCTTCAGTCGTTCTTGACTGACTGACGCCTGTTTCAGTCTGGAGCCGCCGTGTGCATTCCGGTGCAATGCTTCGGAACCATGAGGCATCCAGGCAGGCAGAGGGCCACAACGCTAGACGCATCCAGTGCAGCCCATTGCCTTTCACAGGGTCAAAACCTAGAGCGCATCCAATGTGAGCAGGCGTCAACTTGCACACGACGACAACACACGACGCCTCCACTGTGAAGCGGCCGAGGCTGCGAGACATTTGTCAGTCTCGGCTTCGCTTGACGACTCGTCGCGCTCATTCAGCACCGATCTGAACGACGCCCAATCAACGCGTCGCTGCCCCGGAGAAATCCCTTGATTAGCCGCAGCCATTTCACGCTGATCCAATAACGAGCAGAGCGACCGCACAGCGCGGCTGCTGACGCCTCGCACCCGGTCCACGCGGGGTGCGTCAAGCGCTGCGTCACTAGACGCTACGTCCTCACTGGACGCGTCGCGCGCTGCGTGCCAGCTGTGCGCGCTGCCTCGTCGCTGGATGCGCATGCGTTGTGTCCTTGTTTGCCTGAACAGACGCTGCGTCATGTGCGTCATTGTTGCGTCCCAGCGCGAGTCAAATGTGCGCAACGTCGTCGCTGGATGCGTCATGCGTTGTGTTTCCACAACCGCCACGACGCAGCGTCCGTTGAATTGCACGAGCAGGGACGAAACGAAAGATGCGTGGAATTGGCTTCAACGGGACCCCCCTCCTGCAGAGATCATCCTCCACTCTGGGCGCACATGGCACCTGCGACTGTGTTCACAGCTGTGTCTCTCTCAATGAAGGCAGATTGCCGTGGCCACTAGTGCAACAGACATGGCGAGTGAATGATGAGACTCGTACAAACGAATACGACAACATATCTCTCACGTGAATTCGGCCGCGCTCAGAGTTGTGGTTCTGAAACGCAGCTCAGGAGGAACGGACGGGGTCAGAGTCGGTTGTGCCTGCTCTGGTGACCGGAAGTCACCAGACCTGTTGACCGGAAGTCACCAGACCTGTTGACCGGAAGTCACCTGAATTGTTGACCGGAAGTCACCTGACTTGTTGAGCGGAAGTCACCTGACTTGTTGACCGGAAGTGAGGGAAACAAGCTCCGCTTCTCAAGGGCATGAAGACTGTGTTTGGTGCATCTTTCCAGGCTGCACCAAAACAGGTTCATGGGATAAGAAGAGAGCGCAGAAATCACGGAAAATTTCCGGTTTTCTATTCCTTATCTGCACCGGTTCAGGTTCATGGAGATACGCGTCAAAATTTCAACCCGAAGGTTATTCTCCATTTCAACCTCCTTGAAGTGTATGCGCACTCATTATCTGCTGTCCTATGACGTACGAGTACAGTCCTCGAGTTCCCGGTGAGAACAGGGGGAGAAAGTGCCTCACACATCTGGTGTGCTCGCAGATCCGGAGTTTAACAAGCGGAACTGTGGGCCTTCCGCTCCCTCCCCGGGGGAAGCGAGCTGCCACATGAAACAGGACTCGGCTCCTTTCAAGTGAAGTTTATCATTCTCCGAAGATGAGCCAAACCGATTTCCTGACAGCCTCGCCAAATACCCTTCAACTTTTCTTCAATTTGCACAAAATTCTTTTGTACACTTGGGAATTGGGACAAGTTGACACTATTCTGCGGCAACAAATCGCCGAGTTGACCCCTCCAACACAAAGGTGATACAACATGGTCATTGCACCGTCAGCATTGGGATCCCCCTCGTACCTGACTGTCCCAAGACGTCGATCTGTGCGATCTGTTCCACGCTAATGTGTTGACTTGTGGTTCTGTCACTGACCTTTGATATCAACGCCTGCACTTTTGCGCCTCCAACAATTTCAGCCCCAAGACGAACGTCCCACAGTTCAAAGTTGTGCCTCGACCCCGTAACGTCACCCGCGCCCGCACCCAGAACATTGGCCTTCCATGAGCGCTCGTTCACGTTTGTCGTACCCTGCGGCCGCACGCCGTGAGCTCTGCCACACGTTCTCCATACCCCGCATTCTCGACTCCCCCGTCCCGCGCCCTGTACCCCACACGTCCTCTGGCCCCGCCCTCTTCCCCCATGCCACTCCCAACGCAGCTGCCTCCGCCCCCGCCCAACGCCTCCGCCCTGCACACCCTCACCACGCCCAACGCGCCCGTACCTTGGCCTGCTTCCTGGAGCGCTCGACGTCGCGCTCGCTCGGGTGCGTCGTGTGGTAGCTGAGCACGCCCTTGAGGAACGTCCCGACGCGCGGCATGTTCTTCATGTCCTCCTGCAAACAGAAACCATGACAACTCAAACATGTGCGGAATCAAGGCAAAGAGGGAAAGTGATTTCCATCGAACCTGCACGTTTTTGGTCACGTCACCATCAGAGCACACAGAAACCACAGTTGGGAGTTCGATGCCATTCAGGTTCGAAAATTAGTTGGAGTCGTCCTCAATGGCTGAATTGATCCGGCCTCCGCGCAAATTGATTGCAAGTGTCTCGGCGTCATGAGAAAACACGAGGCTTGAAACGCCTGAATTCCACAGATACGCCGGGGGTGGACCCAAAGGGGGAATCCAGAAAGGTGGATTTAGAGGGGGTGGGTTCCCAAGTAGGGCTGAGAAGCAACAAACACTCTTGACCCTCTAATTTTATTGACCAACCCCCGCCCCCAAACTGCACGGCAGGGGTAATCTTTCTTTTCCTAATTCCTTGTCAACTTTCATTCCAAAGTTGGACTGGGGTCAGCCTCTTGGAGGTGTGACCCCCTGTGATCAGACTGGACCTGATCCGCCCCCAAAGTTTCTTGTGAATCGTAAATAATGCAGCAGCGCGTCGTCCTCACTCGGTGTCCTGCTCCTGCCTGTGGGATCCATCCCGATCAAACGCACCGGATTCTCTTCATCTCCACACACCATTCATTCAGCGTACATATTTTAATACGAGGGTCGGATCCTGATGATGCTCCCAGGGGCCCGGATCCTGCCCCTTCTTACCCTTCCCGCAACAGACAGACAGACAGACAGACAGACAGACAGACAGACAGACACACACACACACACACACACACACACACACACACATACACACTTCAAGCACTTCGGGAACAAATCTTTTGTTCCAATATATTTGTGGATCTTGAAGTCGGACTCCCCTGGGGGGGTCGCTATCCCTTGGCCAAACCCTGGATCCCACCGCTACGTCCATCCATCCCGTTCGCATCAACGCTGATCACACTAATCAAATCCCGCAGCCGACACAATGACTACGAACTCATTGTTCCGTTCGATGATGCGGGCAACAACCGCTATTTCTTGCTATTTTTATGGCCCAACGAGATTTACATTCGTCAGGCCAAATCACCGTCGCACATCACTCAAGATCCGTCTTTTGCGTGCAACGACTTCGGATCTCTCTCTCCGGATGCTGCCGTGCCGCGCAAGGCAAAAAGGAAAATCGTCCTTGTGGGTACGAGTTGTTTGATAAAAAGAAGCTCGAGTTCAAGGACTTCTGACTGCGGCTTCTCTTCCTGTCCTCCGAGGAAGCCTGAAGCGCATTGAACAACAGGAGGAGGCCGTTGTTCCAAAGCAACCGTTTCAACTTCACAACAGCCAACCGAAGGGCGGTTGACTGGCGTACTCAGGGGGCGCAGCACAGTACCACACACACACACACACACACACACACACACACACACACACACACACACACACACACGCACACACACACACCGCTGAGCACGTGGCTACAACTTCCGGGACAAGACTTCCGGTCTGGAATTGCAAAGGCCTCTCCACGTGAAGTGTCCAGGATCAAGCTGAAAAGTTGCCATTGCTCAACGTGTTTCCACGGCTTCCACAGCAACATGCATTTCTGTATCCTGGGAAGCATTGGCACATCAGGGAGCAACAACTCCGGCTGTTCACGTGGATTCTCCACGTTGAAGCTCCCATCTCTTTCCTTCTGCCACTCAGAGAATCACATTCGTGATGTAGAACCATTGAGAAGTGGGCAAATTGCGTGCTGCTTTCTCCCAAGGAGACGGTCCTTGCACATGTGGCAATCTGAGGTCGGAAAAGCGCCTCGGGCTGCGGGCCGCTTTGCTGCGCAGACCGTGGGAAACCACGCCGCGTCGCAAACCGATCCCTCACACAGGAACGAGAAGGAGAAGGGCAAGGGACGCCGCGACGGCGTGCTGACTCTGCTGCTGGGAGCGCGGCACGTAGCACGGGGCGTCGTGTGTTGATGTGACGTCGCGTGAGTGTGCGTGCCCCACTGCTGGGCACAACAAACAAGATCTCATCTGGGCGCCCCCCCCCCGAGCTACTCGTACTTGGGCACTGCAACACGCATCTGTGCGATCTGGATTCAAACAACGCGATCATGAATGCTTCGTGCAGATACGCCCCAAGTGTCACACTGGACACGGCGTGCGCCTTTGAGTCACGTTCCTGTCGCGCCGGAAGCGCTGCATCACAAGCGTCAAATTGGAAGCGTCGTGCGTTTCTGGCGCTGAAGAGTCTCAGAAGACTACGCAGCGCCACAGCAGACTTCTGCAGGGACGTTTGATGCCCCCAGCGTGACACAGGCGCGACTCGCACAGGGACCCCAAACGCGTCCAGTGTAAAACGCGCTGATTGGTGCAGACACGCGCCCATTGCGCAGCTGGTGTCATAAGGAGCACGAGGGTCCAAACGCCCGCGTCTCTTTCTTGCCTACTGCGCATCTGGCAACAGAGACGCGTGTCTGATGATCGGTGTGATACGGAGCCGAAGGGACACATTCCCCGCGTCTCTTTTCTCGACCCTGCGCCCCTCGCGCGGGAGAGGAGACGACGCGAAGCCTCATTACCACGACACAAAGAGACCCCGGGGCGGGTCCAGGATGCAGTCACGGCACCCCGATTCCTTTGTCCAGGGTCGTGACAAGCAGAAAAATTCGTGGGGATGGACAATTTTGCTCAGAGTCAGGGGGCTACCCATTCGCCTTGTGGTACCCATCCTGTGATCCTGGTTTTGACTGATTTTTAAGAATTCGGGGGTGGTGTTCAAGATTCATTTTCACACCTCATCTGTGATCATGCATGTGGGTGGGGTCTGGGTGGACATGAAAATGGAGGTGCGCCAACCCCAAGAGACAGGCACACTCCAGTCAAGCACAGCACAGCACTGGTGTTGCACGAGCCTTGTCAGGTTCTTTGCCAAGGGGCTTTTTCTCCCATCATTTGTTCATGTGAAGACAGGAACACCCCAATCCCACACAACGCACAATGCCATCTCCCCCTTGACGTTCTGCCGCTTCGTCAGCTGAAGGGAGCTGCGTCTCCCCCGCGGCTCTTCGCACTTTGATCACACTTTGGATCCGCCTGAAGAACAGACACACAATGCAGAGATCTGACGTTCGAGCCAATCCTCGTGATGGCATACGCAGAGGCACACTGCAAAATAGTCGTTATCGCGTGAAGCCCAAACCCCGGCGGTTTTCCCATTCAACGACGCTGGAGGTGGGGGAGTAAGTTTGTTGTGGAAGTCATCTGGGCTTCAACTTTCAACAATTCAAGCCTGCGGCACAAAATTTGAAGAATGAAATAATTGGGGGGGGGGTCGCCTGGAGCTGTCACAGTAAATTCCTTGCTTTTGGGAACACACGAAGAGGGACCTGCTCCTCAAGTCTCCGCTGTTGGCAGGAGAGCTTATTGGGCTCGGCAGCGGGGTATTGATAACGATTCTCGCGTTGTTCCACAATAACAAAGCGACTCCTCACACAAAAAGACTTGCGTAAGTTGCCGACGTTGGAAATGGATTTTTCGCTCAAGTCTGTCCGAGGAAAGCTTTCCGCGACGGAAGCGTCGGAACAAAGAAGAGGGAACTGAAGGCCACGTGATCGATCGGGGATCCACACGTTCTCACGGCTACAGCCCCAGAACCTTGTTCTGCAGCATTCCAGCCTTTATTGCGAGATGTTCCACGTGCAGACATCTGTCCCTGCCATGCACGTGTGCGGGACACGGACCAGCTGTTTTCGAATGTTTGTGCGTGTGTGTGTGTGTGTGTGTGTGTGTGTGTGTCTGTCTGTCTGTCTGTCTGTCTGTCTGTCGCGTCGCGAGGTGTGTGCGCGCACGTGTGAGTGTGCGTGCAGACGTTGAGAGTGCTCTAAAAGTGATGATCTGTGGTCTTTCCGCAGGGGGACATGTGTGTGTGTGTGTGTGTGTGTGCGTGTGTGTGCGCGTGTGTGTGACACGCACCTGGAAGAGGTAGAGGTTCTTGTGCTCCTCGTCCTCCGGGGAATCCATCTCGGGGATGACGGCTTCGACTCGGGCGCCTCCCGCCGCCGCTCCTGCGCCTCCGGCCGCTGCCGCTCCTCCGTCTGCCGCCGCTGCGGCGCCTGCAACGAGACCCACACGGAACCGATCAGCTGGGTATGCGTCTATGGCAGATCTTGTGCCTTCTTGTTCTGGCCTGGTCAAAGTGAAGAGTAAGCGTCAAACGTCTGTGGAACATCGAGCATTGTCAGTGCTGTCCATGTTCAGCTGGGTTGCAACTTCAAACAAAAACACCTACGGGTGTGAACACGCGCCGTGCCCCTGGCAGGAGCAAAGTTCCTTGCTGCTGCTCATGTTCGGCTGGCTGCATGACTCGTATAACCATAAGTCAGTATTCTTGAACGAGCATGAAACTTTTCTCCATCAAAATCCGTACTCTCGACGCCAAATTCAAATGCTACCTGCTGGCCAAATTTTCTTCTGGTGGGTTGTTTTTGAGCTTGCTCTTGACATGCACAAGACATTGGGGTAAAGCTCTCCAACGCAAAGCGATCCGTCTTCTCTGCTTCACGGTGTGTCTGCAACAAGTATGTTTGCTTCATTCAGCAGTGGCGAGTGAAAAAGCAACAGCATCTTCACACCTTCATCACTGTGCTCTCAGATAAACGTATGTCATTGGTGAATCAGCGGGAGAAGGTCGGAGAGGCGGTCCACAGTTACCTACAGGTGTGCCGCACTTCACCAAACCCTCCAAAATCTGGCCAAAATACTCGGATGATGTGAATCAACTCTAATTCAAGCAACATAGTTTGTGTTGTTTGACACCCAGGTGGTTTGACTGACAAGCGATCGGAGAACAGAGATCCAAAAAGCGCGCGAAAAAATTTGCTTTGACCATTCACAAGATTTACCTATCCGGGTGGGGGCAAACCAGTCATTTTCACTTTGCTGACTCAGTCTGACAATCGATCGTGCGCTTTAAAAGTCAGTTTTTACGTCGGATTATCCGGGCCCCACCTGTACTGGATACGTTGCGCCACATACTTCGGGGTGTGTTCAATCCAACAGCTATGCGAGCCCATCGGGAGCCGTTCAGCCCGGATCTCTGACTCCCGAGGAATCTGGCTTCGCGCGAACCACCTGGGCGAGACCAGGAGCGGTCAAATCAACATTGTCTTGGCATGGATTGTTCGAATTGCGTGGAAACACCAAACAAGAACACCTGCCAGTGCAGACACGCGCTGCACCCCAATGAAGCACCAAGAAACACCCAATGGCGATGCAACCAATGCAACCAATGTGAAATCTCTGTTCTCGGCGAAGAAAACTCTGGCGCAAGTGTTGCCATGTGGGATGCAACACGCTGAAGAGTGAGATACCGTCGTTTTCCCCACATGCGATACGGATCTGATCCAGCACAGCCAACGGAGCCGTTCCGGGGAGGAACCCGAGTCCGCACCGTGCGCGCCTCCAATCCCGCCACCTTCTGCGTCGCGCGCAATTTTGACGTCGAAGGGACAACGACCTCAACGTCAGAATGGAGTGGATCCCGGTGGGGAGGCGCCTGACCTCCGAAATTAAAGTCCAAGTTCACCGGAGAGAAAGAAAAGAAACATGCATTTTTCGTGCTTTTGGAGTTGAGGTCGCCACCCACCGCCCACCATCTTTTCTCCACGGCATCAGGCCCCTTGACCAACCCTGAATATGAGGGATGTCCTCAAATATGCGGTTTCTGTCCCAAAATTTGCAGTTAATTGGAGTGCGAAAATTCTTGGGCTTATCTGGGGAAGAAGACAACATGTCAGGGCACACTTTGAGTATGAGTAAACTGTCTGGACAATTGGAGACATACATGAAATCAGTCACCAAAGTTCAGTGGGTGCACATCAGTTGGCAACTGGAATCTCTGTTGTGCAGTCATGGGGTTCAACATTGTTTTGATGTTTCTGTGGACAATGTGGATGACGAGCAAAGTGACACCCTGCAGACCCTATGACCCACTGTCACCAACTATTGCATGTTTGTTCAATTTGAATTCCAATTTGAGACATATTTTCCATATTATTTTGAAAATTTTTACTTCTGTTGGCATGCATTTTGATGTTTTGAATCTGCATTAAGAATTCCATAATTTTAAATGCACCCGAACATTGTTCTTTCCAGACAGAAACCGCATATTTGAGGACATGCCACGTACTCCGGGGCGATTCTGACTGCTGCCGATCGGCTTGCTGGTGAAAACGTGCGAAACAACACTGCTGAGTACAGAAGCTTCGCGGAACGTTCTCCCAGCGGAGTGGAGCAGGCCGAACCTTCCAGCTGGAGGAGGCTCAGCTATGCAAACGTTCCAGCGGATCCAGGGGCCAATACTCTCGCAATCCCCAGAAAAACAACTTATCCCGTTCAGTTCAATTTTCAAGAAGTTGATTTCGGGGATGAAGCCAGTCACGACCTGATCAGCCACCTCACCCCAACCACCCCAACCACCTCGCCGCACCTTGAACCTGGATCCACGACAGGAATGACCGTCTCTCCACTTTGACCCAAACCAAGAGGTGGAAACGCCAGATTGATGCAGAGAAGATACCGACCTGGTCGATGCTCAGACCTCGTGGGTGAGTCCTGCGGATGGAGTGGACTCGGTGAAAATCAATCTCCCATATTTAGATCAGCTCTTTATCCAATAATCGATTGAAATCAGCCCGAACATTGCGTCACACGTCAATCCGCTGCAACTTTGCTGGAGATTAGCGTCGGAAGCGCTGATCTCACTTCTCAGCGTCAAGAGCGACGGGAACTACGTGGCGCTGCGTCCGTCTATCGATTCCGTGCAACTTCCTCAGTTTGATGGTGTTTTCTGGTGAAAAGTTTGAGAGATTCCTATCCCATTGTTCAACGCTGTGATCGACTGTCCGTCGATTGGTATTCGAGGCGATTTGCGCAAAGAATCAGTTCAGAAAGAAGATGAAGTAGTCCACAGAGAAAGATAGATCCTTATTCTCCGTCCAAAAGTGCATTCAAAAGTCATCAGAAAGTTCGGAATCCAACCCGCAAGTCATCTGAACTTGAATCTGGTTGTCATGTCAACGGCTTCTGTTCCACAAGAGAGCAGCTGAAGAAAGAACAAAACGTGAGAGAGGATAAAAAAGGTGCGCCGGAGCCGTGGGCTCTTCACCTTTCCAAGGACACGGTTTGTAAGCGGAGAGGTTCTGCGGGAATCAACACCAGAAGCAGCTTCCCTGCCCGGCCCTCCGCGCCGCTGCTGCCCCGGCTCTCTCTCTCCCCCCGCCGCCGCCGCAGCAGATCCACGGAGCCCCCGGAACCTCCGCATGCCATAAATATCAGCTGCTGGAGAAGGTCTGTGAGCCGCGGAGAGCGAGCGGGCGGGCGGGCGGGCGGAGGGAGAAGTTCAGATGCGGAGAGAGAGATGGATGCGGGGCGAAGGTGAAATCCGCTCCGGGGGCGGGTCCAGCAGCGGGTCAAGGGGGACCCGACCCCGACCCCCCACCACCAACCCGAGGGCTCAATTTGCGCCAGGCGTCAAGTTACTTTCTCTGGACCAGAGGTACCAGACCCAACCAACACCTGGATCCGCCGCTGGAGCGAAGCTGAAATCTGCTCCACAAGACTCAGGTACGAAAAGCTGGAACTGGGCAGAGCGCACTGCGGAAACAACGCACCTGGGCGAGTGTAGAAAAAGGGGTCAGGTTGGAGGAACCCGTGTCAAAGAAGCGTTCTGCGCGCGGTGCGGAGCGGAGCGAGGTCGGACCGGGTCGAGAGGAGCGCGGCTCCCTCCCACCTCTCAGCTGATCAGCGGAAACAGGCAGCGTCACAGAAAGGATGGGGAGCAACAGCTTCAGTCGGTTCCTACATCCGAACGGAGAGACCCGGGAACTGTTACAGATCGGGGCAAACAGTTGCACAACAACACGCCCCTCCAGCGGATCCAGCGTCGACGGAGTTTTGGGGGGGGGGCACACGTGACCAGTGGCAAAGTGACTGACCTTACGCATGGCGGCACACAACAGACAAACTGTACAGGCGTCGGGGGCACAGAGCCCACAGACGCCCAAGGGTCACACGAGTCAGGGGAACCCAAGGCCCCTCCCCAGGACCACAGAGGACGGGAGCATACAAGCCCAACGACATCCGTGCGCTGCAGATACCCACAGTTCCCTCCACAGACAGAACTCAGAACAAGCCCATGGCTCTCCCAGCACACACGGCCCACTCTCCTATGGCCCTCCCATGGACCCAGCACACATGGCCCACTCTCCCATGGCCCTCCCGTGGACCCAGCACACATGGCCCACTCTCCCATGGCCCTCCTGTGGACCCAGCACACACAGCCTACTCTCCCATGGCCCTCCCATGGACCCAGCACACATGGCCCACTCTCCCATGGCCCTCCCGTGCACCCAGCACACACGGCCCACTCTCCCATGGCCCTCCTGTGGACCCAGCACACACGGCCCACTCTCCCATGGCCCTCCCGTGGACCCAGCACACACGGCCCACTCTCCCATGGCCCTCCCGTGCACCCAGCCCACATGGCCCACTCTCCCGGTTGCAGGTCCCACAGCCCCCTGGATCGGCTCGAGCGCTCTCTTGAGACCGAGACTGAGACTGCTCTGGCATTTCAGCGTGGCGCTTCGCTGCAGCCGTGCCCTTTGCCTGGTCTGTTTTGCAGCTCGGGGGATCGCGTGCCTCCGCGGCGCGTTCAGCTGTTGTGTTCTGACTCGACAAATGAATAGTCGTCACGGCTGCGAGACGTATTCACGGGGAACATGCGAGATGCGCCACCGGGGTCCTGTTCCACTGTAACTTCCGCCTTCGGTGTCCGACCCTGGATCTGGTCAAGAGAGGGGGGGGGTGACCTCTCCTCTCGGTGCGACCCAATTTATATCTTGAATGAACAAAGTAACTGAACACAAGCCGACCACAAAAAGTTGTGGCGTTTGTTGATGATCCCATCTGTCTGCCATTGGAAGGTGTCGACGCTCGATGGGTACAGTCCTTCAGATGGACAGACGAACAGTGGCCTTGAGGGCACTCACGCACGCACACACACTAATGTCCTGGCACAGACAAAATACAGCCAATTTCCACCATCACTTGCGAAGAGAAACACGTTATTTCCGGCTGAGACACCGAACTGGGCACGAAACCGGAAACACGTGGCCGGAAACACCGGAAGCGCGTTGCTGCGCGACGCCGCCTCGCAATCACCCATTTCCGGTCAGTCGTCGCGATTTCTGCTTCCCTGCATAGAATTCCGCAGATTTCCAACACACACAGATATGGCAACGCTCAAATTGCGTGTCTCCTCAGATCGAGTCCCTGCGAATTGGCTGACTGAGCTTCCCTCCCCGGAGAGCTACTTATGAACCCGAGGCCACAGGACACACAGCGGGCTGTTGTCTGGTCTTCAATCTTCGCCCCAGTGGTACAACATGAAACGAGCATGACAAGTCCGCTCACCCGGGAAATTTGTCCGGGGGAAATGACTTGTGCGGTAAGCTGATTGCCCAATGCAGTCTGGACCGGTTGATTTCAACTTTATCCCCTTGCCTTTTCGTCGTCAGCAAACCCACGCACGCAACCACCAATTCCAGCACAGGAGGTACATTGCTGTTCTCACAACAGCAACAAGGTCAACCTGTGAAAGGTAACTGAGATTCACATCTGCATCCGAAATAACCCAGCACGACAACACTGCGTGAGAGTTCAGAGTCCTGACACACTGGTGCCAGGACTGAGCCTCAGTGATCAGAACACCGCTTCACAACCCAAACTGCTTCCGCGTCGTACGAGTGAGCACTGAATTCAAAACTTCTGCAGTTCCAGGGGAAAGGCCCTGCATCTCTCCACCCCGGCTAAAATCTATTTCCTCCCAATCTGTGCCACGGAGACTCCAGTCGGGTCTGGGGCCGAAGTTGGATCCGTGCGGCACGGAGAAAGTGCGCGCACGACCATCGCTGTTCGCACGTTGCTCCGAACCTCAATTCACTCAGCATTGTCCCGACGCCTGACGATTTCAAAAACCAGACAGACACGAGGATCGATCCCCCTTCGTAACATTGGTCTTGTGGAGATGAAAGTAAATCGGGCCTCATCCTGTTCCCTCCACACTCAACATGGTAAAGTGCGTTTTCTTTTGAAACCATCTGAAGCTCTATGCCGCAGTGTCTCGCTCCCACAGTTCACGACACCCAGTCCCCTCCCTCAGGAAGAAACGGACAATTATCCAGGAAACAGCCGATCCTTCCCTTTGTCCCACGATCCCCTCCACACACCAGCACTGCTTTCTGTGGGCAGCTTCAGAGTGGCTTCTTCTCTGGGAGCACAGCGTAATCGAAGCGCTTATTCTGTCGATAGTCTCAATCAGCCGGTGAAACAGGAGGAATGGCAAACAGACTTATCAGAGAATCAGCAGCGGAAACCCGACGCAACGGCAGCAGCAGCGGAGACGGAAGTGTTTCGCGGAGCCGGAAACCGTGATAGCCGTGGGGCGGAACCACGTGACCCCCTGGGACGGGACTGACCGACACGTCAGCTCTGCTGATTCGTGCGAGGCTCACAGGAGTTTCCGAAGGTTAATTTCTGTTCACAAAATGTTTTTCCTTCAAACAACACGAAATTGTGCTCGGCAAATTCCAATGAAAATGGGCCTGTCAAAACTAAACCCGAATTGTCTGGATCCCCTTCCCTCAGGATCCACCCCTGCAATCATGGGTCTTCAATTCGGATTTCCACCCCGAGAACTTTCCCATCCGCGAGGTCGGTTCGGATGATCACGACGAGCGTTCACAGTCCAGCGAACTTTAATCCGCGCCGCAGCGATTCCCATTAGGGGGCGCTGGGGCGTGAAATATCAGCGCGCCCACAGTGAGGGTGCTGCTCCCGGAACCACGAAGTTTCCGTGCAATCCTGCGAATGTCTGTGTGGTGTGATGCATTTGAATCACAGCTCGCCACGCGCGCAAGGACAGGCACCCGGTTGGAGGGGTCGTTTTCAATGAAAACAATGGGAAGAATTTAGAGGGTTGAGAGGGGAGTTGAACAGGGGTGGTGGGTGGCCAGGCCTCACCTCCCTGCGCAGGCCCTGGGCTCCCTGCCACCAGATCAGCTCCTGGGCACCCCACCCCACTCCAAGTTGAAAATGACCACCCGCTCGGAGGTTGCCTCCCTGACCGAACCCTGGATTCGCCACTGCCAAGCAAATATGGCTGGGCGAACCGGACATCTGAGCGAATAGGGCGAACGCGATGGCCGTGTGATGTGTTCGATTCCTTCCATGCCACCTCAGTGAACAATCACTCGGAGAAGAGATGGATTTCAAGCCCTGGCGAGTTTGCACCCACCGTGGATGAGGTGAATCGCGCTGCAGTCGACACGTCTGGACACCTTGAGCACTTCAAAATCTTTTGTGTACAATTGAGAGGCAATCGTTTTGAGTTCTTGACTATGCTGGTCGTGGCTGCTTTCGATGACCGGGGTTTTCGTGGGGACATGTCCCCATCTGAACGGAAGCCAGTGTTCTCTGTCACGTGCAAGGCCAGCAAAAACGCTGCAGCAGGCAAAATCAGATGTGGGTGACAAAGGTGTGAAAGGCTCAGTCATTCTCTGTACACGCAGGACAGTGTCCCTCCCAAACCCGACCCTGGATCCTCCTCCCCGCCCAGCCCGGATCCTGGACACACCACAGGGACTGCGGACGGCGTGGCAGTCAATTGATGATCTCAAAGCACAGCACACGGTCCACAATGCCAGATTTCACCAGCCAATCCCCAAATTGATAAATGGCTTTTTTTTATCCATGCTGCAAATTTTACCAGAACAAGCACTTCCGATTTCATCAAAGCGAGCTCTGCATTCACGCTGCAACACACCGCCTGTGGAATCGAGCAGGGTGCCCCGTCCCCGGGAGCCAGTGTGCCCCGTCCCCGGGAGCCAGTGTGCCCCACCACAGGGAGCCAGGGTGGCCCGTCCCCGGGAGCCAGTGTGCCCCACCACCGGGAGCCAGGGTGGCCCGTCCCCGGGAGCCAGGGTGGGTGCCCCACCCCCTGGGAGCCAGGGTGGCCCGTCCCCGGGAGCCAGGGTGGGTGCCCCACCC
>JAAUXT010064050.1_pt1 | contig 30614 bp, 27 predicted proteins | sample 7278171 | NCBI WGS metagenome assembly JAAUXT01 (sample SAMN14350112, study PRJNA611818) | marine sediment metagenome | isolation source: surface marine sediment (1.8m) | place: French Polynesia: Moorea | collected 2018-08
ACGCACACATGAATGCTAAGGGTTTTTAAGCCAACAGCGGGACCTAGATGGCCGGCTACGCGCGACCATCAACAATTTATCAAGCTGTCACAAGAATCTGTTTGAGGACATTGAAAACTTTTTGAATGTGCGCATTGCAGTTGTACAGTTGAGAGTTTCGACAAAAGGAAGTGATTCAGTCACTGATCTGCATGCAACAAATCTATTTCCTTTCAAATTTTGAAAATCTTTGGAATTTTGAAAAGTTTCAACCAAAGAGAACAAATGCATTAATTTTGACGGTGAGTTCGGCCAAATTTCCTGAACAAACCCGACGAGTGCGTTGAGTGACCGCAACTCTGATTATTTACATATGATTCGTTGTAAAGGACAATGTAATTCATTTAAAACTGCATTTAAAATGCAATGAACAAGTTTAAATGTGAGTGCAAGTGTTGCTTCGTAAATTTCAACCTGCGCTCCGTGTCAAGAGGGTTGGCGTTTTCCTTGGGGTCGAACACAGAGTTCGGAATTTGAGAATTTTGGCGCTACACCTTTCCACCCTGATTGAATGCTTGACCGTTGAAAAAACTGGGGCCGGATTTCTTTGAGTTGTGTTGCCATGTTGCTGGGTGGACCATTCCTCAACAATCCGAATAAATCTCTCCCTCCGACGTGGAGTCCGTCCGTGTGTGTTGACACAGTCATATTGGCGTACGTCCCCAACACAACATAAATTATACTCTCTCTCAATTGAGCTGTCATATATTGAAACTCTTAAACAAAACAATACCGGGTTGACCCCTGCGAGTGGTGCAGCAACACGTTCTGTTACCTGCTCAAGGGGACGCGGTCCTGGTCTGTACAGGAGTTGTGGGGCAGATAACCCCAGATGACACCGGGACCCGGCGCAAGAAGCGCGCTCCGGGCCATCAATCCCGTTGTGACACCGTGCGCGCACATTACTCATCTCTTAGCAAATACAACAGCGCAGCAAAAACTCACCTCATGAGGAGTCGCCTCGACGTATCAAATGATTACCGACGATTAGCCATATCTGTCCATAGTAAATCCTCCATCGCGGAAAAAGACACAAGCTACATCAAGGTGGGAAACCATAGTTCTGAGTAAGGAAGTGGGAGGGGATATTGTTTAATGGGCACAGATACCACGGTGACATGTGTTTGGTTGCCCTGGGAACACCCACAGGTGGTTAGCGACACCAGAGTTTACTTGCAAAAAGTTCTCGTCGATTGCACGTTGATTGCAGGGTCAAAACGAAACAATCGGGAAAGTTGTTCCGGTGCCAAAACTTTCCACCGGTTGATCGTGTCCCGCGATGGCCTCTGAGTAACTTCTGATCACAGCTGTTGATTTTTATGGGTGTGTATTCAGAACCCCAGCTTTTTGTCAAGGCATAGGTTAAAAGTACACACCACTACTTGAATACCATTTTGAAAGGAATCGTTAACTTCATCAAAATTTGCTTCACGCTAGCGGATACTTTTGAAGCGCACTGAAAGGAAAGATCACTTCAGGTCAGAGTCAAAAATTACTGTTTCAGATTTCAATGGCACAGCGGTTGCTATGAATATTTTGAATTGAATGAAAGGGTTGTGCGGGAAAAAACATATTCTTCAGAATGAGGAAATATTCGAGTGAATTGAAACTGTCATCCATCATCTCGAGCTTCAGGAAGCGCAGTAATGCCCCTCTCGGAGCGAGACACCTTCGAGCCGAGGTGGGGCATTTGTGCGGAATCTCAACAACCCGTGTCATTCAATATCGAGCACAATATCGAGTATTGACGATGTGAGCAACTCGGCTCCCCGGAGTTGATTCCTCTGCAGCAATTTTGTGTCTCCTTGGAGTTATCTTTGTGAATTAACCTGATAATTAAATTTTACCCAAAATATAGTATTGATTTTCAAAGAAACTGCCTCGTGGGCCATCAATCTTGGTGCCAGTAGTTGCTGCATTGGTTGTGACAACCAACTCGGAGACACAACGTGCAGAATACTCGTACACGTTCTGCGAGGGTTGAGTTTTTTCACACTTTTCACTGGAAGAAGATTGCAATTGATATCTTTTCAAAAACTATCTGAGATCCAGGACAGAATCGCACTGTGAACGCAGATTCGTTCTCCTTCTTGAAACCAGACAGTCTCGTTGGACCACCACACCTGCAAGTATTCCCAAGGGTCGGCTTGGACACGAGCGACATTGAGTCCGTAGAAACAGGTCCGAATGCAAGTCATAAATCGTGCATTCCTGATGGAACCTCCAGTCAAAACATTGCTCGCATAACCGTCGGCAACAAATATTTTTGCCTGCGATTTCAAGTTTTCCTCAATTTAAAATCCACATTTTGGCCAGAATACAATGAACAGACAACATTAGCACCTGGAAGTTTATTTTGAGCACACATTTTCATTCATCAATAATGGGGTTTATGTTCACTTTAGGACCAATCTGTATGTGCAGAATCCCAACATCGGTGCACCACTTAGCATCACTTACTTGCACTGTCAATGGGTTAAGACCCTTAATTGCGACTGATTCGACTGATAGATATCTTTATTTGGTCCATTTTGATGATTGTAATGCGTCTCTGAGTTCTTCTCACCACAATAAAGCCAAACTTATCACATCAGAAACTGAGATCAAGTTCGGCCTGAGAACTTTCGCTCACACGAGGACTTCACCCCAAATCCCCTGAGCACGCACCATTTTCAAGTCACTCGTAAGTAACATTTATAAATGGCCTTTAAAAGTCTTGCCATGGTTCGTTATCTCTGACAAAAGTGATATGCGTGTGCCAGGTGGGTATTTAAACTGATAGAACAGGTTTGAAATAAATGAGAAAAAGTTCTTCCTTTGACATACGAGGAAAGGTGCACCTCAAGAAGTTGTCACGCAAGTCGGGCATGCGGAGGTTTGGCCGCCGTTTCCTCAACGAGTTTGAACAGGGGAGAAATGAACATGTGCAGTCCGAACAAACTTTCAAAAAAGACAATCAAACACAAATTGAAACAACAATGTCTTCACACACGTGCAGAACCATGAGAAAATGGGTTCCAACAAAAAGTTTGAAGAAAGAAAGTCCTGGACATTTGTTTCATTGTGATCGATAATGACAGTGGCGTGGAGCCCTGCTGTGGGCCTGCTCCTTCGCAATCAAGTTTCTATCTCACTGTCTTCTGCGCAAATGTCCACTTTTTTTGCTTGGGATCATGCAAAGATGCAGTAAAAGGTGGAGATGATTGCACGGTCTCGAGGAGAGGTGTGCCCAGGATATGTTTTCCCATCAGCGTATCCACCTGTCGGGCCCGAGTTGCTCTTTCGTGGACATATGCTGGTCGAGACAGCCACGGCCCGCAAATGAGTTTTTCTCACAAGGAGACGTCTGCGATGCCACGAGCAAATGGCACAGAGATACAAAAAAATACCCAACAGACCCATCGGACATGCCCTACCTGTAATCTTCCACCTGAGGGTATGCTAATGGATCAAAGACCGCACAGAATTACCATGTCATTATGTTTTTGTCTTGCTGAAATTGCCAACAGAAAGGTGCTTCATTTGTATGAGGCTTTCCCATCCCTTTTTCTGGGAGAGCAATAGAAGAAAGCGACTTTCCCTTTGACCTTTACAGCACGCAGTGGCATTAAGGTCTGATATCAGATCGAGATTAGATCTTTAATGCTCGATACTTTTTTGCAGGGTGTCCTTTGTACATTACACAGGGTACAACTAGTACAATTTTTTTCAAGAGCAGAATGGACATTTTCAAAACTTCTGTAAAGTCTAGACTCGTGCAAGGGTAGAATTAATCTCACACTTCGAACCCCCTGCCTTGAAACGAGAAACACGTCTCACCAAAGAAGGGGTTGTCTTCTGGTCCTGTGTCCTTTCTTGCACTTCAAGATTGATATTCCAACTTTTTGAGAATATCTGTCAACCCATGAAAAATGGACACCGGTGCAGAAAGAGAAACCAACGGCAATAGAACGTTGATTTTCATATTTCATTCACATTCAATCAGCTGTCAAATATGATAGTTTTTCGGTGAAATATGTTCATAATTCATCGATTTTCGCCTGGAAACCAGACATTCAAATGTCTTCCAGTGAACATCTGTAAATTTGAACTCAACATGACTTCGTCCCTGTTCGGACTGAGATTCAGACGCGGCTCACTTGACGAGCCCAAATCAAAGATCCACGATCACCTTGGTTGCGTCGTGTTTTGTGATTGTATAGAATAGGCACAGCGCCCTTAACTTTTGCAGCGTTTTGCAAGGCACGATGTATCAAGTGAGAAACGGGCATGCGGATGCTTCATTTTCTTCGGGAGCAAAATGTGTGTGTGCGTGTGCATGTGTGTGTGCGTGTGAGTGTGTGTGTGTGTGTGTGTGTGTGTTCGCGTTTGACCCAGCGGCCCGTGACAGGAAACCCTCGACTTTGAGTTTCACAACTGAGTGTTCCCGCAATGACAGATGTTTTCAAATTCCACACATTGTTTGAAGTCAGCTTTGGCCGAGTTTGTGCCCTGCAAGCCTGCAAGTCTGACGTTGAATTTCCATCAAGATCAGTTTTTTTTTCTGGCACAAGTGCAAAATACCACCACTCTACATGAAACTACGTGATCTTTCAGACGGAACTTGTGCAGGTGAGTACGATTGTTGGAACTTGATTGATAAAGAAACACGGAAGCGAACCAGATCAGCCCGTATTTCTGTGTCCATGTTTTGATCTCAACAACAAGGTCGCATTTTTGCACCTTTGTTGTCCTTTCGGTGACATCATTTGTGTGGCAACTCTCCACGTCAATGTTCGGCTTTGTCGTCACAGACAGACAGACAGACACACACACAACATAACTGTCTGTCTGTCTGTCTGTCTGTCTGTCTGTCTGTCTGTCTGTCTGTCTGTCTGTCATCCGAAAAAGAGAACTGTGGACAAATTGTACATTTCTCCAGTCTCTAAAAACGAAGGTACGAAAGCAGGCAATACATACATGTCGAAACTGCATGGTACTCTGTCTATCCCAGATTCAAAAGTGTGAAGTTTTTGTACAGGAGGAATTCTGCTTGTCTAGCGTGTGAAAGTGCATCCATGAAGATAGTGAGCCCTGTGGAGGAATGCATTTAGATACGCTGCAAGTGAATTCCTTCGAAGCATCACCATTGTCCACAAACTGATCAGCAAGAAAAAGTGTCTGCCATCGAGGAGCTACTTAGCGGCCTGTCCGGAGGCGAAATCGCTCACCATTACTGGGTTTGTGGAGAGTTTGCTGAGAACGACTCCGGTCTCCATTGATACGAAGAGCGGATCGGGAGAAATGGGAGCCGTTTTTGACCCAAAGGTGATACTCACGCTGCGACAGGAGAATAGGATCGTCTCCCAATATGGTTCAAAATTTGGAATTTTTCAATTTTCACACACATGTCAGTGTTCTCAGTCGACAAGATTCGCTTCGAAAGTATGTGTCACCTCTTGCAAAAGGCTGCAACGGTGGTGAGCAAATTTAAACATTGAGGTAAACTCAACAAGAAAGGACTGAAGCTTCATGAATTCTAATCCTGGTTCAAGTGCTTACTCTGAGCCCTCGGTAACATGCTCTTGGACTGAAATTTGAGTGAGAACACACAAGGCACGCTGCTCGTTACCCAACTTCGTTTTGTCTCACAGAGGATGAGTCCACACTGTACCAAGTTGCGTACAAAATCCTCAATTTGGAAACTTAGAACACCACAGACATCACTTGAAAACCATAAGTTTCCCACAGCACGTCTGTCGCAGTGAGCGAATCTTTCTCCTTTGCGGTGGTTCCCTTCTGCACGAAAAACAGATTTGAAAGAAACGCAGTGGTTTATGAGTTTTATCCAGGTTAATCTCTTGTGAACGGAACATTTGTCCGAACCAGATACAATCTCCCAGAGGTAGTGGTCTGTGTGACAACTTTCAGAAGCCTGCCAGAGTTACGGAAACTTGACCAGAAAGGTGCGGGTGTGGGCAAAAAGCTCACCGCTGTTCAAATGGTCCCAGTGACAGCAGACACGTTTCAGCTGGCACCGCCGAACTGACCTTTTGCGAATCAATTGTGCGTCGCGCGGTTGAGTAATGCGCATCTGTACCCGTGTCAGCGTTACGCGACGTGGCCGTCTCTTCACCACCTGCAGCTCGCCGCAGACAGACAGATTCACACTCGATTAGGCTCACAGCAGAGTTTCCCACACAGACACTCGGCCGGACCATTTGGAGACTCGACCCTGGGAGGTTGCATACCGCACGCCCGAATCATACGTTTTCAAGAGCTTTTGTGCAACAACTGAACTTGGCCGTGTGTGCATTTGCTAGCTGAAGTGTTGTTCTTTTCTTTCACTGCACCTTTTCTGCCCGGAAATATTCACCCGATATGCTTGCGACTTGTCATGAAAATAACCAAGACGCAAGACAAAAGGCACCAAGAGCACAAAAGGGTGTGCGGCAGGGAGACTGCTTGGAAAAAGATCTTGTGTCAAATTATATTTCCTATCTTGAAATTAGACTCCAAAGAGCAACAGCGGAAAAGCAGCACTTTTTGTTCTGCAGCCATTCAAGCTGTTACCTCATCACATCAAAATTAATGTTTGGAAATACTGCACATCAGAAGAGGCAAGAAACAAAAATTTCCTTTTGCGAAATTTGAAACCATTGAGCAGGACACACAACACAGCTGTGCGCAAATGAGTTTTGGCTCATTTCAAACTCATTCAAACTGGAACAAACGATACTCGTGGAAATCGCATTTCCAAACTTCTATCACAATAAACCAGATTCACACCCCCACACAACCGTAGACGTTTCAATCAGGGTCCCGTTGCAACGGTTCGATCCTGAGAGATCGACAGAGCGACAGCAGCAGAGAAGGATCCACACTCGAATCCCTCGATGCCCCGTTGGGGATTCGACTCGTCTTTGTGGCGTGTAACTCGATTAACGCGGGAGGGAACGTTGAGAGCTGAGATCCTCACTCGGGACCGAGGCCCAACGTTCTCACGTTTCATCTAGGATCGGATTGAAACGCCACCGACTCGATCAACTTTTGACCTGGACTTTTGAAAATTTTCTCACAGGATCAAGTTTTGAAGGGCAATGAAGACGAGAGAAAGAAGTCAATCTGACAGACAACCTGCTCACCACTGACAGAAAGCCTCTCTTTCTTTCCATGATTTCGTAATTTGTCATGAAGACCACCTCACAAGTCGCTGGGTTTCTAATTTTGCGATTTTTAAACGTGAGCTTCTCACTTTGACAGAAGACTGCAGACACAACTGCTCGTTTCTGTCAGAAAAGTGTGACTCGTTTGAGCAGAGTGGGGCTACTTTTCCTCAGAAGTCTCTGCGGTATGTTATCTTGATGATCAGTGTCCCCAGAGGTGTTTCTGCATTGTGTTGGGATTCGATTTGGAGAAAAGGGACAAAAGTCAAAAGCAGTTGATCTGTGTCGTAGCTTTGTAATCATCTGCTCGTCCCGAAACGCCCATCACAACTGGACAAAACCTGTGTGGAACTGATGATTGCCCTGCATGTCACGAATTCAAGTTGACTGGGATGCAGGCACACATCTGCGAATATCTCTAAATGGAAATTTGATGCAAAATTTAACTTTTTAATGTCTCCAGTGTATTTGACCACTCAGGTGCTGGTTAGAGTTCAAGTTGCTCGCACATTAACTCTGTTTGACCATTGTCGAAAATGTGGACAAACAATTGATTAATTTGTTGTGCCTTCTTTGACTGAGGTTCATTACCTTTGAAACGGCTAACATTTATTTAGTTGAGTTTGGTTTGTTGGCAGATGTATCTTTATATATTCCTCCCATATGGCTGTGAGGGTCAGCTTTGCTTCCCCTCCCCCTGACGCGTGCTCTCTGTTCAGGTCTTTGTTCTCACGTACTTGTCATGCAGAATTGCCTCTTGTCGGTTACGTGGATCTGGCAATGCAAACTTCGGAGGGTTTGCAGGTGACCGAGGCGAACAGCGGGGTGATGGAAGGTTGCAGATGCAGAAGAAGTGCCGCAGCGAGTCAACGCTCCTCCAAACAAACCATTTCCGCAACTCACTTGACAACAAATTGTTACTCTTGTGCGGAAATTGACTTTTTTTCGATGCAATTTCAAATTTGACAGATGACTCAATTGTCTCGCATTTTACCATTTGAAAAGTACAAAAAGACTTTTTCGTGGGGTGGGCACAAGCAAAAAGTAAGGAAATGAATTGAAACGTACAAAAGCACCAGGAGCTCAAGAAAAGGAATTTGACGCAACAGATTGTCTGCGCTGCACGTGCAGTCAGATTTATGGCAGACGTCCGCTGCAAAGTTGTGTGGGCGGGAAGATCACCGCTGAAAAAAAGTGAGTTTTGCGAAGCTTCTTGACAAATACAGATAAATCAGGATTTCAACTTTGGACTCGAACTTTAAATTTCTCCGATTGCTTTGTTGACGTAGACGCCACGCCCTGACACGTACACGCGTTGCTTCCCACGTTGCCAGCTTTTTATGTCGCTTTGGACATGTCCTCCCATCCATGGGCGACGCGTTGTTGGAATCCAAATGTCAAGACTGGTCGCCTCCAGACCCTGGGTGGCAAAGCTCTGTTGCATAACCGATGCAACTTTCTTCCAGTCGAACAGCAATTTTGAATCGGCAAAGCCCCAAGCAGGGCTGAGCTCTTTCCTCTCAAAAATGCCCACATTCTGAGAGCTTGGTTCGTCTTGAAACTTTGATTTTGTCTTCTTTGTGCCCAAGCGCATTGCAAGCAAGATGTGGAGTTCTTGTGTTGGACATTGGCCCTTTTGGGGAAATTGAGGGACTCGCTGAGGAAGATCGCGAATCTGATGCCTGTGCGGTGGCGCCGTGACACTGAATGCGGCGCTGGCTACGAGCACACGACGCAGGAAACGTGTGGTTAGAACCACAAACTCACAGGATGCGCAGCGAGAAACTATCATTCTTCTCGGATGCAAATCGCAGTCCGTGTTTTCCTACAGGATGTGGCTAAACAAGTAATTAGCAAATCAACACATCCATTGATTTTGCAAAGGGGTCAAGTACCGAACACACCTCCCGCACAGTACAGCGTCCAGCGAGCTGTCAAAGCTCTGCCACGCATTTGCAAGACAAAGGCGAATCTGCAATTCTCTCTCGAATGCGCACAAAGTATGTGGAAGTAATAACCAAGCCTCTTGAATTCTCTCTTACTGTATTTTGATGGTGTTTCTGCCTGGTTAATGCAGTGAGTGGCTCTTCGCATTGTTTCATTGACGAGTAGCCGGGGTTTCTTGTGCCCAGCGCTGTGACTCCGGCCTCCCGCCCCCGAGTTAACCCTGTGGGACTCCGCGCATTATACCATTGTTACTCCCCGGAGCCTTTTTTATTCAACGATGTTCCATTGTCATTTCGTCTTTTCTATGCGTTAATTAACACACTGGGAAATTAACCGCCGAATTCTGCGCATTGTAAGAGTGTCCCTCGAAGTGGTTGCTTTGCGGAGCTTCATGAATGCTGGCAATGTTCACCTTTGTTCGGCAAATGTACGTTTCTCAACTTCGTCACAATACGGACTCACGCAGGTGGGACATACCTGCCACCGAGCGTTGACGGAGCAGAAGTAACGTTGCTATGGACAGTTTGTACCTGTCCGCTGTCCTGTAATCCTGATACAATTTCACGTTTTTTGCCCAATTCTGTCGGAATGCGATCCACTGCGGAAGTTTCAACAAAAACAAACAACCAGAGCATCACTGGATTGAAGTATTTTATAAATAATTCAGTCAACTGCGTGTAACAATATCTATTCACAGATAATGGAACAATCTTGCAGTGTTTGGAATCATCTCCAATGCCTCTTGTCTTTTGATGTCCATCCAAATAAACAAGTTTACAGTTTCGGTATGTACATTTCACATTCCAACAACGGTGCGTGCGTCTTCTCCCAGGGAAAGTTTCATTCCACCTTCACCACGGGAGAGTAAAAAATCAAGAAAAACAGTTGCGTTTCTTATGTAATGTCATAATAGAGTGTCACTTCAAAGTGTTTTATGTGCGCAGGTATCACGCACAAACTCTTTTGAAACCCAGTCAAACAGAAATGCATCTGCACGGAAAAAGTTTTCACCACATTAGAGAAGAAAGAAACTTGTTTTGCCAGCAAAACAAATGAAAGCTTTCTCGGGTGTACCTTTCTTGAACAGAACCCTTTCTGGCGTGAACGCTCAACTGTGCGCAATCAGAATCCAACAACATCGCGCACACTGGACCCTGATATCTGTTGACGTCGCTAACAATGTCTGCTTGGTGCCACCAATACCCTTCGGCGGTCTTTCTGTTCAAGTGTGTTTGTGTTTGTGTGTGCACGTGTTTGAAGAAAATGCAAAGTTTTGACATTTGAAAACATGGATTGTCTTGGACTTGTAGTCCGCGCTCTGAGTCGTGTGGATTCAGATGTAGGTGTCACTCATAAAGCAGGGCACAGCGCCGCCGCTGTCGCACTGAGACCGACAGACTCCCACCCGCTGTTCGATCAGATTTTTCCAGACGCACTTCTGCTCCAGGGTCGCCGCCCGCAGTGTCAGCGTCGTGCTCTGTGAGCTGTTCCTCCCAACCAGAACCAACTCAGACGCTGCAATCAGAAATTTAAACGCTTGTGAACAAATTTATCTTCCTTCTGGAGAGATTTGATTCATAAAAGCGTCAAGCAGATTGTGAGATTTTCTTGCATTCTATGTACAACTATCAATTTCCAAAGGTCAGAATTCACCGGGCGTAAATAACGATAGTAGATACTCACGGTGCATGGTCGTCTCTATGGAAGCGACGCTGTTGAGCGGCAGCGGCGGCTCGAGAGGAAACAGGTGACCAGAGGCCTCGACTCGCGTCAGGAGCAGCACGTCACTGAGTAACACACACCAGGCCTTCACCCAGTGCGCACCCCGCACCACCATCAGCTCCCCGTTGTAGATCATGTGCCGATTGGGAACTGCCAACTGGATGTCCTGAAAAACATGCATTTCAGGTTGACACACAAATTGAAGCGATCCTCACGGCTCATTTCAGTTGTCAATATCCCGGTGGAACAAAGAGAATCTGACTCCACATCTCATTTGCAAGATCACGCTGCATTTCAAGATCAAATGAAAGGGTTCGAAACCGAGCGCGGATGGCCACAGGACCCGTTGATGCAAAAGACACGTTGGATCGATCCGAACAAGCAACCTGAGCTGCCAACCGATACATCAGTCCTGGCCAATTTATCTTTCAGTTCAGATTTGTAAAAAAAGCAAATTGATCGAAGCTGTTCCGCACCTGCTCGTTTCCGGATGCCGTCAGCCGGTTCTGAATGTCGCGCACCTCGGCGTCGATGCTGGCGGCGCCGCTGGACGCCGACGACACGCGCGACGCGCCGGAGGAGCCCGACACCCGCGAGGCGGCGCTGCAGAGCGACGGCGCCGACGACGGCGCCGTGACGAGCGACGTCGTGAGCACCTTGCGACACGACTTGTGGAGCGTGGTCGTGACCTCGCTGAGCGAGACGAAGTCCTCGTGGCCGCGGGACGTCACCTCGAAGACGGCGTCCAGGTGATCCGTCACCTGCCTGAAGTGCTGCAGAGACAAACGACGGCGGCGTCACGCGCACGTACCACAGTTGTGAAGAAAGCGAAAAGTCTCTGGTAGAGAAGCAAAGCAACAAGTGCCAAACTTTGTGAGCTGAAAGGCACTGTACCTGTGTTGGCCGCTCGAGAAACACCTCGATGCTGAAGGTGGGATGTTTGGCTGCAGTACTCGCGAGGAAGTGTTTGAACTCGGGGTAGGCATTCAGCTGGTGGAGAAGTTCTTGAGCTTTCCGCAGTCCATGCGTGTAGGTGCTGTATGCATCGCACAACAATGAGACCTGCAACCAAAGAACAATTAGATCTATGTGTTTGGGTGTGTTCAGCTTGGAAAAGGTTCTTTGAGTGATCTTCGAAAAAACCGTTCGGCACTTGCAATCTGAAATGCCCCATGAGGTATTGTTACATATTCACTTGCAATACTCACTCTGGGTTTGTACGAGGAGCCGGGTAGTAGCGTGGCCGTCAGCTGGCTCAGGTGATACTCGGATATGCTGACTAGTTTCTCGACGTTTTGGAAAAGTTGCATGTGTTCTGCGTGCGATATGACGCAGTGTCGAAGCGGCCTGGAGAACAGCTGCATCCCGAGCGACATGTTGTGGATGAAGGCGCCCTCACAGTCCATCAGGTGCTCTATGGCCGAGTGCCGCTCCCTGTCAAACTCAGGCACAGGTAGGTTCTGCAAAAATATCGGAGCAGGTGGTCAGTTAAAGTGTCTGTTTAATGTGTGCGGGCCATGTTTCATTTGACCGCCTGAATGCATGTCCGGCAAAGGGTCAGGTAGTGGAGTGACCACAGGTCACAGGAAAAGCCATCATTATGTCATCATACTTCAAAGTTTCACATAACTTTGTTTTTGAAACGAGTGTAAATTGTGGGAAACCGCGAGAAAAGCCATTTGTGATTTGAACCTGGGCAAATGGTCAAGTGGTTTGAAGACATTTGGTTCTGTACCTTGAAACTGATGGTGAAGTTGTGTCTGGGAGAGACTTGGTCTCTGGAGTCTGTGGAGTTGTTGTCTTGGTGCTCATCGCTGGTGGCTTCAATGAAGGCGCGTTCCGCACTATCACAGCTGTCGTTGTTTCCCTCGGAGTCGGACAGCGCCTCGATGCTGGACGGCCACAAGTCCAGAGCGCCCGCAGACGCCCACGGTCCCAGAGGCTTCTTACTTTCACTCACAGCGGTGAACTCAGTCAAATCACTGAGGGACCCTCCCACCCCCGACAGCATGGTCACGTTCAAGCGTTCCTCTGGCGCCTGCAGCTGTGAAACGCTCTGCAGGTCTTGCGAGTCAAACGAGTAGATGCTGGCATAGTTCCTGGATGGCACGGGTGGCGGGGGCATGTCACTATCACACAGCGCTCTGCAGCCGGACTCCTGGCAGAGCCGGTCACTGTTTCCTGCACACGGGAATTGCGAGTGCTCATGTGCGTAATTCTGTCGCAACTGTTGGCTGCTCACAGGCTCGATGTAGGTGTTGAGGAGGCGCCCCTCGGTCAGGGTGCGCTGGTAGTCGCTGCGCGGCGCGGGCGGCGGATCGAGCGGACACGACAGCGGACTCATTAACTGCTCGTAGGTCACGTCCCCCGGGGTGGAGGGCTCGCGCACCGGACGGCGCGGCAGCGGACGCCTGGAGTACGGGGCCCTATTTTCTTTGTCTTCACTCTCCACTGGACCCTCCGTCACTGCCCGGTTCACGTCAAGAATGAGGTTCTTGTCCGAGCCCCTACGAGGAAGCACAACAATAAATACGAGTCTGCGGCGCAGGCATGGGCAGTAGCACAAACACGCGCCTGACAGCTTATTTACCGTGCGTCATGTCAAGCGAGCCACCCTTTATGATTATTTTTGATGTATGCGAAGTATCTTCAAAGTGCCTTGTGCACCAGCGTGCAGGAGAGGCAAATCAAAAACGCCAGACAGAACTTTATGAGATGTTTGTAAACATATCAAGATGTCCAAGGCAACTGTCACAGATGTATGACTCGCCTCTACACAGCTGAAACAAAAACTTTCGAAAACGCCCGTTCAGCACGAGTGGAATGTGGAGTTTATACCTGACGATTCTGGCGACGCTTTCGTTGGTGGAGCGCGAGACGTTGCGTCCGTTGATGCTGACGATGAGGTCCCCGGGGCGGAGCCCGGCGGCGGCGGCGGCGCTGCCCGCGTCCACGCGCCCGACCCGCACGGGGCAGGCGCCGACCACGGAGAAGCCGAAGCCTGCACCACCTCCCCCCGCGGAGCCCGCCGCGCCGCCCCTCTTAATGATCACCTGAACCGGAAAAAATGAAATCTGTCTGAGTGCACTTCACTTTTGATTTTTATGTGCGGAATAAATCAAATGTGGGAGAGGTGTGTTAGGGTTCGAGTACGGAGCAGCACTTTTGGGTTCATGCATTGGTGCGCAGTCCAAATTGTCGTGCGAACGGATTCCGAGGAAGCAGGGCTCCCCGAGAGTAACGACACACGCACTAATGGTTTTATGGGGATATTCAAATTTCACCGAGATTTTTGAATGCGGATCAGTTGGGAAAAAACATTCTACGCATATTTTAATTTTCTGCATCACTTGAGAAATTGGTTGGTGCCGTTATCTCTGGTTTACAAACTGATTTATTGCTTAGCATTCTTACCGTGACGATGTCCATGCCATCCAAGGCTTTGTTTATCTTCGGGATGTCCGCCCTCCCTGGAAAAAAACGAAACCCAATATGAATGAAAAGCAAATTTGTGACTGGAGCTGGGTTTGCGTTGCTCATTACAAGATGTCTCGTAAGATATGTCGGGTGAGAGCGTTCTGCAGACAGCGCTGGTCCGTGCGATGTGGGTGTCTTCCTTCTGCTCATCTGCCATTCATACATCACTGTCACAGAGATCACAAGGCAAGTCAAAGATCAGCCGATAGCTTACATTTGCACGGTAATCAATACGCTAAGTATGTGTTCTATCTCCCTGTCCTCGCGATACTGAGTACTACATCAAACACGCGCAGCTGAACAGGCTTCGCCGTGTAGTTTATGACACTGACGGGTGTTTCCCGAAGTATCCCCTCCTTCTGTCGAGCACTTTTAAAAGCCATTTTTTGAAATGGTTAACCAGGAAAGTCATTGAGGATGCTGAGGAATGAGAATAGGGATTTCACAATGTGTGGTGACTGGAAAATACGACCAGTCAGCTTCAGCGGCCGTGTGATGCGCTTTGTACTTGAATGATCATTAGATTGCCGTGCGTCCCTCTTGCGCGGCTGAGTTTGAATGCGGCCGGACCTCTGGCTTGGTCACCGTCGCACTTGTGGGCGCGTGGCAGGTGAAAGCACAAATCAATCTCAATGTCCATAACTGTCGCATAACCTTTTCAGCGTTTTAATTCTGCCACGGCCAGGTACCAGTTAATAACTAAGGGAGAAAAAAGCACCCCCATCAAAATGTAAATGGTGACATGGGTTTTCTTGCGGATGTTTAAATGAGCAGGGATAAGAAAGCGCAGCACGGCCGGACACTAATCACTCTAATTACATCGTACTCTGACACACGCTCAACAAGAATCATTTCTTGTGCGTCTTTCTGAACATGTCTAATGTCCAGGTATTCTCGAGTCTGGTAAATTTGATGCTTCGGCGGCACGGCGTGCTCTCCCGGGAGTCCGCTCCACTCACACAAGGCCAAGTAATTTCCTGACCAACCGCACCAAGTTCTCCATCACTTTTATCACCAATAAACGCCTGACATCCCCATTATTTCGCTGTATCCCTTGTAAATGTTAACTTTCTTAAAGATTTAAATACCGGCTTCGTGCATGCTGAACAAAATTGCTCTTGCTCAACAGCGAACTAACACAACAAGACCCTTGTATGATAACCAAAATTTAAATGCCTCTCAGTATGCCACACACACTTATCATTTTTATCATCTAGTCCTCCGACATATTCTGTTGAGACATCATTAACTCTCCCTTTCTTTCCTGACCTCTGGACTTGATTTTTTGAAAGGTCAAATAGGTTGGAAGCGGTGGTGATAAGCTATCAAGGAAAGCTGACTCGGGGGTACGTAGTGACGGTCAGTGGCTCGCTGAACAGGTAGCCGAGGGGCAGCAGTGGACACCCTTCAACCTCTCCCTCCCCTCGTCTCTTCTCAACCTCCAGGGGAGCGTCCTTACCCCCAACCCTCACCCCGAGGCTACCAGCGGCAACCCTGAGCCAGGCCAGTCAGCATTTCGCCAAGCCAGACACTGGCCCGCTTCCATTTTGCAGGTGAAGAGTTCTCCATTTTACAAAACATGGAGGTCAGGCCCTTCAACAGTTTTCCTTTCTCTTTCATGCCAGAAACCTGTAGTTAAGGCCGACCATTCATACTAACTAGCTCCAGCCAAAACTTCGGTGAAAGTTGGCAGCCAATTTATTTCTATTGGCTTCTTTGGCTATTGTCACTTTGTGTCCAGTCTTTTCATTGCCTTCCCTTTCATATTTGAAAATGAACATATTTTTACAAGGTATCGAGATATTATCGTCAAGATGACCATGCATGGATGAGGCTGAAATGAAATGGGCTTCAGAGGTAGAGACTTACTCGTGTAGTCTTGCGGGTGTTGCTGCACAAGGATGTGTTTGCGTTTTCCAAATTTTTCAGGCAGCAAGTGATACCAGCCACTGGAGTCCTGAAACCAAGCGAAAGTTGGAATGTCACAAACTTTGTGCAGAGAATACAGTTGTCAACGGCACACAAACACAGGATTTTAAACTCGGGGAATTTAAAGTGCAAAACGTGGTTCTTTTCACGAGGAACACATGCCATACCTTGCTTTTCCTGAGCAGATGTTTGACACCGAACGACATACACCCCAGAAACTCGGGGCGCCCATTGTCGCGCTTGTGCAGCACGGAGACACTGACGCGCTTCTTTTCATCGTCCCCGTTCATCTCACTGCAAAGCAGAATGGAAAACAATCAGAAACACACAAGACGAACTCATAATTGGAATTCGAGGGGGTGTGGCCATCACAATGTTTACACACGGCTTCTGACAACACTGACAGCTTACAACCTGGAACTCTCGTTTTGCTTGACACTTTCATTAGCTGACCAGAATCCGTATTTTACTAATAAAGCCAATAGTTCTGTCCGTGTTTACCGCAACAACTGGACGGCGAGCGCTAATGAAGATTAGAACTTGAGTATGATGAAGGTGTTTGGTCTTCCGTACCCTGTATTCGGAAACACCTGGTCACTTTTCTTCTCTGCGGGCCGAGCCATCGCGGCTGCCAATTCAGCTTTTCCCAGCGTTTGAAACTCACAGAGCCACGCGCGTTCCAGTACAGTGGCCAAGCCAAGCGCGTTCCAATGGAGCCCAGACCTTTTCTTTTCTTGGGCAGCTCTCCATTCAGAGCAGTGACACGATATTGAATACGCTGAACTGTGCATTCTTGCCAACACCCACACTTTAACACCTGCCAATATTTCAGTGTCAGACGGAAAGCCCTCTCGTCTCGACCAAATTTTTGAAGACCAAGCACCCATCAACCCGTGGAGCAGACTTGTTTGCGGGTGCGACTTTTGAACGTACTTGACCCGTGTCACAACTTCAACACCAGTTTCCGATGAATCTTCAACCTTCATTTCGGTCGAGGAGCCAAGTGAATTGAAACTCTACATTGTCATTTCATTGCATCAGAGAGCACACGGTGTCTCAAACAATGAAACTCACACCGAAGCCAGGAAATCTCTTGACAATCTGTGCGGCCATTGAGCGATGGTCAATTGCGCCGCGCATTGTTTTCCAGCCGGTGACATCTCGAGGTTCCCAAATCGACTCATCCCGCTCCAGGGATCGTGTCCAATTCTTTCAAGTGGTTCAACTGGTTGGTAATTAGAGGGTGGATTGTTGGAAAATTGATTCCCTTTAAATCACACACTTCCTCTCCTTTATCTGCTCGCCAGCTGCACGGACAGAGCGATGTGCGCAAGGTTAGTTAACCTGGTGCACAAGATTGATAACTGGGCGAGATACAGGCGCATCCACTATGTTAATTTTTTTCCACTGGGATGACACTTCTGGATGATATGTTTTAGCAGCTTATCGTCCGAGAGATAATCCACTCAAGGCTTTGCGCGGTGCTACATAATTCTCACACTTTCGAATCATAAATCCTTGCACAGGCAGTTAGGCCCAGTGTTTTCTCCAATCAACAGAAACTCAACCCTAATCTTACTAATGATTTGTTGACAGAGTCTGGAGTCCAGTCGGAAAAATTGTAATTTTTGAAAATGGGACAGGTGTCACAATGAGAAGTCTTTCAGACAAATCAAACGTGCTTTATTTTCGATTCTGAGCTGAAGCGCTCTCTCTCTCTCTCTCTCTCACTTTTTTTCTGTGGAAATTTGTTTTTGTTTTTGTGAAGCTTCGCCAAGCTTCACAGTGCGATCATTAAAAATCCATAAAATTCGTCTCACTTGAGATCTCGCCGGCCTATTAGCGTTTGATGCTTGCTCAAGCTGAAAATCAAACACCAATTTGCAACCACACGCTATCTCATACAGCCCTTGCCCCAGATTTGGAAGAAGAGTTCGTTTAGTCTGGCCCAGGGAACTCACGTAAATACGCAAGATAACTGCTTGCAGATTTTGGGAACATAATTCAAATTTTGTAATTAATAACGCGTAGATCGGCTGTCTCTTTGTGTCCAGGGAAAACTGTCTCAACATGAGTTGTGCAGCTGCGAGTAGATAAGGCTGCATTCTAATCAAAGCTGTGAAGATGAGCGGAGATCAGGGCTCGGTCAGTCGTGATCTATCAGTGCGAACCTTCAAATGTTGAACCCAGGAATGCTTGGGTGAACCACCTCCCCCAAAAGGCGTCTTGCAAAAGATAAAACGCACGCAAAATCTTGAGGAAGATCTTTGAACAGGATGGTCTTTTTTGCCTGAACCAGGGGTGACTTGCACTTATCTCACTTTCTCCAGAGGTACGGCACGCACTCGGAGAAGCCTCATCTCCGACAAGATTTTTAAACGCTGGGTTCCAGCAGAAATACAAGCCTCGGAGATGACTATCGCTGCTTTGAACAGCTAATGTGCACTTCGAGAAAGCCACTGGCCAGACGTGTGCACGCATTGTCTCACATCGTCCTGCCATATGCCACATGTTACTCACGCGCGGTTGCTTTTGGAGAAACTATGCGAGGGAAGCATTGAAATTCAAGCAAACTTTGCGTTCAAAGACTGGGTCAATCACATGCGCAAGTACGACCGTTTTTATTAGCGAACTCACGATGCCGTGGTCACTTCACACACGGTACTCGCTCCTGGCGATTCCAGAATTTCAGGCTCAATCGATAAACAAACCTTCACAGCTCGTAATGCTGACTTGTGTCTGCACAGTTACCATTAATTTGCATTATGTACTGTTACTCCGAGCCATGTCTGTCAAATCTGCCCCACAAAGCAACAACGTGCATTTACCTGAACATGTTTGCGGGCAGGCACTGGGCTTTTGAATGTACGAGTACAAGGAAGTTATGAACAGTTTTCCTTCCCCGAACAGAACACAGTATCAGATTTTCAGTGTCACGTTTTGAGGTGAGAAAAGCACTGTACTTACAAAGAGATTTTGTCCTCGAACACAGGTCTGCTCGTGTCGTAGACGACGTCCGTCTCGCCCGTTTTCTGCTTCCCTCCGTCCGGAATCAGCTTCACCTGAATCGACGCAGAGCGAGAATCGCGCGTTATGGACATCTGTCTCACTGAATGTTGTTCAAACTCCGTGAATCGACGATATCAGATCAGACGTCACCCCATGCCGAGCAGAACGGAGCACGGCACAACAGTCTGAATGTAACATTTATTGAAGTGCAATGTTGAGATTAACAATGGCGTTGAACAAGAGCGTTTTGAAAAGTTCTGCTTAGATTGGTGCGTCATTATTATTCTTTCCACTCGAGAGATTTCGTGACAGCAAGAAGCCGTTTCCCCGCACACCGGCCACCAGACACCAGCGAGAACAAAAGCAACGTGCCACTTGCGACAATATGAGTGGAAATTATTAAGCTGCACGAAAATTAAAAATAATGAAGCTAGAATGACCACTGGTCATTTGTCTGAGGGTTTTATCAATGACGGGGTTGACCGAGGGAAGACGAGGCCAGATGCACTGCACGCTCGGGTGCCCCGCGCCCTTCACATTCAGCAGGAGCCGCAGTTCACCTGCATGTGACGTGCCTCGTTTGTTTGTGCCCGAACCGAGTTACCTAATTTACTCAACTGCCTCATCAACCGACAAAGAGCACATTGTGATATTAATTATATTCAAACTCACAGTAGCTTCTATTGCCATTTTCAATGCAAAACTCAAGAGTTATTTTGGTTCGTTGGTACCAATTTGTAGAGGACGGGGCAGATGCTACCGTGTCACCCTGCTGCCGAACTTTTTCCATCTCCCGTGTTGGACACAATCAATTTCAATTTTTTGCCAACAAAGCTATCTCAAAATTGTAGCAAAAATGAGTATCCCGAGAAACGATCAGTTCGCATGACATGCATGATGACAGAATCCACGCTCAACCAATTGCCGCACAGAACCATCTGTTCCTGGACGCTCCCGTGCCATGTTTAGAAATGGTTTGCCTGTCAAAAATCCACATCTTGAGCCAACAGCTAATGCACTGAAGTTGCTGCTGAATAGATACTCTCGTGAGTGTTTTTGACGTGTCAGTGGCAATTAACGTTGCACCTTCAGCTGAACGTCTGCAAAACGGAACTTGTTGATGCAAGCAGACATTTCGAGGAAGACCAGAGTATGGAAAAGAAGTTTTCTGTTGCAACTGTCAAGGTTTCGGGGTCTTGACATGGACGAGAAAAGTTTCATTTGGAAACTGAAGATTTGTATCCTGTCCCTGTGTTTTCACTTTGATGTGAATGAGAGAAATTAAAAGCCCGTGTTTACGACCTTACGTTGGCTTCATGCCGTGATAATATCACCTCAGCTGAAGCCAGGGACAGTTCGGCCACTGGCTACTTTCATATCTTACCCGAAAAACAACAAAACGTTCACGTGGAGCAAGCTCATTACGGTCACAATTCACCTGATTTTATATTTACTTCCCACACAGTGGTCTCCGCAGATCAAAGAGTCCGTCCAGTTCAACCGTGCAACTGACCAGTCCCTGGACGATTGGACACTATCTGACTGAATGACCGATTCCTCTCTCAAGACGTCCACTACTGTATTTACCAGAACCATTTATCAAAAATATAATGCAGAATCAATGGAGGGGTGTTTACCGAAGGAGATTGTTTTCCCCCGTCGACGATTCATCTCCGTCTGAGCGTCGTTTTGAATCGGATTTTGCGCGGGGCAAATCACTTGGCGCCCACAGGTTCGTGTTGTTGTGCTGACAGAGAACTCGCTCACTCGCACAAGATTTAGCACAATAAGGTATTGAAACACTCTGCCGTTACACGAAATTGAAATAACCGGTGGACTCAAATTTCACACTTGCATAAATCGAAATAACTTGACATAGGAATTCATCGGACGAGGCTACACAAAAAGATTGTCCAAGATTCTTCGCGGTGTGGTCTGCAATTAAAGTCAAATAAAGTAGCACTCGAGACCGCTATTTTGTCACAACGACCTGCGCTCCGCAGAAAAGCCCTGCTCTCCTTCCAAGCGGGAACGCGAAAGTACATGTATCTCGTTACAACCTCAATCTCCACAGAGGAGATGATCGTTTTTCACGATCCCCGCTGGATGAAGAAGTTTTCCCATGAAAGTGCGGGCCTCGGGCGAGGTATCTTTGGAGACGGGGTGCACGGTGTTCCCTGGGTGTCAGGCTAGGTGGTATTTTTGCCTGATAGATTTATCTGCCGTCCTGGCAGTGCAGACAATGGGTGGAGAGCCAGGCTCGAGTATGTCCAGGGTTGGGGTGAAAAGACTTCCACTGAGCTCTTCACCAACATCTGACCCCGAGGGTCAAACGGCCATGATAAATACGCAGCAGACCAAATCTCCAACACGCCGGGTATTACCCTGTGTCCATAACTCAAACACCGCCAATTTCTTGACCAGTGAATTTTCAAACGCGTTGAAATATGTTCATATTTCGTAGTTCTTGTACCTGGTCGGGATGGGTCGTTCGGCCATTGATGTTGAGTGGACAATAGAAAGTGAATGATTTGTTGATGTAAATAGAGTTTCTCACCTGGACAAAAGAATTGCAGCGCTCCCCACACGAAGCCGACTTCAACTGCCGGGCCTGCACAACTGCAACGACATTGGTACGCAAAACATAATTAAAACCATCAATACACACGTTGAACAGCATAACATACCACAATAACGATGAAGCAATCACCATTCTAACGCTGATATTTGGTCATTGCTGACATGTTCTGCTTGAAGTTCAGGCACCCGCGAAGTTTGAAGAGAAAAGCTGATAACGCAGGTGGCGATTCAATGTAGGGGCCTTGGCTTCAGAAGCAATGCATTTGGAGCAAATAAAGAAGTTGTCTGAGACGCTTTGATGGTCGGCAGGCTTCCAACTGTCCGACAGCACACTTCTTCCATTTAAATCTACTTTAGAGCAATTCATATTGCTCACTCGTACAAGGGATTATTCAGTTGCATCATTTTTCAATCGGACCAGTTTCCTTGGTCTGGATCCAATTTCCTCCACCGCAATCCTCGGCGAGCAGCCGAAGCCTTATCTTTTCCTCGGCGCTTTCAAGCTCTAATTGCGTGTGTATGCGGGATTTACTTTTTCACACACGGGAGCAACGCTTGTCTGAAAAGCCAAAGAAAACTCCCCAGTTCCCCACCTCACTTTCTCAAGATTTAATGCCTGGGATCCTCCCATGTTACACAACAACTGGTTGTCACACTGAGCGTCGGCAAAAGCACCTTCCGTGCTGATGTTACAGGGGCAGTGCAGGGACAAAAGGGGGTGAAATCAGACTTTTAACATCAAAGGCAACCAAATATTTCTCAAAAAATTGAGAACCTGTACCATTACTTTCTCTTTAACAAATAACTACCATGCACGGCAAGCAAAGAATGCCGCCCCAAGCACGCATCGCCTTTAAAAGCAAGTATTATTTCATTTCCCTGCAACCGATGACAACACTACAAGATTTAAAAAGATTAGGTTTTGGCCCTGAGGAGCTGCTTGATGTAATATTAACTCAGGCCGTCGTGATATTAGATGTCTCAAACTCCAAGCAACCATCACTTATGTTTATTGTGCATCTTAAGCAACGTTTCAAGAGTGGTTCTCAAGACTGAGCCGAGGTCTGGACATCTCTTAACAAGCTCATCACACTCATCAATATGCATACGTTCCCATGCCTAATTTCAACAATGTTTTTGAAACACCGTACAAATTCAATTTTGCGCCCACAAATCTCTTTTTAATGACAAATGTTGCAGACATTACAGTCAAAGTCATTTTGGTGAAAGTCGCTCGTCACTCGCAACTGTGTATTATTTTTCTGAAGTATTCTCACGGGGAATCGAAGTGTCAACAGACCTGAAGATAACGCCCCAAATAACACGTGTAGTAATCTGAATACTCAAATGTAACTTTCTACCATTCTCGTCGTTGAACAAGGCCTGGCCACCCAACTTCTAGTTGTGCAGAGGACGAGTGCTCTTGCTTTGAAGAACCCCAAAACTTCTTTTTCCGGAGACAGTGCTGCAGTGCAGACCCCAGTGCAGCAGCACCTCGTTTGGTTCCAAATCCCATGCTTCGGCAATTATGAAACGGCCCTTTGATTAAAATTTCACAACTTTCGTTTTTAATTTGGCAAATTATTTCGGGCATAATCAGACACACGCTGCTTCAGCCCTTCAAAACTGGTGGGGAGTCCTTTCACTTGTTTTTTTGTCTGACTGACAATTATTGTTCGGAGGTTGTTGAGTGAGTCGGATTGGATTTCAACGAGGCATATGTTTTTAGAGATGCAACTCAGACTTCAACGCCACGGCGGGTTTGAATACAGCGACTTTACGTGATCATCTCCGGCTTTGCATCACAAAAGCACTGTCTTTCCACTGCACCTGTGCACAAAAAGGGAAGCGCTGGAGTTCAAAGGCCCAGACGACAATCGCCGCGCTGTGGCGCAGATTGCGCGACGGAGAAAACTTGCGAAGCGGCACTTCAAGGCTCGGGCCACACAAATGTTTGTGCGCGCGCGTACATCATACACAGCTTGTTGAGCTGTCAACAACTGACAAGTGCTCCACCGAAAAAAGTGCATGCTTGTCAAATATACACAAATAACATGCTAACTAGATTTGTTGGATACTGTTGAGAACACTTTCGAAGGAACCTAATGATTGACAGATTTGGTTTGTGTGCCACTAAATGTTTGTGGTGTCGGTTGTCTCGAAGCTGTTTTGAAAGCCCCGATAACGCAGCAATCCGAGATATTAGGGTCGCGTAACAATTATAATGGGGTCGTGCACGAAATTAAAGTCCCCAGAAATGGTTGACCCTTCTCACCTGCCAGATATTGGGTATCCCCGTGCGAGGACAGCGTTCAATAAACAGTGGACGGACAGCTTTTAAAGTGTGCAGTACTCGTTCCGACAGAAGCCAAAGTTGAGGACCTCGGTCCGACCCCTTTCACCTGACGTGGACAACCTTGAGTTGCGTTGAAATTGGAAACAGCCGAGTCTGTGACGCCTGAGCCATCCCCACGCGCCCTCAATCTAAACCTTCCTGCCTGTTAATAACATTCGGCCTTCCCCTGCCGACCTTCTCGGGCTCTGCGATCTTTTTGAGTACTCGACAGCCGAGTACGCGCTCAGTATTACAGATCAATCGGGGGTATCAAAGTTTCCTGCACGCTAATTTCGTTCATCTGTTATTTTGCTTCGAGCAACTTCATGTCAGTTTGGAACTGAGCGAATTAATCTGCAAGTGGTGGGTGGGTTATGACAGGCGCGGTGCTGGGACCACGTTTGTTTGAAACCGCACGTCTTTCTCTTCAAAAATTTTGCCAAAATTGCCCTCCGCACCGTGCAATCTTGGCAAAAAGTTTTTTGGCAGCTTTTTTGCAAGTAAAATTTCTTGCTCGACAGTTGGGCAAGCACTGGGATGGATTTGACTCGTTTGAACTCGCGACCTCGGTTGAGAATACATCAGAGTAACCTCAACGTGCGCACGAGGCACGCAATCGCTCCTTGTCACGCAAAGCCGAGGAAAGGGTGAGACACCTGAGCACCACGGACTGGTCACTTGGTGAAACTCTCACCGCAACAAACGCGCACCAGCACAGAGCACCCAGGTAGGGGTTAGGTCAGTCATCACAAACCGAATATCTTTAATATGCTCACATTTGCTTTTAACATTAAGATAATTACTGCATGAAATGGGATGGAACCTCGTTCACGTGCCGCCCGCAATTTCAGTACATTTGCAGCACACTCAGTGGTCAGCGCAGAATTATTGTCTCAAGCCTCTCACATTAGGCGGCTTCAATGTAGTTATGAAGGGGTTGGGTCGTGGCGAAATGGGGCGGCATCCTGGAAAAGTTAGTTCAAACTGCTTCAGGGCAGGGTACCTGGCACTGCTAATTCAAACCATACAAAAGACGGAGGAGCGAAGCGGCCGCAGCACTGCTGAATGCTCAGCCAAATGTTGTCAAATTTTGTTTGAAATTTTGTGCATCATCAAGCAGATAGTGAGGCTGGACTGGACACGACCTATGTTTCGTTTCTTCAAGCACATGATGGCATTTTACAGAAAACTGACATGCTGTAAACTACACCAAAGCAAATTATTCCGCTCTGTCTTTGAAATGTGCCCCTCATCAAGAAACACCGCTTTGGGAGGGTCACATGTTACATACACTGATTTGATGAGCATAACTTTTTGGTGAACAGCAAACTCACCATGAACAGTCAACAGGCCGTGGTTCACGTAGATTGCCAATTTCAATTGACCTGCAAAGAGAAAAACAGAAAAACGTAAGACAACACAGCATTTCCTCTGTCAGGACCTCTCTGCCATTCACGCCTAATTGATTTCAAAGACGAAATGAAAATATTTTTGCAGACAGGAACACATTCCTTCATCATTGATGACAGCGACAAGAAGGGAGCGATGAAAGTGGTCCAGATATAAATCACGACTTTTCAGGACCTCGAGAGTCCAGACAAAGAGGTAATTAAAGCGAAATAATAGCTGCTGAGAGCAAGGTGGAGTGTAAGAAAAATTTATGCTTCGCTTGGGCAGGAGATTCTTGTCTCACAGCCTCAAGTGTCTCGGGATTTGCTCCAAGGTGCAGAATGCAGAACGTACCGACAACGAAAAAACACTTTCACGGTGAATGAAGTCACTGCAGCCACTTTGAGCAAATAATCACTGGGCTTCGGTAAGCGAAAAAATAAACAGACTTCTGAACGATCTTATCAGAAGGTAATTGAAAGACGACCTCTTTACACAACCATTGCTTGTTGTTACTTCACTCTGACTTCCTGTCATGTGAAAATTCGTGGCTTCTCTTCCCTTCGGCCTCTGCATTTTCGCGGATGCTTATCTCTGCTGAATGTTCTGGACATTTTCTCCGAGTCCCGCAGACTCCTTGTCTGATCCCTATCAGCTGTCCACTACCGGTGCTCGCATTACATGATATCGCTAAATCCACTAAAATATGCGTCGACTTCAGTGCAGTTCAAAGCCAGTGCTCAAGCGATCCCCAAGTGGATTGAATTTCAAAACTTTCCATTCTTTGAAGTGAACAAAAGGGTGAAGAGCTGTGCACACGGATAATCGTCCACTTCGAGTCGCACAGGCTGACATTCCCATGCGACGACGACAATTTGTTTACTTTTTACTCAAATTAATGTTATTCCATTGTTGTGTATTAATTACACTGTCATCAAATTCAAATTTAACCAGCATTTTGTTCGTGATTGAGCTGGACACTACTTGAGAGGCGAATGGAATCACGCTGGCCGACTTGACAACGCATAATTTATGGACATTTATCATAACTGTGCAAACTATACTTTCACAAATATTTTGCATAAGACAGGCCATAAAAGTATAAATTTACTGACAAGCAAAAGCGAGAACCTGAGGTATGATTAGCCCTGGATTGTATGACATGAAGCTTTTCAAGGTATTTGGGAGGCAGTTGTTGCAACTTGCATAAGCTTTTTGGTGCAATTAGCCCAAAAAAGTTGCGCAAAACCTGTCAGTCAACACGTTTGAAGAATTTCCTTCTGTCACAGCACTTTCAGCTGTGGTTACATCTGTAGATGCCACGGTGGTGCTAAAATACGAGAGGAGTCCACGACCGTGGCTTCTCCTAATGCGTTCACCTTTGTCAGTTCATAAAACCTTCTCACACGGTTTCCCACTTCAAACCCGAATTTGCCAATTATTATCCGTAGCTGATGGACGTCGGGAATTACAAATAGCACACGAAGGAAGTGCCCATTTTCTGCACCCATTCTCCCGTGCCATCTGTCCTAAAACACAACCTGCTCATCACACAGGTCAGCTTTACTTTTCCTTTTTCAAATGCAAATGTCTCACAATTTAAAGGGCCTCGAGCACGACAATCTGAAAAATCAAAATCCTACTTGACCATCGAGAGTGTATTGGTGGCTAATCTCGACAAAAGCTAATATTTCTGGCCAACATATTGCAGCGATTTGAACTATTTACACAGACAGGCCCAGCAGTATCTACCATTTCGCTCGAACTAATTCGAAACCCATTAGAGGCAGGTACATGTATGTCTTGTATCTCTGCAATGCCAGCATGTAATGGTCAAACTGTCCAACATGTGTTCGCATCAGGCCCTGGTGCAGTTTTCAAACAGAACGCGTACGGTTACGTATGGATTTTGCAAATCTGCTATTACCTTCCATTGTGGAAATACGGAATGAATTAAAACGTGTTGCTCGAGTAAATCAGCCTATTTGGATTTTGAAATGCTACACGAGCCGGTGAAATTTTAGCACATTCACATCAAGGGTCAGCAGTGTGCAGTTTAAATTGCCCACATCCCCAAATGCCATGTGTGTTAGTTTAATTCTCAATCTTTACCTTCCACAACAGACCTGCAAAATACCAGAGAAGGATTCGCAAGGTGCAATGAATAGTAAAAAGTGCACTTGAAGGAAAAAAGTGTACACGGAGGGTGGATTTCTCTGGCTTCAAAGTGGTGAAACCTTTTGAGTAATTAAACATTGCATCACAGAGCCATTCTACCAACCGTCCCACATTCTACATGCACACAAGCCTTAGTGCCTTGCATGCGTGCAACATGCAAGCAGAATAAAGCAGTCAGTCGTTCGCTCACCTGGATAAGCCGAGAGGGCTGGATGCGGAGGTGGATTCGACCTGTCCGCTTGATCCATGTCAGAAACTGACCAGGACGTGTGCGCGGAGAGCGCTGGATCGTGGAGATCCGGAGGGGGGTGCTCGGGGACTCGTCTCTGCTCCTCCTCCGCTCGGGGCGCCGCAGCAACAGGCATCTTCTTCAGCTTCTTGGCCCCGTCAGCTCGGCATGCTGCCGCTGCCGCAGACTCCCGACCCTTCTTCCTCTTGCAACCCTTCGGGATGCAACGCGGTACCAACACCTTATCCAGGTTTGCAAGTCCAAGTCATTCAGCAAAATGTAAAGTCCTCAAGTTTTGTAATTGTCCTCAGCAGTCAAGATGCCACTGTTGCTTCTATTCACTGTCCTCGTATACGTGTCTTTCTGAAGAAGTTGCAAGTTCATGCAGTGACGGTTTGAACATGTCCAAGCATTTCTCTGCGTACATCAACAGATGACGAAGCTCTTCAGTTCAACAGATGCAGAAGAATGGAGAGCTCAGCAGACTGCCCACTGGTTTGATGTGTACACACCGTGTCTCTCCGCGAGCGTGACTTCTCCGAGCCGCAGTGACCAATGGCTGTCCCCGGTGCGTTCACATAACTACAAGATATGGACAGTCATTTAAATACATCAGCTGAACGCATCGCTGCAGGAGACAAAAGGGAGTCCATCTACTCCCTTATCCTCGTGGTAATCTAGACTGGGAACACTGGGGCCCCCCGAGGCTGCACCCCACATGCTGCCACTGCCGACTCCACCCTCCGCTTCGCTCATTGGTTGGAGCTTCCCAGTACATTGAAATTACTCTGTCACTCAGGGCGTGCACCACTTTGCGATAGGTGTCACCTCGTGCCGATGCCAATGTACTCAAATCGGAGAAGTCTTGAAATTCTTCAAGTGCACTTTAAAATTTAAATCATTTTTCAGAGAGCAATTCACACTCAGACTGAGTCGTAGAACGTGACACCAAACTGAAATCCTGCAATTAAAAAGGTGCTGCTTTTGTTTCAGCGGTCTTGCAAAACGATTTCTCGTATTTGCATTTCAATTGCAATGCAAACAGATGGATACTCTGCAAACTTACGACATTTCTTCAGCCAACAATACCATTCACGCTTATCCTGTCGCTGCTATGTGCCACCATTGTCGCAGAAGATATCTTCCTGTATCTTCCTTGGATGCAGTGTTTGAGAACCCATTTAACTGCATCCTCATTAAACGACACCGTGTATTTGAGTACGCATTTGAAAAGCTTGCCAACTCAGCGACCATATTTGGCGTTTTGAAAACTGCAGGTGACCATGGAAAGGAACATTCCTGTTTTGGACGTATAAATCAAGATGAAAGTTTTAAAGCCCGTGCCCATTTAATCAGATCTGTACAGTACCGATCAAAAGGGACACGCAGGGTGGAAGGAATTATTTGCTTTTTTCTGTGGGCCACTATGGTTCTCACATCAAAAGACCAAAAGGTGGTAAATCAATGGTTCATTCAATTTGGGATTGGTAAATCCTGATTAATGTTGGAATCCTCTAATTATTTGCAATTAGCCACGTGAATTCACATGAGGAACTGTGCAAATATCACACAAATTCGCAAAAAGCAAACCTCCGGAAAAGCTTGCCACTCGTTCATTGCCAAAAGGGAATTTTGTGCCAACCTGCTCTGAATCTTGTCCAACGCGTCACGAGGTGAGAATCACCACTTTGTGGAAATCACACAGCACTGAGACGGGTTGCCTCCAATGAAACAAACCGTTGTGAGGAATTGATTCTCGGTCAAATGTGAAAGACCAACAGTAAAGGACCTGCATTCAGAACTTTGAAACTGCAAGTCACAGCAATTATTCACGCAAACCTCATTCTTCCAAATGTCATCCTTCAGAAAACGGGACAAACCTAATGTCTCTGCTTACAACCCATTGAACAATAACGCTTAAAGGAAACAAAGAGAACATGTGTTTTTTCTTGTCTTGTCAAAGGGATGAGATGCAAAAACTGACAAGGCAACAAGCCACATCAGAAAGAAATCGCCTGTTGACGATTGAATCCTGCCAAATCAGTGCGATCTGCACGAGAATAAGACAATACCTGCACTGTCCCCGGAGCCTACGGACAGGTGATTTTACAGCAGGGACCACATGCGTCCACGAACCTTGACTTCGGAGCGACCCAATCCACTCCACCTGGCCAGCACAGGTGACATCCATCCCGGCAACAGGGACGCTTTTGTTTCGAAGAAATCCCACTGCTTTGATTTCCGTGTGTCTTGCGTCGTATAATGTGCAACAGATGTTGTTGCACTGACTTCAATGCTGCAGAATCAGCTTGTCAACCTGTTAATTTGCTGTCTCAACCACAAGGCGATTTTGACATCGTTTCCTGATTTGTGCCTTTTGTCCGAGACTGCCTGTGCGAAAATCACGGTTCGCGGCGTCAGTTGGTTCAGAATCTCGTACCACAAAAAAAGGTCCAAGAACTTGAAATCAACAATCCCCAAACCAAAGGCTTGTGTTCAGAAACACCTTTCAAAATCCCTCAGAGCACTGAACAGCAATGCTGCACGGGGGGGGGGGGGGGGGGGGGGGGGGGTTCACGTGGTGTTTTTCGGTTTAAACAGGGCCCACGGTGGTGTGGCTTTATTAAGAAGCCCC
>JAAUXT010018961.1_pt1 | contig 30595 bp, 31 predicted proteins | sample 7278171 | NCBI WGS metagenome assembly JAAUXT01 (sample SAMN14350112, study PRJNA611818) | marine sediment metagenome | isolation source: surface marine sediment (1.8m) | place: French Polynesia: Moorea | collected 2018-08
ATCCGTCAAAACTCCAGGGTTGTTAATGGCCTATCTTGTCACAGTCAGCAGAGCTGTAAAAAGAAAGAAAGAAGGAATAAAAGAAAGAAAGAATGAAAGAAAGAATAAAAGAAAAAAGAAAGAAAGAAAGAAAAAAAGAAAGAAAGAAAGATCCATACAGTTCTGAAGAGTTGCCAAAAATCTACTTTTGATTGAAACATCCACTGTTATTGAACCTGAATGGTGTGTTGTTTGGAGTGCCTTATATTGACCTTTTGACCCTGGTCTTTGGGTAGTTTTCACTCGGACGATTGTCGAGTGGAAAGTACACAGTTACGTTTCAACACCGGGTACTTCTGACCCGCCAACATCGTCTCAAGAAGCTCCAGAAGCAAGAAAGAGAGACTGAAGTCTCTTTCTCCCTGAATGTGAGGTTTTTGCAATGGAAACACTGCGACAGTCCCTGTTTCAGTTTCCCAGGAAAAAGTGGAAACTGCAGGTGTGCCTGCTTGCTGACTGACTGGGTTCTCTTGAAATTTGCTTGTTTCTCTCAGTAGCTGCCTGAAGGCCGCCTTGCCTTCTTTGAACACGGAGGTTGTCTCGTGGGCTCACGGAAATGGGACAAGGATTCTCCGTCGTCGGAATCCCTCCCGTGTCTGGCGATATTTCACACCCGGATCAGTCTTTTCCCCTGAGGACCCCACAGGAGCCCGAGTAAACCATCAAAGGCTAAGCCAGATGGAAAATCCATATCTCACAATAACTGCAATTGCCTGTGATCAATTTTAAACTTCCGCAGAGACTCTCTCAATGCCAACTGGAAAAAGCCTCGGGCTGCTGGGCGAGTTTGATACCATTGCCAGGTTCCGGGCCCCGTTGATGGCAGCTGTAGATCTGGGTCTGGGGCTACCTCATGCTGACAACAATTTTTCTTCTTTTTTTTAAGAGGGAGACTGCTTTCCTTTCCACTAGTGAGTTGTACACACGCTCGAAAGCACAACATAAATTAGATCAATGACAGAGCTGGCTGCTGGCGGACTAAGAAAGCTGTCGTCCGCCTAATTTGGTAATGTCTACAATAATACATCATCTGCTGATCTCCTGATTTGCTTGTCTCGGCTCTGCTGGCAAATACGTCCTCCTTCCGAGACGAAGAAGAAGCCACGAAAGTCGGGAGACTTTCTTCTCTTCACGAAAACAAAACAAAAACTGTTTTCTTTCCTTTCAAAGGAAAGTCTCACGAAAAATGTCATTGGTGACAAAAGATGTTCAAAAGTTTGTTTTGAATGTCAAAAAGTGACACTGAGAAAGCACAGAAGTTGAAAAAGAAAGCTGACACTTTTTCACCCACAGTCATGAAGCAAAGCAAAAAGAAGATGCCTTGTGCAAAGCATGATGACTTCAGCTCGCATCGTCCGTGCAGAAATCATGTCCGGAGGCATCTCTCTCCATGCAGGGGCCGTTGCTGATTGAATTGACCTCTCTCTTCTTCATCGCAATGGATCTGATTGTTTTCCAGGGATGGTGAAAATAGCGCTTCCCAGTCCGGGCCGGGCTGACGTTAGAAAGACAGGTGCCAATATTCTGTCTGTGTTTACATGTGTACGAGGCATTGTTTGGGACGCTGGGGACCTGCCCAAGATAAGAGGATCCCTGCTCGAGTTGTGTCGTGTTTTTGGGTCAATTATTCAATTGCTAGGCTGTTGTTTTGTTGAAGAAAAGGCTTTTTGGCTGTCGTGTGCTTTTTACGTAGATCTTGGTTCTGGGCTGGCATCTCTGTAAGGTTCTGCGAAATGAGGGGCTTCCACATGCAGCAGCCAGGACTGAGTCCGCTCTGGCGTTCATACGACTGCAGAACATTGGAAAGGAACTCGAACATTTCCCCAGCAGAAAAAAAACTCAGGCCTGATTGTCTGTCAGTTCCATGGCAACTGATGCTGCCAGAATTTGACACAAACTGCTCGTTCAGAAAATCACCCATGCAGTTGTGTGATGGACCTTTTCAACTTTTCTTGCCGCAAAATGCAGTGATCCTTGTTGTGTTTTGCGCTCGTACCTCCAGGCCTCGGAGTTGGGGTAGATCTGGGCTCTGCTGCAGCCTGTCAAGTGTGCATGTAGACTGCAAGAAACGCCTATTACCTTCTGCGTTAAAGGTTACAGCATCTGGATTCGATGTAAGAGAACATGGCTTCACTCTCTTCCCCCATCTGCCCAGGAATGCCTGCCAAGAAACACTGCGCGCAAAAAAAGCACAGTAAAGGTGTTCATAAAGCAAGGGGCCAATAATACAGCAGATGTGATCAAGCGATTGCACTCTCGGGGCAAGGTGTCCGAAGATAGGTTTCACTCAGATCCCAATGGAAAAGCAATGGGCGTCTGAACTTTGGGGATTGGTTGGTTGGTTGGTTGCTTGGCTGACTGCACACTCAAGTTTTTCAGCACTAAACCTTGGGCGCAAATTGCAGGAATGATCCCTGCAGGCAGGTCCAGGGTTGATGCAAGTTTGGAACTACGTGTGTGTGTGTGTGTGTGTGTGTGAATGAAAATGAATGCCAATTGCGTTCGGCACTTTTTTTAGTGTTTGAAGTGCGGAGAGTGCAGAAAGAACAGCTGCGAACAGGGGAGTGTACAAGTCGAGCCACTTGTCAGGTGCAAGGAAATTACAAGGCTTTTCCCCAATTATTTATTGCGGAATGTACCGAACGAGATGTACTGCAGTCTGCACGCAGAACGAGCGGCTCTGCGATTTTGATGTATTGTATCCCTGAGAAGTAAATAATAAAAGGACTACACACCATTCTGGATGTTTGCCATTCAATTATTTAGACGCAAGGATCCATTTTCTTCCTTTGTATTCACGACGATTTGTTGCTCGCAGTTTATGATGATGAATTGCAAAGTTGTGCCAAAAACATGTTTTGCAGGTGAAACAGGTCACGAAAGTTTGACTGAAAAAAAGTTCTGATTGAATATTTTGATCACTTTGTTTTCTGCAACAGAAAGAAATACAACCATTTTGAAGACAAAATTTTTCTTGAAAACAACGGCGTTCCAGGAAATTTGGGGTCCATGTGTGAAAAAAATGTCTGTTTTCTTCTGTCTGGAAGAACAAGAACTTCCTGTTGTTCAGGAGGTGAGTTCTTTAGCATTGCTTCTGTGCTCCGTGTTCCAAGGCAGAATGAACTTTTCTGGAGATGAATGTGTTCGGTGCACAGATTTTCCTTGGGTGGTGCGCCGCAATCGCAGCTGTCCTCTGTGCACACGCGCGCATTGAATTTCGTCATGGTTCGATCTTCAGGGAACAAGCTGAAAAATGCTCCAGTGCAAAGAAGAAAAGGTCGCCTGTCTCATTGGGGACGGTGTCATCAGTGCGCGGATCCCAAACTGTCCGACACGCAACATGCGTGGGGAGCCTTGTCCTTCGGTTGGCATCTGTCATTCACCCTGCCAGACGGGCGAGCGAATCGATTTCCGTCTCCCCCGCAGACATCTGTCATTCCTTCTCCAGCATCTTGACCCGACCTCCTCAGCTGGCGCTGGTCAAAACAACATGGACGGGAGGACGAGGGGCAGCGGGCACCGCGGCGGCGTTTTGTTTGGGGAGACAAGTGGGGGATACTCGGGGCTGAAGTGTTTGTGGGGCCATGTTTACTATGTGGCTCCATTAGTCCTGAAAAGGTCGCTGATCTGTGTTGAACTCTGAGTTGTGAGGCTTGGGAAATGCACGCATGGCGCACGCATCGCATTCTCTTCTTCGCCGTTGAACATTTGTTGCAGCGTGTCTCCAGGCATAATCAGTCACGCACTCCTCAAATACCAAACGCACATGCAGCTTTCCTTTGCGAAATGCAGTCCACATCCATTCCTTGTCACCTGCAGCAAGGCAATTCTCTCTTGCAGCAACAAATCTAGTTTGCTCGCAATGAGTTTTTGCAGTGATCTGGAATGCTATTTGTTTGTGCGGGGAGCAGGGGTCACGCCGAGGTCGCGGCCATGTGCGTCAGCTGCACTAGTGACGGTGCGAAGCTGCACCGCCGCAGCACACTTCACACCCATCAATCACAGGTCTCGAGTCTCGTACCCATCGCAACAACAATTCCACTGGGATTTTGCAGGTTTTCAACACCAGAAAAGTATCAGAGTAACCTTGGCTCGCATTCAGATGCAAAGGCTCAGAAAAGAACAAACTGGCTCCAGTTTCACCCCAGCAAACTTCAAAAGCTATTTCGTACGCACGGGTGTCAACGCTTTGGACATCAGCTTGACTGAGTGGGAGTGAGTGGTCCCACGCTCCCGATGCAAACTTTGGCCTCTCCACCAGACTGAACTCTGGGGAGCTCTGTGTGTGAGCGGCGGAGGTCCGAAGCGCGAGTGCGCGCCGCGTGGAGAGTGGGTAGCTGCTGCATGGTGGCCTACATACCCACATGCCCCTCCAGTCACTCCGGCCCAGGCAGTACACGGATTTCCACCACGTTAGCTGCACAAAACGTCTGGATTTCACATGTGTGGCTGGAGTAGTGGAGTTTCATCGTATTTCCAGGGCAAGATTGGAGAGTTGTTGCAGCATCAGAATTTTGTCTGTGGAGTACTTGCTCGTTCCTCGAAGGAAGTACGTACAGTACTGACGACGCATTCTTGCTCTGACAGAAAGTGCGGGAAGAGTGGATAGTCGTTGCTCTGTGTGACCCTGGAATACAAAACCCGAAGCGAGAAATGTGGAGGATATAGGAGAAATACTCGAAGATAGATAACATGTGAGGATAGCCGTCTGTTGGATAACCACAGGTGCTGACACAGTTCGGACATCTACGTTGAACCCACTATTCAGAAAACGATGTAACTTCACACCAGGTAAATTGCTCAGCATGACAGCTTCAGTGGATTCAGTGTTGGTGAAGTGACTGGGGTCTAACGTGGGTAATGTTTGAAACAAAAAAGCAAGGAGTTTTGCCCTAAGTGCAAAACGAGGGGATTCTGTTGTTGTGGGGGTCAGAAACTTAAAGCCTTTTCCCACCTGCATGTAGAAGAGTTATGCCGGCCGAGCCGACCAGTGAAGAGACTCATTCACGAACAGTCTCAAATTTTTAGATGCGAAGCAAGAAACATTGTGGAAAGCACACGTTTTGGCTCTGAAAAAGTGAGTCAGCTGAGCGCTGCCCTGAGCTGCGCACATCCGCCGAGCCTCATCAATCCCCACTGACCTCCCTCGTTTTGTGGAGGATTCAGAAGTCTGGAGAGAAGCCATGCACCACCGTTCCCTTTACATCCAGAGCAGCCCGCCCTGCCTCCCTGCCTCCCTGCCTCCCTGCGTCCGTCTGTCTGTCTGTCTGTCTGTCTGTCTGTCTGTATGTATGTATGTCTGTCCGTCCGTCCGTCCGTCCGTCCGTCCGTCCGTCCCTCCCTCCCTCCCTCTGTGTGTCTGTCTGTCCGTCCGTCTGTGCGTCCGTCCATCCGTTCATCCCTCCCTCGCTGCCTCCAGGTCGGTCCCTGCCGCCGTCCGTTGTCTCCCGCTGTGAGATATTGTCTATGAATGATTCATCAGCGAATGCACAAGGAAACAGCCCTACAATAAATCGTGTGTGGTTTCGGACGTACCATCATCAGCATGCATCAGGGTCTGGACTCCAGGTCCCAACACTGAAGCCCACCAAACACAATCTCTTTGCAATGATCTTGAAGGTTTCACTCGTACCATGGAGCTCTTGACGTTCATCGGTTCACACCGCGCCAATTTTTTGCCGCTGCAGACGGCTGATTTTCGTCACCCCCTGCAGTGAACCGTCGGGTGACAGCTTCATACAACACAGCTTCCCTTTCTTCATGCTCCAATTGCACAGTTCTGTCTGTCATCACAAAGGTTGATTGCAGGTCTGAGTGGCTGGGCTGATTGATCAGTTGAAAGGTCCCTTTTTTATGTTGGTTTGAAGGAGGAAAGTTTTGTGCAGCCAACATGGCGGCTCCTGCCCATGCATGCTGCATGCACAACCGAATTCTGCCCTGGAGGCGGTGAGAAAGGCTGAAGTGCACACTGAAAAGAAAAGAGAAAGTGCTTTGAGGGGATTGTTGATGAACTGTACTTCACTGGTATCTCTGAAGAGTCGTTCGAGAGGTTTGAATGAGGCAGCACTCGTTCTTGATTTATGTTCTGATCGCTGTCACGTCCTTGCCTGTTTTGAACCTGGTTTGGACATGTCCTCTTCAACTTTAGTCCACTGGGCACACACACACACACACACAAACGCGTTCTCAGATCTATTGTTGATTTGCAATTGAAATGCAAGGCTAGACTTGTGTGGGAGAAGCATATGAAATTGTTGTTTACGTCAATGCAAATTTGTTGTTGTGGGGTTGCAAAGAGTGTCTGTGTGTGTGAGAAAACAACAAAGTCAAATTCAATAAAACCTCATAAAACGCGACCTGAATGCCTTCATTCAGCCTGAAACAACCTTTGTACAAATCATCTTGAGCAAATAGTGGATTCTAAAACCAGCAAGCCAATTGGAACAGGAGACCAGGGTTTCTGGGTGGTCACTCACAGAAGCCATTTCCAGCCCAATGTCGGATGAGTTGGATGCTGAAGATTTTCCACGATGGGTGTGACGAAAGGGGTTTTCACATTGGGTGACGCGCGGTCATTTTCTGGGCTGACGTCAAAAATTGCACCATTGGATGCAATGCTAAATTTTGACGCTGACGTCAAGAAAACGACAGCGCGTCACCCAATGTGAAAACTGCTGAAGGGTTCGAGGATGTTCTGGGTTCAGGGTGGGGCAGCTCTTGGGGGACCAAGAGTGGGCCGGACTTGAGAAGAAATTCCAAGCAGAGGATGGAGTTCAGACCAAGTATTTCTCTTTCAGGCAGAAGAAGTCCCTGATATTGTTCCCTCGCGAAAACGCGCACCAACTCCAGCGGATCTTTCGTCCTTCTTTGTTGTCGCTTTTGATTTCTTCACGATCACGTGAAGACAGACGTTACGCAGACAGTTCAGGTCTCGATCACTGCACGTCTGTGTGGCAATGTCTGACACACATGATGCACCACAAATACACATTCACATTTTCACATGCGGTACATGTGCGAGATAGGGCACATTCGGATCCTCAGTGTAGTCTGTTTATTTGTGTCCTCTTTTGACAGACACACTGTATTCGGAGCAACGGTATTTGTACAATGTTTTCATCCTTCCGGACAACCCCAAAACGCACATCAACCAAATGCAGACCAACGTCTCGAATTACATTTTTCTGTTGGATATATTTGCAGGACACAGTCGATGCGAAGTTGCGTGAAAAGATGAAAAAGTGCAGTTGAAAACTGGAGACCTCATTGGATATTGTTGAAACACTGGTGGTGAGTACATTCGTTTTCATCAAACTTGTTTGCAAGTGAGCGTTTCGAAAAATGTGAGCCTTTTTATTTGTTTTGAAGAATTGAATGGCACAAGTTTCAATGTTCTTTCAACACACGCACAGGCACACACACATGCGCACACACCAGGCTCACACACGGACACACACACACACACACACACACACACACACACACAAGTGGACACTACGTCCTGAGTGACCTCCGCAACAACATCGCGTTTGGCAGCGGTCCATTAGCGACTGAATGAACGGGGCCAAACCTGCTCTAGTTGCACACATACGTAAAGAAGACAATGTCAAACATATAATGAAAAGTTTTTTGATGACACGCAATTGAGCATCATGATGTGGTGCGTGCGAATGACAACGAGTAAAAATTATTAGTCTCAGCCCGTGGGCGTTGAAGACAATGCTTCCATGTCGGGCGGTGTCTGGTCGGAAACCTTATTTCCGTTTCTGCTGTGAGCAGCACTTTTGGATCCCGCAGACAGAAAGGTTTACCTCACCAACACAGAGCCAAGGATCGGGGGCGGGGGCGAGGTCAATCTCGGCCAGAGTGCGACCCAAAAGAAGGCTCAAAATGCTCACAAGAAGGGTAAATTATTATCTTTGGGGGTCACGCACACACACGCGCACATTTTACATTCGCTAAATTGGATGAGTTGAACATTTTGCACTTGCGGCCCAAGTCTTGCCGCACACATCGGGGGGGGGGATAGATTTCTCAGTCTTCTTCTTCTCGCCGCCCCCCCCCCGATCCAAGTAGACATCTACGAGGATCTATCGACATAACTTGGCACTTTTAATGGCAAGAGAGCAATGTTTTGGTCAGAGGCATTTAGTTCCACCTGAGTGCATTTGTACCCGGAAAAATGTAAACAAACAATGCCATTGCGCAATGACTCACTCAATTGTTGAGTCCACGACCCAAACAAATGTCTCTCACTGTCAAAACTGAACACATAGTCATGTTTTGATTTTCCTCCCCTCAAAGTAATCTCCTCTCAGGGTGAGGCACCTCCTGCAGCGGTCGATCCATTGTTGGAAACATCTCTTCCACTGCCTGCTGTCACTGCCGAAATCTGGTCCAGGATGGCTTCTTTCAGTGCGGGTATGTTCTGGTAGTTGTGTCCACGCAGTTGTCTCTTCAAAAGGGGGAACAAAAAAAATCACAAGGGGACAAGTCCGGGGAATAAGGGGGGTGCTTCAGCTGGGGCCACTGCATGAAGTCAAGAGTTCTTTGCACGACATCAGCTCGATGCGCGGGCGCATTATCCATGTGCAAATGATATCCAGTCCTCTGCAGCCAAACCCTGGAACCACGCCTTGCACGCACAGAATCATGGACACGCAGGAGGAGGTGGAGGAAGACCTCTTTGGTCACTGTTTGGTTCTCAAAAAACTCGAAGTGGACAAGCCCTTTTGAGTCAAAAAAAGGTATGAACATTATCTTCTTGACACTGAGCTCGCAGCGGACTACTTGGGGTCTGTCATCACCTTTGGAGAGCCAAGCCATTGTCTGGATTTTACTTCCCGGGTCATAAATGTAAAACCAAGACTCATCTGTGGTGAGTATCCAGTTGAGTCCCCTTGGGCTGGCTCCATACACACTGACAAAATTGGTGCAGAAGTCGATCCTCTTCTTCTTGTTGACAGCTGTGAGCTGGTGAGGCACAAGTTTGGCAGCTTTTTTACTCAGCTGCAAGTCCTTGTGCAGAATGGTAGACGTTGTGCCGTAAGAGATGGAGAGCTGTGCAGACAACTGGTGAATTCCCATGCACCTGCTTGACTCCACCAAGTCCTTGCACTCCTGGATTTTTGCCTCAGTGCGGGCTCTCCGGGGGGCTCCTGGTCGCAGCAGATCACCCAGCTTCTGTCTCCCCTGAGCAAACTCCTTGTGCCACCGGAATATTGAGCGCCGAGAGTAGCACTTGGACCGGAACACAAACTGCATTCTCCTCAAAGTTTCAGCAGCAGATGAGCGCTCCCGGTAACAGAACCACACACATGCTCTTTGGACAATCTTTGCAGGAATGAGCATAGAAATGGTAGCTTTTTTCGCCTCCATGTTCTCACTCGTCCGTCTTGGTATGCAGACAAATGTCGACTGCACTTGACCAGCAGTTAATGGCCTGGGTGACTCAGCACACCTGACTACATTGCGCAACATTTTCTGGTTCAAATCGGCTGCACAATGAACATGAAGAGTGCCAAGATATGTCGATAGATCCTCGTATTCTTCAGGATACGGATTTTGGTCAAAAGTGATTTGACTCTCACTGGATTCAGCTTTGAACATTTTAATGGACCTTCTACTTTGAGAGCTTTTTCGGGTCAAAATTCAGTTTGTCGGTTCTGGTTCCAACTCCACTGAGGTGACAGGAAATTTTCCCACAGTTCGTGTGTTCTTTTGGTATTGGCAACGGTATTAAACTTCCAACTGAAAAACCAATACTCGCACGTTTCAAACCTGCAAAAATGGAAGCAACTCCCGCAAAAGCAACTCAAACCGCTGTCCCGCCATTTGAAGCGCGCGCGCAGCGTGACTCGCGTCCCGTCATTCGAGCGGTGTCCTCAATTTGAACGGAACTTGCGAGTGGCAGGTGGGGCAAAGTTTAAATCACAAACTTTTTTGAGATTCTGTGCACACTTGTGGATTACCAAAGCGAGTTTTTGGGGACACAATATCCAACAAGTTCTCAGATTTGTACTGGATTACTGAGGCGATTGCAGAAACGGAGAGTTTGTGGATTTTGGAGCAACAAAAGTTGGGACAAAAGTTTCTTGAGCCAAAGAGGGATGAACATGATAAACTCGTGAGTGTTGTTGATTGATCGTTGTGTGTGTGTGTGTGTGTGTGTGTGTGTGTGTGTGTGTGTGTGTGTGTGTGTGTGTGTGTTGCTCGTTCTGTTTCTGATTTTCCCGGTCTGATCAAGTCTTTCACCAGACATTTTCTGTGTTTTCAGGTCCGATGCCAGAAGAGTTCGACATGCTGCATTGACAGGAGCTACCAGATCTAATTGTTTTCCTGTTTCTCTTTCAGACGTGTGTGTGTGTGTGTGTGCGTGTGTGTGTGTACGTGCTGCCGTTGTTGCCTGAATACACGGCAACGAATGAGTTTTCAATTGATTGCACAAACATGTTTTGTCTGGAAAATGTACATGCCCCCTCCCCCCCCCCAGCTTTTGTCTGAAAACTTTCTGTGGCCTGAACGTTGGACCCTGCAACCTGGTTTCAGTTTGTGTTGAAAACACGTGTGGGAAGTTTGAAAGGGATTTCCCTGTTCTGGGGCAATTGTTCACGCTTGCAAATAACGGGCCCATTCTGTGCTTTGTTGAAGGAACGACGAGGCGTAATGGAGACGCAAAAATGTTGACAACAACTGGCATCCAGTTGCTTTTCTGGGTCAGGTTAACAAGAAAACCCAGGCTTGGCAGTTTGGATCCTTGCAATTGAAGGAGGACTTCAAATTGGCGTGGGCATCGAGCGATAATGCCGATTGTGTCAGATGCACTCTGTGTGATCCCCAATTGCTTTTCGCGATCTTTGATCAGGATCACATGTGGCTGCGAATGTGTTCCATCAACTGAGACATCTTGTGTGGACCTTTTATTCTGTGTGTCTGCATTGAGCAGCTAAAGCTCATCGTACCAGAAACTATTTGTGGGTGTTGCACCAAAGAGAAGTGTGGAAATTTGAGTTCAAGACATCCTGCTTTGTGGTGCCTCGGTTTTTGCAATCACAATGTTGTCGATCTCCGGGCAAATGTTGCGAGTGGACTCAAACACACAAGAAAGGCAAGAAATTGCTTCTGTATGAATCACGGTGTTTCCGAGTTCTTTTTTCCTGATGTATAAATTCAAGTCCATTGTGGCGTGTGTTTGCAGTAGGATTACAGTGTTGAATACGTCTCATGTTCATAAACATAGCTCGGTTGCGAGGTTTTGGATTCCTCTTGTTGACCTTTCTCTGTGAAATTCCAGTAGCTTTGAAGCGCGAAAGAAAAGAGCTTCAGAAGATTTATGCTGAGAATACCCCAGACACAAAGAAAATCTTGCCTTTTGCTGTCCTTTTGCTGTTGTGAATCTTGCTGTTGCGGTGTCACAACTGCAAATGCACCTTTTGGCATTTTCTTTTCGATTCTTTGTTGTCAAGATCCTTCCGCGGTTCGCCAGAGAGCCTGTGCGAACGAATGCTGCAGAAAAAGATTTGTGGAACAGCTTTGATTGAAGAATTCCTGGAGCGACTCCACCACCTGAGTGGATTTGCTGAATCCGTTGTGGACGGATCCTGCAGTCACGAGAGATGGCAGCACACCAGATCCAGTGGAGGAACTGCTCCACTGCAGAAGGCAAAAACATGTCTGCTTTGGCTTTGGTGCAAACACAAACGTTGTCCTGCAGGCAAACCTTCATGTTTTTGCCCGGTTGCAGTGTGCAGGGATCGCCGTTTCACACTCCTGAAAACCCTTTGTTGAATTTCAACAACACACAGAAAGCAATTTGTCTTCATTGCAAATCATGATACTGGATTGCAGCTGCAGTATCCGTGGCACCTCCTGGGGTGCAGTGTATCCAGGATGCAGTGTTTCACAACACGCCCCTTCCTGTTGAGGTCTCCCTCCCCATCCTGTCCAGTCACCCCGGGTGATCCTGTGGTCCCCTTCCCATCTCCACCCCACCCACCCCCCGGCAGATTCGCCAAACATGAACAAACTCCCCAGGTGCACCCTGGCTCCTGGCAGGAAAAAGGACGGCGGGTGGTGTGGAGAAATTTCACTCACGGTTCCTGAGCCCGGAGCGAATTTCGGGGCCGCCCAACAAACGTTGAGCTAAAAATAATGGCGTGCCAGGTGTGGCAGCCTGCTCAATTTGAGCCTTTTGTTCTTGCACTTTGCCTTCGTGGAACACAAAGAAAATGTACTGGTGTCTTCTTCCCCTAGAATCACGTGCCAATGCCTGATGACCTCGCCTTCTCTGCAATCGGATTTGGCGAGTACTACGCCATTGATTAGCTGCACAATGATTTGGGTCAGGCCGTGGGTTTGTAGTAAAACTACCAAATGCGGTGTAATTGACCATAATTGATAGAAACCAGCCGAGTGGGCTGGTAAACAGCTAATTTAGCCGCTGCGATAGCCTTCTAGCATGCAGGCACCAATCCATTTCTGAAGACGGGACTTCAAAGAAAGCGATCAAGTGGCACAGTGTACATTTATTGGACTACGGTACACGCAAACATGTCAGTGGCGGAGACTGGAACTGTGGGTTTATGGATTTCCAATTGTCCAGCATCAGAGGCGGAAGCTGCGCAGTTTGACCCGAATGTGGCGCACTGAACCGGAAGTACATCGCAGTCGTGCGAGGCGCGTGCTGTCAACAGGCATTCAACACCCGTCCCTCACGCTTCTTGACCTGTCAATCTCTCGTATCAGTAATCAGGCAGTTCAGGCCGTGGACGGATGCTGGAAAATTGTGGAAGCTTTCTCGTCCTTCGAGTGATGTGGAAAGATACGAGAGCACAACCTTCAAAACCACGAGCCAAGAGCATCATTTTGCAGGAAAGCAAAGATATAAAAGAGTTTCTGGGCACAAAACCAAACGTGTGCCTCAACCCCGAAAGTGTTTGATTAGATTCAACAGTGCAACGCCAAAAGTTGACGGCTGTCTCGGAATCTTGAACACCACGTTAAGATAACCAGTCTGCCCAGTACCCAGGAAAATGCCAAGGGAGATTGTGGATTCAAGAGAGTCTAGGGAGAGTCGAGGGGTGGGTTCGCTCGGGGAAAAGACTTTCTCGCTGGGCTTGGGGGTTGGTCACTGCGTGACACAGGGGTGCATGCAATAATGTGCAACGGAACCTCACCGACACCTCGTTGTGACAAAAGAAATGTCTGAAGAAACGTGTGAAGCAGTGTCTCTCCCCAACTCCAGGTGTCACAAAGTGCAACGGGTACCCGATGTGTGATGCCTTCAGTGTCACAGCATGAAGCCACACACCCGAAAAGGTTGTACTGCTCAGAAACTGTTTCCGCATTCAATTGTTCAATGCAATACAAAATACGGGCCAACGTTTCGTACTGTTCACCCAGCCTTGCCGCGGGGCGCGTGTCCCACACGCTGAGATCTTGTTTGCACGGCAACTGTTCTGGATGGGTGCGGTTGGCGTCAGGTGCCCCCTTCGTCTCGATTCCGGGCGGGGTGGGCTTCTTCTGTGGACTGTTTCATGTGGTTTTTCCCGGCCAACTACGCAGCTGCGAGAAAAAGATGACAAGAACCGGGCACCATACCAAGGCGGGGGGGGGGGGTCGAACTTACCAGGACGTTCAGACTCTCTTTCTGCTTAGCCGGGAAAAGGAGTGCGAAGCCCTGGATAACAGAGAGGAAGCAGTGAAGTCCGTCAAAATCTGAGCATTTTTGCTACAGAGATTGGGTCTACTCAACGCTCTGTGATCCCCTGAAGTTTGGGAGGGCAGACGACGGTTGTCTTCACCCCAGATCAGCTGCACTCGCGTTTGGCTCAAGGCAGCAACAATTTTCATCGAGAGTTACTCCCTTTTGGGGCTGCAGATGGCTATCTGCAGAGACAACAATTGGTTTGGTCCTTTTCATCGTTTTGTGCGGGCTGTTATCTTTCTGTTCACGCCCTTGGGAAAGCAGCAACGCGGGAAAACTTGACGACAGATGCAGAAGCAGGATTGTTAATTTGAATGGGTGATACTCATGGGGGCAGAAATAACTCGAAGCAAAAAAGGCGCATTGCAATGTTAAATTTAATTAACTTTTCATGTGTCTCTGAACAATGGCTGTTGGCAAGCGTGCTGGACCACGGCTTTGCTCTTCGTGGAATTAACTTTCCTCTTTTTGGCTGACGTTTTTCCGGTGGTTGGAGTTCGGTCCAGCTGAGTGAGCGGCTCGAATTCCCGTTTCACGCACCGGGTCAAATTCCAGTTTTTTGTGCGGAGGCGCGAGGACATCTGCTCCGTAGCAGAAGACGGAACTGACCTGAAAAGCGAACTCGCTGCGTGTATTATGATGGAGAAATGGGCCACTCATCCGCACACAGCGATGCACCTCCCTTTGATTGGCTCAAAATAGCGCGCTCGCTGCTCTGTGTGACAGACTTGTTGATGTATTGATCCACGACAGAGTGCTGTCTGACAGAGGATTTCTCCCGAGCTGAAGATATTTGTATTTTGAGGGTCCAAAAGTGGATTTTATCAATAGAACGTGAGCATCAGGTCGCGACAGCATTTCTGATGCAAGGTGAATACAGCAGCCCGGGGATTGGTCGACTCAGCCTGCTGCTCATCAATATTCATACAATGGCTGCCGTAGTAGTGCAGCATAATTGATGGAAACAGTGGTTTGGTGAAGCTTTTCAGGTTGTGTTCGGGAGCGGAGTCTGTGACAGCGAGAGAAGCAGCGGTGCCGTCAGCAGCCGTCGTCAGTCAGTCGCGCGGTGGGCACGAGAAGGAACCGTCGGAACTCGCGTGCTCTACCTGCCTTTCCTCACTCTCCAGTCACTAACGCTCACGGATATGGCTTACCACTGACAGTGGATGTAAAGCAGAGGCCGTCAGCAGTGCATCATCCAGGACAACTTCCTCGCCAGTCGTCTTTGCTCAACTGTTGCAGCCGCTTCTTCTACCCATCACTAAAACTGACGGACTCAACAAGAAACGCACACACTGTTGCAGGATTAACGAACTTGATTTCACATTCCTGTTGAAGGATCCAGAACACAAACACACACGCACGCTTGTGATATTTTCCAGGATTGAACTCACAGGATTAGTGTCCTACAGTGGAGGATACACGTTCCCAGCAGCAGCAGAAGGAACCTTTATCACCGGAATTCCACCTTCCCAGGGGGGACGTTTGTGTTTGTTTTTTTTTTTTTCTCGGGGAAGCGCAGCTGATTTGTTGCGTATTCACGGGGGTGTTATTTTTCTCTATGAATAAGGTAAGATAGCGACGCGCCAGGCGTGAGGGTGCGAGTATGGTGCCGCAGCCTGTCTCCTGCCTCGCGGCCCTGCTGTGCCTCGCCGTCCTACAGCAGACGTGGGCGCAGTCCAGCCTCGATGGTGAGTACCAAACCTTATTCTCCAAACCGTAATTTGATAAAGTGGATGTTGTTGGGTCTGTGAGCCACTATTGAGGTCTGAGGTCAATGTCAAAGCCACAGTGTTTGTCAGTTCAGGCTGACCCTGGAGAATGGGGTCAGACAGGGGAGTCCTGAAGAGCATACGCAATGGTGGAAACGGAGGGAGGGAGGGAGGGAGGGAGGTCTGGCGTTGGCTACCGTGTCAACCGACCTCAACGGCAGCACCACCACTGTTTCCAAGTTTAAATGCTCCAACTGCAGAGAACCAACACTTCACGTTCCTCAATTATTTATTCCGTTTGACACGGAGCTGCTGGTGTCCCGTACAGTACGTCTTGTCGGGTATTTGAACTTAATGTGACGTACATCGATAGACATCCATCGATTCCAAACCGTGAGGCGAGTTAAAAGCCTCCCCCAAATGAATGTTTTCCTCCAGTCTAGTTACAGATGACTAAGTACATGAATAAATTACTCATATTTGCAGTAAAAATGTTCGAACGCTCCAACACTTAAGACCATAAATCTTTTTAATACCAACAAACACCAAAGCCAAGAAATGAAAAATTATGGAAACTTGCTGCAAAGCCTCAGCTCCGTTTCCCTCGGCTTGTTGTGAGCAGAGGCAGCTCGATTGATAGTTTGTTGAAACTGAAGAGCGAGATACCTACTCCTGGTTACACAAAACGTTGGCTCGCGATGGATCACAAACTAACAGCAGGCAGAACACTTATTTGCCCGAACTGTGTGCTTGGGTACGACTTATACATGGGTGAGTACGGTAGTCACGGGTAGGTAGGTAGGTACCTCGTCACTGAGGGTTGTGTCGTCGTCTCAAAAAGTGGTGAAACCAAAAGGAGGGCACAAGAATTTGTGACGTGCTCAGCCCCCAATGGAACCCAAACTTTTCGTGTTGAAACCCAGAGGGACTCGGCGGAACCTCCCCGTACGTTCTCGCAGCTGCCATACGCGGTTCACACGCTTTGATACCTGCTGCAAGGCTCCAGTACTAATGGCTATTGATAGAATGCCGCTACACGCAGGACATCATTGATTGAAAAGCTACGTGGATTCCATAGATCTGTGTGAGCAGAGCCCAGCCCAGCCCACTGGTGACTGACTGCAGTCAGCGTACCTTTGTTGGGTCTCAACGTGGGTACGCCTCAATGTGGGTACGGCCTATCGTGGGTACAGCTCAACGTGGGTACAGCTCAACGTGGGTACGGACGGACACGAAACACACTTCCCCAGAAAATGAACCTCACGAAACAGTTTTGACCGTGATCGGAAATTCAGATCCGGTATTGAATCAGGCTCAGTGGGGGCCCAATCAATTCATTGTGCTGTATTTGGAAGCGCTGTGAACACGAAAGGAAGTGGTTATTCAGCAGACTCAAGCCGCTGCTGTGAAAACAGCTCAGCTCCTTCACGCATCACCCGGTGTAACGAACTGGCCAGGAACCCGAAATCAGGAGTCACGGGTGCCTACCATTTCAATTTTCACCTGAAATGGCCAGACACTCATCAAAGGCTTTGAGTAGCCTGTGCCAACTGATGTCAAGTATGTGGAGATTTAGGTGAGGGGGAAAGAGCCATCAGTCAGAGCTGCCTGACCTTCAGCATGGCATTGGGACCCTCACCCTGTGCCTCTTGGTTTTGGTGTCTGACCATTTTGTTTCACCGGTCCATCCTGGACAAACCGTTGCTGAAATGGAGTGGTGTGCAGACCAGAAGAGCCCACGCATTTTCGCAACTTGAAACATTCGTGGAATGCACGCACAGCCGACCTGCAAGTGTGGTTCGTGCGCAGCCAGGCTGAGGTGAGTCAGGCCGCAATTGCACCCTTCAGCCTGACTTTGCGTGGGCTGCAATGAAGCTATTTTGCTCACGCACACGTGTCGCACAAAACGGAGCAATTGCAGACAAAACGCACGTCGCCACGCATATGTGCCAAGGCATGTAACGGCCCCTGTGCACAGACTTCCATCAATTTTGTTTTGGTGGTTACGATTTGGCTTTGTGTCAACATGTACAAAGAACAATAGATACAGAAAGGCCAAATCCAAAAACTTTCTCCTTGTCTGCGCAAATAAAAATGATATCGCGTTTCACACACGCCAGACTCTACGAGTCGTGAAAGCAAAACAAGTATCAGATTTGGCTGATTCCGGATTCTAATTGCAACTCGATGCTGCGGCTGCAGATGGACTGGGCGATAATCGGGTCTCGGGGCGCGGGGTGGTATTTACAGGGCCCCGCCTGCGCCCTGTTGACTTACGCGATCTTCAATTCGCGCTGATGTCTGCAGATAGCGGAGTGCTGGTGGATCTCGCGTGGGGATTGATGCAGTTGATCCCGGAGTGCACGCGGAAGGTGCGAGTTCAGCGCATAGCAGCAGTGCCCTCCCCCCCCCCTCAGCCTTCCTCCTTCCTTCCTTCCTTCAGGCAGCGGCGGAGCAGGAGGAGCGCCCGTGTTCTGTGCGAACAGGCGTGCGAAACGTTAAACAGAACCAGTGCGCAGAAATTTACCGTCTTTACCCCGCTAGTTCCCAAAGCTGCTCGTGACTGCATGTTCAGGCCTGGGAATAAAGCCCCGAGCGTTCCTCACATGAAGCTACTACTACTGTTCGCCTCTGACAGCCCGACAAACTTGTTTGCGGTCGTCGAAATTGAATACGGCCTGTCATGACGAAGAAACTTCGGGATCGGGTTTGCTCACGTCACTGAAAATACTCGTAAATCTTAAATCTGCGTTTGTGGGTTCCGTTGGTCACTCCGCGGAGACGAAGCAAAGCGTCCTGTTTTAAAAGGTAAATGGCTGCAAGACTGAAGCCGGCTCACCTCTCTCTCACACGGCTCCGCAGGCGGCCATTGACTTCTAAAGGGCCTGGAATTCACGGGGATTTCAGCCGAGAGTCGCCCAACCTCGCCCTCGCTCTCGCTCGCCTGATGGAAGGCACCAACCATCCATGCTCCTGCAATTTGGAGCTGATTCAGAGGCGCAGGAACTGCGGCCAATAGCTAATTCTGCCGAGAGCTACACTGCGAAATGTGATTTGGAAGAGACTCGTCAAAAGGCTGAAATGCGGAATGAGCACAGCTGTAAAAAGAGTGGAATCCTTTTGTTTTTATGCGCGTTGTTTGGCGTTCTGTTGCTTGATGCTTCGGCCATAAACAAAGTCGTGAATTTTTCAGAACAGAATGACGTGGTGGAAAAACGCGATAACGATATTGTTTTCCACTCATATATCACGTACGTCGTAATCACAGACGAAAACGTTTCCTTATCTGCTCCGCAAAAGTGGGTTGGTTGTCACTCGGGGAAGAAATCAGTTGGACCTCGAGACCTCACTGTTGTCTCACAGACTCCTTCATAGTGTTCCTTGTTTACACGACCACATTCACGCGTTCTTTTCACCATTTTCCTGGCAGTTCCATATCAAACCAATTTCCTTTCTTGAGCGATCTTCGTGTGATGCGCGCAAGCAAGATCGTTTCGTTTTGTGGCTTTAGATCCGCAGGCATCCTGGGCAACCATGTTCAGTACGTTTCCAGTTTTGTACTCGCTTTATTTTTTGTACTCTTCGTCCATATTCGAGGGGGATTGGTGGTGCGGATTGACTCGTTCAATTCAGTTCAACTGTCAGCCCTGAAATGGGCCATATCCTCGCTATCAGCATGGCCGTTGATGTTGTCGTTTTCAGCTTTTCCAGCTTCATACACATCATCATGGAATTTGGGTTGATTGGCATCTTTACGTTGCGAATTCGCACCAACAGCGGATAGGTTTTTTGCTACCTGGTTGTGCTGGGTGAATTTTTCATGGTATTTGGTGGCGTCGTTTCCACGTGGACTTTTTCGATTCGCAAATAACGCAACGAACGAATGAACCTCCTGAGAAACAAATCATTGATTTCTATTGTGGGATTAATAATTGATGCAAAGTCCGGGCAAAACTATTTTGCGTCCGGAGTTTGTTCAAACAAACGCACATGACAACAGTCGGTCTTGGCTTTTGCTTCGTGCTTCGAGTAAACTTTAAGCTGGTGCAATTTTCTTGGTACTCACATCTTGACAATGATCATCTCCTTCTTGAGAGCAAAGAAAGCTTCATTGGCAATCGAAACAAAAACCGATTCCCACACGCGCATGAAATGTTGGAAGATCAGAATGCGCAAAAAAAGGAACGGGCCCAGACGGAAATTCGCTTGTAGTGGAGCCTCAAACATGCTGAGGTGTTGTACTGAAGGAAATTTGTATCCGAGTGCAAATCTTGACTTGTGATGATGCGTAAAACGCACAGGTCTCTCAACGTTCACAAAAAGTCACCTCGCAGTCAGTTATGTACGCGAAAGACGCGGGTTTTCTCAAAGCTGTTTACTGGTTTGACAAGATCCAGTTGCCAGAGCATTTGTAAATGTTTATTGTGTTTAAGCGCGCGGGTAACGAGTTTTGATTGGAATCCGATAAGTTCAGAAGTTGTCAGAGCGACCGTTGGTAAACTGGATGATCAAGATAAGTTGTTGATCAAGAGTGACGCACGTTCAGTGCAGTGGACTGGACGTTTGAGGTCACAGTGTCAAACCACTTGGTCTTTGGATTGACAGAACGAAAACAAGAAAAGCAGTTTTATTCGGGCTCTTTGCTGGCCACTTTGTTCAGACGTTCTTTCTCTTGTGAGTGTTGAATCAGATTCTTGACTCGCATTTCTCCACGTGCTCATGAAGCTGGATCAGGACCAGGACACACGGACGAGTCAGCCAACTCGTCAGACGTTTGGTTTCCCGAGTTACTGGTGTCAGTCCTCCATGTGGAAAGCCTCAGGTTCAGTAAGTGCTCCTGTCACGAATACCTGCCGCCCATACTTCGCCCATGTACTCGGTAATTACACCTGCCCGCCCAGGCTGTATCTTCTGACTCTTCAAAGAGCAGTGAGTGAATCGATAACGTTGGATGATATTCAGAAAATGTACGCCATTGTTGGTAGTGTACTCATGTGTTGGGGGGCAGTGAGGCACGCGTAGACCATTCAACAGATATCGATCAATATGTGATCTCCATTTGTGGTTTGTCCCATATTCTGGACAGCAGGGAACCTGCGCGTGCGCACGCGCACGCGGTGAATCTGCTACGTCGCTATCGCGTTGCTCCCCCCCACTACAGTGAAGAATGCCTCCACAAAGATCTGACATGATCAAAGCAGTGCAGGGATACGAGACCGCGCGAGATCCAGTGGAAGAGAACAACGCTAATCGGCTCTCTGAATTATTTTGTACGAAAGAGAACCGCGGCAAACAAAGCAAAGCGGAAGTACTTAACAATTAGTTTGTACCTGAAGCACTTACACCAACAGTGCGAGTAAATGATGCCCGAGCCCTAATTGATGCGTCCTTTTTTGGCGCCCTCCTCTTTTTTTTTTGTCAGGAACCGTTTTGTCATAAAGCTCAGTGTTAATGAGACGCATTGAGGCCTTTTGGGCGATTTGTAAACGGCGAAAGAAGATGAGATAAGAGGTGAACGGGTACTCGTCAGCTGGAAGCGGCGGTTTATCACCATCAAGACGAAGACGCCGCTGAATATTTCATGCCACCTCCTCACGAGTTGTGGAGCCTTTCAGCAGACGGTCGTGTTTGGAAAGGGAGAAACGTCATCATGACCAGAGTGGCCAATGCCCAAAAGGGGCTGAGTGTTTTTTTTTCAAACGTGGACGCTTCAGGTTTGGCAGTGGAGGAGCTCGGAGTCAGTGCTGCGGAGCTGAGAAGGAGCTGCAGACGCATTACAGATGGGAGGCCACAGTTCCAAGTCTCATCCCCTAAGCTGTAGAAGCTCGGGCACTGAATAGGCAGAGGAATTAATCAGCTAGACAGCTCGTTATCAGCTTTACCAAGACGGAAACTGAGCAAGATCCATTGAATTCCTTTTTCAAAGCATGGAGGCTTGTTTTTTCTTTTTGTCGGGCCTTATTGAGTTCCGAGACCGTCGCGGCTCCTTCTTTTTCCTTGCGCTGATTTGGCACGAGAAGAACTTCTGAGGACGAGGCCGCAGTTCAGGTTTCCAAAGATCTTTTGCTCAATTTGATCCATCGCGACGACGTCTGATGACTCCAAGTCGAGTTTCCACAGTGGAACAGTGACCTTTGTGTCTTCGCACTCTTGGATTGACCGTGGCACCTCGCAGCCCAAGGACTCGAGTGCAGTTGGGCTCAGGCGGGGCCCAGATCAAGTGAAAAGGGCTGAGCCTTCGTTCATGAACACGAAAGGCTGCTCGCTCGTTGAGGCGACGCTCGAGGCATTTCAGCCGCCTGCTCACGATCATGAATGTGCATTTCAGGGATTAACATGTGAGTCTCCGCCTTTTCCCCTCGGGACTACAGCAGGAAGCAAATCCCTTTGAACTTCTCATACACAGGACGAATCGGTGCCATTTGCAATGGTTTTTGCGGCGTGGGTGTGTTTTTCAGCAGGTGCTGCACAAACAAAGGAAAGAGTCTGATTCGGATCGACAGCGTCACACACAATGCCTGAAGACGTGTTGGGAACAGGACTCATCGGAGAAGAGAAGGCTCTTCACGTTTGGAGGCTTGAGTGATGACCACTCCGCCGTAAGGTTCTGTGAGGCGCTTTCCTCGCTATGCTCTGTGCCTGCAGCAGACCATTTCCAGCAGGTCTCCAGGGGCCTTCCTCGTCTTTATTAGCTGTAAGCAGCATGATCAAATCTAATGTCTCTCTTTCATTCATTGAGGAAGAAAGCCCCCTTTTCGCTTTCTCTTGACGCAGGTGGTGGAGTTCTACCCATGCAGCCCCTGGTAAAGATGATGTCTGGTGAAGAGAGGTGGTTGTAACGATGCCGTAAACGGTGATATTTGTTTGAGTCAACATGACATAGAGACGGAGATGACAGAGGAAGCCTCGCCTGGGAGCAAGCGTTGGCGCTCGCATAACCCCTGATGCACACCGGTTGCGCATGACGCACAGCTTTTCGCATCACTTACCAGTGCATGGTGTTGGGGGTGGGACCCCTCTGCATGATGTGTCAGCTGGTGTGAACACAGCCATATGCAGGCAAGAGGCCCTCTTTGGTGTGCTGTGACCTGGTGTGCCGCAGTGCCCGTGCGCCAGCGCACCCGCTCTACCCTTCTTGTGTGTGCAGTGGCCTTGGTGTGCGTGTACACTGCCGCACCCACTCTGAATCGGGGGTACGTTACCCGTCGATGATCCGCGCAGCCTTGATGTGTGCGCTGCAGTGATCATGCCCCCTCCGCCATTGCCGCGACACGCCGCGCAGGAGACATGCGCGTGCGCGGCGCTCAATGGATTAGGCAGTCAGAGCCGAGTTCTGAAGCGCAGCCCACAGGCAGGAGCGGGATCAAGTGGGGCTCCTCACCTCGGAGGCAGCGCTCTTTGATGCTCGCGACGGTGTTCAGCTGCGCGGAGAGGGAAGGAAGGCAGCTCGGTTCAAAGCTGGGGGAGTGAGGGAGGGAGGGAGTGAGGCAGGCGGGGGGGGGGTGCAATGAAGATGGGTGGTGCTCGAGTCAAACAAGGCCATGCATCTTGCGAGTGGAGGCCATGCTACATGCCAATACAGACCGACGCCTTCCTTGCTCCACCTTTCTGGTCACCTGATCCTTTGCAATATCGGACTTGAATGCCTGGGTCTTGGGAGGCTTGGCACAACTGAGGTCAAAGTGGGCAGTTTGTTTTTGTTTTTCTGCAGGAACTGACAGATCCACGTCTGCTTGCAGATGGAGGGTTTTCTTTGTGATGTTCTGGTGCGCATTGTCCATTCTGAAACGTGGAAAGGTTTCTGCAAGACTCCGTCTCAAGTTGCACCATTTTCGTCTCACAATGATCTCGCTGAGCACTGACGGGAGAGTGCAGGGATGAAGATAAAAGCACTTATTGTCGCCTCGGTTCTCTGCCCTGAAACTCCCCAGCATAATCCAACTAAAGTGTCACTTGCCTCTGAGGTGCTTCATAGAGGAGGAAAATGGCAATTTTCTCCACGTTTCTTGTCTCTGAGCGAAATCTTTGAAGGCACAGACGACATGAACACCGGTTGCTGAGGAATTACGCCGTGCGCCGGGAGGAATTTTCCCTCGTGACATGTTGCTTTCCGGAGATAAAAGAAAAGGTGATGACTTGTCAACGAAGCGGATTAACCGAACAAAGGGGTTTTCGGATGATTTGTGTGACCTCGTGTTGACTGCGCACGTGCAGACGTGTCGTCACGTGGTCACTTCCCCATCACCCAAATAAACACGGGAAGCCCCCATTGAGCCGCTCAAATCCACAGACACGCCTTGGTGCGCGCTGCATGCTGCGAGCTAATGGTGTCAAATCAAGGCGAGTTTCATCGAAGCCCTTTCTCGGTCAATGATGTTTTGTCTGTGATGGACCGTGGCCCCCGCTGTGAACCAATTGAGCCTTTTCTTTCTCTGTCCCAGAGGACCGGTAATCTTGGTCTCTTTGTTCCGTGTGCACGTTGATTGAAAAAGCAATGATTGCTTCACCAACGCGAGAAATGCTCCATCAGTGAAACGACGCGTTCACGGTTCTTACAGCATTTTGCACCCCACCCCTCCTCAGTTGCTCAGTTGGGTCACGTGATGTATGGCGGCGGTGCTTCCTCGCGCGTGCGCAGACGCAGTTGTGGTTCAAGAACTTTGCCTGCGGAGGAATAATTGAATGGCGGGGTGGGCGGCGGCGGCGGGGGGGGGGGGTTGTTTCCCGTAGCACGTTGCGCATGCGCCGTGGTGCGGTGTGCAGGGATCGCGCGGTGCACGATCTCATTGAATTACGGCAGGGTCCATCCAGCACGGTCAATTTAGCGACGCCATTATCGGTGCGTTTCCGCCATCTATTGAACGTGTGGCGGTGGCAGTTCTCATCGCTTGCAATTATCGCCCATTTATAGATTAGCCGATTCCGCACACGAATGCAGTGATCACCGCAAGGACTAATTTTCTAGGCACCAGGGTGGGATCAGCAGTATTGCCGCAAGACAGTCGAGCTCCTTTCGTGCAGACGTCCAGCCTGCCCCGGCTGCTGTAGATGTGATAAATTCTCTCGACAGCAAAAGGGAGAAGTGCGTTTCTTGAGTACCTCGCCGAAGCGTGTTGGTTATGTGTGGTGAAGGAATGTCATTTATCAGGCTTGCGACACCCACATTTGGCAAGGAACATCAAAACGCGCCGTCCAATTTGTCACGTTGGGTTTGAACACTTTGGCAGAGTGCGTGGCTTATGAGCTCGTGGAATGAGCGATAATGAGGCAAGGTGGTGATAATAAGGGCAGCCGTGTGCCGAACAAGTCATCTTCCTTTTGTATGGAGCTCCGTGATTCATAACTTGGGAGACCCATTCGCCCGTTTTTGCCCCAGTCAACGAGAGATAGTTTGGGATGCAAATTTGCCAACAACAGGTTCCTTTTATGACCGTTTTTGTCCCGCAATTAAGCTGGGCTGGTCTTTGACTGTTTGAAGCAGCAGCTTTTTTTGAAATCCCTGCATGTCTGCAGTCAAGAATTATGACGAGCTTTGTCTCGTACACAAAAGGAGGCTCGATGGTTTTCTCTGAGGAAATCTCTGTGAAGGACGGTGGCGGGGGAGAAGTGGCTCGGAGGCGGCATGCGACGCCTGTCATCTCACTGACACTTGACGAGGAACGACTTACAAACTACAAGCTTTGGGCTGAGGAGAGTTTTGACATCTGGTGAAGCAGCCACGGAGTGCGTGTGTGTGTGTGTGTGTGTGTGTTAGTAAGGCAGGGGGTCGTTTTGTTGGCCGATTTTAGCGTGCAAGTGTGGAGTTTTGTTTGGGTTCCTGGAAAGACAAATGGATCTTTATTTGCCAATAGACAATGAAGTTGGTGGTTTGACTTTCAACTGTGGACGAGACACGTATTATACGTCAACCGGATTGATGTTCACAACAATAAACGCTCGATGCCTGTGGAGTCTTTGGGTCATTAAGGACGTTTAGTTGATAGTTCAGGGGAATTTGATTGTAAAATTTGCAAAATTATATGTATTTGCAGATAACTGCAGTCATGAAGGTTCTCTGAGTACCCAACTGAGCCGATGAAAGTGCGTGATAGAAAATAGTTAAAAATTGAGGCGATCAATGCAGGTCTATTGATGGGAAGAAGAATAAAGTTTGCTCGGCCTTGGGGCACTGCAGGTGGAGCAGACATTTCGCAGATGAGCTGTTTGCATGTCGCTCTCATTAAAAAACACAACAGAGAAATTCTGCTGCAGCATCTCGCTGTTTGGATCCGTCTGAACAGCAGCGGCGGCAGCGGCAGGAGCTGTTTGTGAGTCGTGCCAGAAGCGAGCGGGGATTTGTTTGAATTTCCCAGCTCAGATAATGTTCGGTGAAGGCTTGCGATACGACTTCTATTTTGGATCTGGGTCAGTGAAATGTGTGCGGTGCATCGTTTTGCTCTCGCTTTTGTTGTCTGCTGCGTGCTTGACCATCAGAAGATCCACGGGAATGGGGGAAATCTGGTGGAGATCCGCGTTCGTGAACAGATCGAACGCGTCCAACTGGAGGGTCTGAAGGCCACTGCAAAGTGACGTTGCGCTGCAGAATCCACTGCAGAATTGCAATTTTAATTTGACGCACATCTCGTGTTCTGCGGATGAAGCAAACTTGCTGGTTTTAGTTGTTTGTGCAAATTAAAAATCTTGTTTTGTCAACTGCGGCGGAATTGACGGAACACGGCAGCGCATTTCGTCGCGTTGAACTGTGGGAACCTCGTTTCCGGGCCGCAGCAAATCACGTGGGAAAAACCTTTCAATGCCGTTTGCACAGTGTGTGTTTGATATATGTCTGCGCATCTCGCTTTTAACCCGATGTCATATTGAATCTGAATTCATTATTCCACATACAACAGGAGGGACTTGAAAGGGTGTTTTCCCCTTGATGCACAGATATTCATTCAAAGCTCGGAAAGCAAAGCTGTGTTCCCACGCCGGGTTTGGCAGAGTGTGTCTCTGGTTACAGAAGGGGCCTGTGTTCAAAGTGTGAATTATGCTGCACAAATAGCTCCATCTGAACTAGGCCCACGTAAATTGAAAAGCATTTCAAGTTCAAATGGAATTCTTGAGAAGCCCCAAATCTTTGAGATCCTGGATGTGTTTTTTCTTGGTGAGGTAGAAATGAGTTTGGATGTTGAAAGTATCGCGACTTATCCGGGGCGATCACGTCTGTAGTGGAAGGAAGTCATTGCGCGCAGTTCTATTTCTAGGTCACTAAGCCAGTAGCTAGTTAAAGCAATGTTCCTCAAATGCCTCCTGCAGGACACCGGGCCAGATTTCCTGGACCAATATGCATTAGGTCAGGATTTGATTCCCCAGGTTTCATTCACTATCCCCCACACAAAGCTCCGAATGAAAATCCGGTGGCCAACCCCCACCGGAGGAAGAGGAGTCAGGGATCCATGGGCCATTTGCCTTTTCTTGGTAAATAAGTCCGGACCCAATATTGCTCAATATGTGAGATGTTCAAGAAAATCATTCACTTTTCACTCGAAATAATGAGAGCGATGTATTGGATATTTCCCCGTGACAGTCGCTGTGGGCACTGCAGCTTCAGACGACTTCATAAGGCATTTGTTACAAACAGAGGTGAAGAAGATGATGAACGTGTTCGACTTGGAGACGGGGGCCCCCGACGCGCCGTGTTCCCTTTTGTGTGACGTGTCGTCAACATCAAACCAGTCGCGGGGGCGTCGCTTGCCAAGCGGAGGTGAACACCTGAGGTTCCCACAAGTATGAACCTGAAGAGAGGGAGAGAGAGAGACACACAGACAGACAGACAGACAAGGAGAGAGAGACATGAAGAGGAGAGGAGGAGAGAGACACACACACAGAGAAAACGCAGCCCCAGACAAGTTCTTGTGGTTAGCAAACATCGCTGTGATAAGTTGCGTATTTATCGCTGTCAAAGGGAACTGGCAGGTGACGCTCGGTGTAAACACAACGTTGGGGACAACGCCACACAGACCAAACAAGTTTGCGTCAAGTTGTCCACCCTGGACACACATCCACAAGGAAAGGTCATCGTGGTAAAATGAGCTGGGATGAAATGGAAAAAGCCAATTGAAATTGGTGAAAATATCCGTTTCCCGGTGTTGGGTTGCAGCTTCTCACAAAGGACGTGAGCGAGCCATGGTTGGGGCAGTGAAAAGACGACCCGAACCCACGCTTGTGGCTGTGGTGATGACTGACTACAGGTGTGCCCGGGAGAGTCGCCTTGCTGACTTGTACCACGGCGCAAGTCAAGAAAAGGCCCTGATATGGGAGGCTGGACCCCAAAACAAGATATATTTGTCAAACAGACGTGGGAAACTGTCAGACGTGAGCAGTGAACTCAAAAGGCTTTATCCGCTGGGTGGGCGGTTCTTTATTTCCGGGAAAGTTATCTCCACGAGCGCAGCTAGTTGAAGGTGGGAGGTCTGGAGTGTCTTGTTGAATGGAGCTCAGTGTCCAGACTGGGGGTCGCGACAAAACTCGCTGCTGTTCGGGGGGGGGTGGTCCGGGGGGTGGTGGACGCGTATCAACAGCCACCATCGACGCGACTGAGAAATTAAGTTTCCGGAACCAAGGGGAAAAAAATGGCCGCAATCAGATCGAGATTTTCTCTCAGTGATTGCTCCAATTAGGCGAGAGAGTTTTTCTCTTCCTCTGATTGATAAAAATAAATCTCTTGTGCGAAGAAAAAGCCATGTTGATTGGCGCAAACACGCAGCCCTGCTAAACGTCACCCTCGCCCAATTAAACCCAAGCAGCTTTGGGGCTTGTCCGTCATTGATTTGAATAGAAGTGTTCATTCAGCATTTGTGTGTTTTGTCTCTGTCGGCACGAAGAAGAAGAGAAGTTTGCTCATCTGCAGCGGCCCAGGCCTTGGAAACCATTGAGGAAGAAGACGCGATGTTTGGTTACACTCCAGCATTCGCGGCTCGCAGCATGTTGTGCAAACTCAATTCCTCTGTCATCATGCGAAAACGCCATTACCAGCTTCTGCGCTCCACCTTTGGACTCTTTGAGCGGCTCCTATTCGACTCTGGGCTCAAATTCGGGTTATCGTGTTGCGCGCGCGGGTGGAGCCCGAATGGAGTTGACCACGAGTTGAACCCGAGGTTGGTGGGGGGGGGGAGGTCCGCTCAGGCACCGGCACCTGGGCGTCGGGTTGAGCGAGCGAGTGAACGAACGAGGGTCGACTGCAACTGGTGGAGAAGCTCCGTGCAGAAAAGTAAACGTTGTGACAACGTGCTTTTTTGTGGCGCTTCAGCAGCAATTGTTGTCTTGTGTAGTAAATTAAGGGCATTGTGCTGAACGGAGCTGTCTGCGCAATCGCTATTGTGGGGAGAATCACTGCTTCATGCCGCAGAAAATGGGACCGAGATGTGGAAAAGACAAAAGGACGACAGCATAGGCAGTCGCGGAAAAGGATCGAATCTGAATTAGGACAAGGTTAATCCTGTTGCTGCAGTCAGGAATTATACATCAAACAAAACTGAAAGTTTCCGCCATTATCATGATCAAAGCACAAACTGATGGCCTTTGGGCTGCAAACGAAACCCCAGAAGATCGATAAGTTATCAATCATGACTCCCCTTGAGCAGGTAGTATAAATTTCCGCGCACTGTCTAGATAACAGTGGCATCCTGTTGAAAAGCATGTCAGACCAGGCGCGCGTGCAGGTTTGCGCATGCGTGTCGGGGGCGAACAGGTTTCTGTGATAGCGGATAGAGATCCAGGCACACACTGGCGCGTCTGCTATGCCGAGACGCTTTCTCTGGGCTCGTGTCCAGACGAACGGAAACAGCGTAGCCCGAGGGCGGCTGGAAGATGCATAGCGCAGTGGTTCAGTGGGTCACGATAGCCGTGCTTTGATGTCTTGATTTGTGATTGGCGGGCTGAGGATGGAGAGATGGAAGGAGCTGCGGGGCGGACGACGCGGGGTCGGGATGGAGAGAGGGACGAAGCTGTCAGGTGGATGACGTGGGTTGAGATGGAGAGATGCACGAAGCTGCGGGGTGGACGACGCAGGTTGGGATGGGCAGAAGGAAGGAGCTGCTGGGTGGACGACGCTGGGTCGGGATTGGGATGGAGAGATGGAAGGAGCTGCCGAGTGGACGACGCTGACCTCGACCTGGACGACGGAAACGCTTCCGGTTCTCGACTGATCAGCAGCGAAGGCCGCACAATGGGTGTTGATCTGGCGCATGCGCTGCTGCGTCTGTCAGTCAGGTGACCTACAGCGTCTGCACCCGTGACCACGCCGTGAGAGGGCGAGGCCCAGCGCCACCGTGCGCCGCGCCGCGTCTGGACGCGGGTCTGCAGTACGCAGGAGGAAGCGAAGCTTTCGCTGGGAATTGATCAGTGCAAACCAGGCAGTAAGCAACCTCCCTTCCCATTACCGGAATTCAATACATATGTGGGGTCGCTGCTATTGAAACGAAACATATCACCATAAAGGGAGGCGTTTTGAATATTTATTACATGCTGCTCAATTTGCCAAATTGCCAGTTGGAGCCGCAGCCTTTTTCCCACTCCCAGCCACACTGCTCCATTCCGCCTCGTGTCTTGTCAAAATATTTTGACAGACCAATATGTTGCTCTGCTTCCCCTGTGTACATATTGTACAGGTATCATGCCGTTCATGTGATGGACAGCGTAGCAGCTGCTTCGCTGCCAGTCAACACCGCCGCTGCCAGTCTTGATTCCACGGCTGCTGCTGCTGCTCTGGATTTCGTATCCAGTTTACACAAGATCAAAACGACAGGAGATTCGTGGCAAAGCTGCAGAGCATGACAGATCAGGAAGCTTTGTGTTTTGTGTCAACAGATGCAGAGTTTTCAATTTCTGACTGCTTGCTTCGTGTCAAATAAAAAAAACCTGCAGCACGTGCAGCGAATCGCCTGGAGATCATCAGCTGTGCGCCGCTGTGACACGAGAGAGCGAGAGCCAATAAGTAGTGCTCGTGGTTTTCCGAGCTGCTCGTCTCGAGGTCACAACGAGGCGGCCGTGGCGTCGAGGTCACAACGAGGCGGCCGTGGCGTCGAGGTCACAACGAGGCGGCCGTGGCGTCGAGGTCACAACGAGGCGGCCGTGGCGTCGAGGTCACAACGAGGCGGCC
>JAAUXT010148511.1_pt1 | contig 30595 bp, 44 predicted proteins | sample 7278171 | NCBI WGS metagenome assembly JAAUXT01 (sample SAMN14350112, study PRJNA611818) | marine sediment metagenome | isolation source: surface marine sediment (1.8m) | place: French Polynesia: Moorea | collected 2018-08
ATTCAAAGATAAAATGGACAATTCACACCTGTAGATTCTTTCAAAACACAGGTGGGTGTGTTGTGATATTGTGTGTGTGTGTGTGTGTGTGTGTGTGTGTGTGTGTGTGTGTGTGTGTGCGTGTTTGTGTTCGCGTGCGTGTGTGTGTTGGTCAGTTGGTTGTTCAGGGGAAAACGGGCCTCGTTCTTTGGGTCTGCCTCTGATCTGGATCTGTGGCGATTTGGAAGAAGAACGCGTCTTCACTGTTTGTTTACCACGGGAGAAGCTTCATATGCGCACAAACACACAGCGGGGATGAGCAAACACCGAAGGCCTGCCTTAAATATTCCGTGGTGTAAATATGTGGATAAATCTACCTGTAACGCATCATGGAAAGGACGCCAGTTTTGTTAGGAGCCTCTGTTCCCTGTTGGATCCATCCTCAGACCTGTCTGGTGGACACGAATAAGTTTTCCGTTTGCAAGTTATTTTTCTGGAATGACACTGGAAAAAGTTTGGATTTTGGATATTTCGATCTTTCTCCATTGGTATCACCTGTGGGATCTGGATGGTGGCTCCAAGGCGACTCTGGCTCTCGCTCACCATCGGCTTCACAGCTTTTGTAGCCATATCCATCCATCAATGCTTGAAATTTTTCTCCGTTCAATCTTATGAAAAGAAAACAAACTGTACAAACAGACCTGTCCACACCAATACGAGCAGAGACCCATGTTTGCCGTCTCCGCCAAGTTACGCACACTTTGAGGCGGGTCCCGAATCTGAATACGCGCAGAAAGGAGTGATTTGTTTGCCGAGAAATCGCATTGGAGATCAGGGTTGGGCAATCACATGATGATGTGTTCATTTTGCTGTGTGTAAAGTCACACGGCGGTTTGAGAATGAAATGGCGTGCACTTTGCCAATTTTGGTCCGAGTCCGGGTTGGGTAAGGCCGTCTGCATGCAGGGGTCCGTCTGTGTGTTGCTGGCCGTGCTTTGTCCTCTCCTGTCCTGGGTGTGGTGATACGGAGCAGTTGGCAATGAAAACCACGCAATGTAGTGCGCCGAGTTGGCACAGCTGGCTCTGCAGAGACGGTTGCGGACAGTAGATCTAGTTGTCTTCTCTTGCAGGGCGGTGTGCGGGTCTGATTTGAGGGGTTTTTGCCGGATTTGAGCCACGGGAAGTGTTGACCTTCAGGGGGACCAGATCCCAACATTAGCGAAGTTGAACCAAAGAGACACATTTTCTGGGGATGGGTGCGGCGTTTCCTGAAGCTGGAGTTTTGGGGCCCTTGGTCTTGTGGGACGTTCACAGCTGGAGACCGTGGAAAGAAATGGTTATTCTGGAGATAAAAATTGTTTCCATTGCACTGTCCACGAGTTGCAATTTTACGGCAGAAACCTGGTCATTTTCACATGAATGATTGTTCTGACTCACCTCTGTTGAACTGTTACCTCATTCAGTTTTCCTCGTTTGGTTGATGGATGATCTCGGACACGCAAACAGCATTTCATAAAAATAAATGGATAAAAAACGCGCTCGTGCAAACATTATCAGCTGAAAGCGGATCGGGTTTCGGCAGGTAATACCGCTCGGTCGGCCATTCAAATCGATTGCATTGCATCAGGCCTTTCAACACGTGGGATTTGGAAGATTAATCGGTTTTGTTCAAGACAAATGAATATTGGAGTCTGAGCGCGTGATTTGAATTGCGTGAGTGTGGTGCGGATCTGGGATCGCAGTGAAGGGAGGTGCGAGGGGGGTCTCAGTATTTTTCAATGTGAGTCCAAAATTGCGATGAAGAGCGTGTGGTGTGCAGGCTGCAGGGGCTCTCCTGCAGGATCAGCAGGAGATGCGTGCTGCTGCAGGGCCTTCTGCGTGGGTGATGGTTGTACCAGAGACTTTCAAATTCAAATAGAAACATTCAAAAAGCAAACATAAAAATATCTGCAGCAGAAAGAAGGAAAGGAAAAGTTTTTTTTTGGGCGGGGATTCAGGGCCCTGCAGACAAGCCCGAGGCATGAGGTTTGTGTGTGTGACATTGGGTGCGAGACGCATTGCGACCCTGTGTCCCTTCGAACGTTGCGTCAGTCAGTGACTGATGTTGAACCTTTAATAACCAGGAGTGCCGAATCTGTTTTCGTGAAAAGGACCTGAACCCTGCGCAGATACTGAGCTCGGGTCACTTTGGTAAAAGGCCAAAATTTTCCCAGCTTCGTTGCGTTCCTACAGCCAGAGACACGGGAGAAAATCAACTGCACGCACACTTCATTCACACACGCACATGTTTCTGTGATTTGCAGTGGCGCCACCATGGTTCTCACGATGGGCGGGCGGTGTGGGCGTGGCCTCAGGCTCGTCCTCCTCGCTGTTGCCGTGGTGACGGCGACGCGCATCTACTTCAGCTGCGTCGCGTCGCGTCGCAACGTCTCGGTTCACGTCACGCGTCGAGAGACGATTAACATCGGCCCCGTGTAAGTATTTGTACTGTGTTGTGTGATAAGCGCATTTGACCTCCTTATGGTCGAGAAATGGACCTGACCTGCGTCGTGTGGTGTCAGGCACACACATTTTGCGCATTCCACGAAAATGCGAGTCGGAGTCCCTTTGCACCGATTTCTAACTCCACCACAAGGTTTTGGTGGAGATGCCGAGTCAGGCCCCTTTCTTTGTTCACCGTACGCGGCCGTGCGTATGTGCGCGTTCTGTGTTTGTGTGTATGTGTGTGTGCGTGTGTTTATGGTTTGCGAGTGGGGCGCGCGCGCGCCGCGTGTGTGTGTGTGTGTGTGTGTGTGTGTGTGTGCAGGTGTCTGTGAGATGCAGATGAAGGACTTTCAATGCTGAACACACCGTTTCTCTCTCCTCTCTTGCCAGGTATCCTCACGCATTACAAGGAGCTCTTCTCGGACACAGTGTCTCCAGGTCCCTTCACGATGTGAAGAGCAGTGGAGACGGCAGCGGTCCGCCGGGGCGGGAGCACGACATCCTCGTGGTGGGGGCCGGACTGTCCGGCTCCGTCATGGCGCACCTGTTCGCTGTGGTGAGTAGTTCTCGTAGTTCTCAGCAGGGGGCAGGATTCGGACCCCAGACTTCCGGTCTGAATGGCCACACTCGGATGACCCTGAACCTGCGCTCTTTTGGGTACATGTCGTCATCTGAGGTTTCTGAGAAAGGAAAGACGTTGGGTTCTTGTGAATTTCCGTCAAGAAATTTTCTTGGGGGTTCCACGGCAAATTTGCACTCTCTGCAATCTCCACGGTGTTCGCCAGCGTGTCTGTTGTGTCTGCGACCTCATTTTCCAACAAGAGGGTGATGTCGCAAAGCGGTTCTCTCGTATTCCGGCGCAATCAGCGATCCCTGGAGCCCCACACGTCTTTACACACACACACACACACACACACACACACACACACACACACACACACACACGTGCATTCAACAACCTATGCAGGTTCTTGACACTTCCTGCATTGTGCATTGTCGCTTTACAAGCGATTCCAGCCTCTGGCAACAGCTCGCTGAACTCCTCACGTTGTCTCGTTGCACGGCAGCTGTTCCATAAGAAGGTCCTGCTCATCGACAAACGGCCGCACATCGCGGGGAACGTGTACGACGAGGTGAACGAGGTCGGGATCCGCGTCTCCAAGTACGGCGCGCACCTCTTCCACACCAAGGTGCGTTTAACTGTTGCACACATACACACACACACACGCACACACGTGAATTCAACAACCTGTTCAGGTTCGGGTGGATCTGACGGGGGGGGGGGCGGACACCTGAAGCTTGCCAGTCTATGAGGTTGTGTCAACAACAGTGTCACTCTGCATGTTCTGCGTGTTTGGCATCAGACACTGGTGGTTGATTGAAAACAATGTCAGACTACCCGATTCTTTGGTCCTTCTCAGTGCAGAATGGCTGAGTGTCTTTGCTACTGAACACGAAGATTGACAGAATATTTTGATACAACCTCGTACATTGCTGCAAGGCCTCCCATCGATCTTTCTTGCTCCAAAAAGCTCACACCGATAGACCTACCGCATGTTCAGAAAGATCGAAGAAAATATCTTTTCCTCGTTCGCTGCCCTGTTTTGCCACAAGGAAAATTCCTGGTGCAGCGTGTTTTCCTTGTGGTTCCCTGTGCACACTAAGAGCGACATCTGCGGAAGCTTCAGGTCACGTGTCCCTCTGGTTGCAGTACGACCTCGTGTGGCGCTTCGTGAACCAGTTCATAGAGTGGGTGCCGTACGAGCACCGCGTCATCGCCTACATGGAGGACCAGCCCGCCTCGGGGCAGCAACAGCAGCAGCAGCAGCAGCAGCAACAGCAGCAACAGCAGCAACAGCAGCAGGGAGGCAGGAAGGGCCAGTTCGTCCCGGTCCCAGTCAACATCGACACGGTGAACCAGCTGCTCGGACGCAACATGACGGAGCCGAGTCAGATGGAGGTGAGGAGCCGCCGGGGTCACGAAATGGCCAGACAGCCGAAATCATGAGGCACGGGGGGGGGGGGCTATGCCAACGGTCAGGCAGGTCAGGTAACAGGTGCTCCTTGCCTCAATGCCTTCTCATTTCAATTCTCACCTGAAATGGCCGAGTAGTCAAGGCTCTGAGTGTATAAGGTGAGGAACTGGAGCTTGTGGCCAAAACTGCCTGACAATTGGCACGGGGCCCCACCACCCCGTGCCTCATGATTGTGAGGCTGCCGCTGTAGGCATGCTTTGGTTCACAACACTGCAGGGGCTGATCCGGGCTTTGGTTTAGGGTTTGCGCTCGCAGGGGTTTTGGCGGGGGGGCGAATTTATCTCGGAGGGTCAGAGGGGCGCAGAATCTCGTGCAGGTTTCCCTGGAACCACCCATCTGGTCTCGCAAGTTCGTCCGACAAGCAAACAGCAAGAATCATTTGCTCTTTCCTCCAGAAATAGGATTTTCAAAAATGAGTTAGGTTCAAGAATCTTGAACAACACAGGCGCAGAGGGTGTCTGTTCCTCAATTCGTTCTCTGTCAAAGCAAAGTTTTTTCCACTAGAGGGTTGGTGAATCCTTCAGCCTAGTCGCGCACAGGGTACACGCTGAATGGCTCCAAAAGCCATTGGCGTGTATTTGCCTCGTCAGATGCTGTTCTTGTACAGAACCCAATGGGACCAGAGTGGGGTGTAACCTGGTCACAGTAGCGTGTAATGTGGCATATAACCAAAAACAGCAGTGAACGACGCGCAGTGCGCGACCCCCCCCCCCCCGTCAAGAGCGTCAGACTCAACCCGTTGTAAAGCCTTATCGTTGCGCACGCAGAGGTTCCTGAAAGCCGTGCAGGAGGCTCCCCCTGGCGGCGTCCCTCGGAACGGCGAGGAGGCGGCGCGCTCCCGCGTCGGCGCCGAGCTCTACCGCCGCATCTTCCGCGACTACACGTACAAACAGTGGAGCCGGTTCCCCGAGCAGCTGAACGCATCCGTACTGCTGCGAATCCCTGTCTCTACCAACTATGATGATAGGTGTGTGTGCGTGTGTGTGCGTGTGCGTGCGACTACACGTACAAACAGTGGAGCAGGTTCCCCGAGCAGCTGAACGCACCCGTGCTGCTGCGTATCCCTGTCTCTACCAACTATGATGATAGGTGTGTGTGCGTGTGTGTGCGTGTGCGTGCGTGTGTGTGAATAGGGTGGGTGTGAGAGTGGGTGCGTGAGTGTGGGGCATGTGTGGGGCGTGTGTGTGCGTGAGTGTACGTGCACATGCAATGTGAAAGGGGTGCATCAGTCAGTGTGTGCGTGTGCGTGTGTGCATGATGAGTGTGTGTGCATGTGTGGGGTGTGTGATTGTGTGTGTGAGTATGTGTGTGCGTGAGTGTGTTACATATCTTGTGTTGCGAGTTCACCAAGAGATGATTGCGAGTGTGCGCGATTCTGGGTCCTCAGATATTCAGCAGTCAGCGCACAGCTGTGTGTTTCACCCCGTTTTTTGCCGCACACTGCCGGTTGTTGCATACCGCCGGTTGCCGCGTAGCGCCGGTTGTCGCGGTTTTCCCCGGACGACACTCAGCGTCCCCGTTCCCTGCAGGTACTTCCCGGCGGACCAGCACCAGGCTCTACCGGCGCAGGGCTACACCGAACTCGTCAAGCGGATGCTCAACCACCCCAACATCGAGGTCAGTCCAGGAGCCGAGCGACAATGTTGTCAGACAAGTGCCCGTTCTCTTCAGAAAGTCAACCACAACTTTGAAATGAAGTGACGTTGGGACAAACACGTCGAAACATTTTGCACCGTCAGGTGCCTCTTGGCACCTGTGCCACTTGGCACCTGTGGACCCACTTGGTGCGACCAGCTTCAGAAGAACAACAGATTTTGAGAAAAAAATCCGCGCAAAACTTCATCCTGCTGAGAAAACAAACCTCACAACACTTTTCTTCCCCTGTTGCAGGTTCGGCTGAACACGGATTACTTCGACTACAAGCGGTCGGTGGGCGGGGACGACGGCATCTACTCCCGCTACGAGAAGCTTATCTACACCGGACCCATCGACCACTTCTTCGCCTCCGCCGGGCTGCCCAGTCTCGAGTGAGTGTCGTCTGCAGGAGTTGGGTTCCCTGCTCAGGTTCTCCTCTGTTTCCAGACGAACATCTTTGATTTTCAGTCGAGTCTGCCCGCCTTTCTGCCCACCGGCCTCATGGTACCAGATTTCAAGCAAGTGTCGTCTGCAAAAGTTTGGTTCCCAGGCTGATTTCTCTTGACGTGTGTCTCCCAAAATCTGATGTCCCAGGCCTCAGTGTACCAATCGAGGTGGAACGCCCACATAGCACCTCCGTTCAGCAACCCGACGTCGGGAAGCGACACATACACCGTCGCCATGGCACCACTAAATGTTGGACATCATGCAAAGACGTTACACTGAACGTTGCATCAACGCCAACGTCGAGTGGCGTGCGGTCATTGGCCAGTGCCAAAAAAATTTATGTGCTCTTCTCGACGTTGGCATTGGCGTGACGTGCATTTGAGGTCCCTGCACAATCTCCCCATTGTGTCTCTCTCCAGGTACCGTTCGATCGTGTTCGAGACGCAGCACCTGCGTCACACGCCCTTCTACCAGCCGGCCCTCGCCGTCAACTACCCGAACTTCCCCTGGAATTTCACGCGCATCATCGAGTACAAGCACCTCATGCCGACAGCGCTGGACACCTACTCTGACCACACCACCATCGTCAAGGAGTTCTCCGCAGGTCTGTGCGTGCGTGTGTGCATGCGTGTGCACGTGCGAGTGTACGTGCTGTGATTTCACTGTGAGACTTGGTGCAAAACCAGAGAGTGTGCGTGCGTGGGTGTTTTTGTTCAGTGTCCTGGCGCTTCAGATGGAAAAGCGGTCGAAATGTTCCCCTTCCAGTTCGTGCCCTGTGTGATGTGACCCTGTTCCCAACAGTGCAACATGGTATCATTATCCACACACATACACACACACACGCACGCACACTTTCCACCAGCAGCACGCGATTGTCTGGTGCAGGACGCTCTCTCTTCCGACCCATTCACTTGCTCTAATAAACCCCTGTTCGTCGCACAGACCACGGTGACCCGTACTACCCGGTCCCCAACAAGCGGAACCAGGACCTCTACAGCCACTACCAGAAGCTCGCCAAGCAGGAGGAGCAGCGACACAACGTCCACTTCGTCGGTCAGTGCAACGAAAGCAGCAATTTGCTTCTGAAGCGACGATGCGCATTACGCGTCCTTGTTGCATTCAAATTCAAGGTCTGAACTCAGTAAAATTGCCCTGCGCGATTGAAATTACAACCAGTTTTATGACCTGAAGAGCCAAACAAAAGCCGTTCGGGGGGTGACTGATCAAGGCAAAGCGCAAAAACGAACGATTTTCTGCGAAGACGACTGCGACACTGCAAGCAAAATCACGCGTCTGTGTTTCAGGTCGACTGGCCAACTACAAGTACTTCAACATGGACCAGGCCATCTACAACGCGCTCGAGCTCTTCTCTCGAATCACGCGCACTCCCAAGGAGAAGCTCGTGCTGAGAAACCATCCGCAAATGTACGAGCCCGAGAAGAAGACTGTTACCATGGTGACGTACCAGTCGTGTAACACCACCGTCGACTGGCTGGCAGCGTAAGAGATGTTCCAAACCCTTTCTCCTCAGAACTGGGCCTGAATTCGTTGACCAATTTTGGCGACGCATTGCGCCACCCAAAACTGTGAGATATCATCCTGAAAAATTGTTCTCCTCTTGCTTTCAGGTATGAAGCCACAATATGCGCTGTGTATGACGTCACAGTGTTCGTGTATGAACAATGCCGGGCCGCGCGCTCCACCCGCCAAACCAAGTGCCAAGTTTACTACCACAACGATACGTACTTCTCCAGTTACCAGGAAGCCTTCCTGAACTTCCTGTTGTCCAAGTCCTTCAGCATTGGCCAAGTGACGGTGTTGCTAAGCAACCAACAGCAAGTGCTGCTTCCGGAAATTCAACAAAACACCCGCTTCCTGTTTGAGAAGATGGGACTGTACCAGTCAACCCGTCACACAGACTCGCACCTCACGGATCCGGAGCATTTTCTGACACTAGGGGGCAGTTTGAGCAAGGACGGCGCCGGTTCCCCGTGCATATGTCCTCATATTGACGGCGCTCTTCAGCGCACATGCGCTGAGCATGCGCTGTGCCGCAACAACGTGATGGCGAGTGGCGTCACCTGGCGGCGGATGCTCGCGAAGCAGCGGACGCAGCTCTTTGATCTCCACGCGCAGGCGCGGCGCCACTGCTGACGCGGTGCGAAGGGGCCCAGTCCGGCCCAAATCGAACTCGCCCAGTCCAGACTTGTTGTCATGGTGACCATTCACCCAACGATTCACTGCAGCTCATTGACTCCCAATTCGAGCCTCAGCCAATAGACAACCTGTTCCTCTCAGGAAAAGGTGAACGAATTCGATGGGATCAGCAGGATCCGTCCAGCGACAGTTCTAAAGGACTCCCAGAATTGACGTGTGACCCAGCGGAACGAATCCCTGGAGTTTCAGAAGCAACGTACAAGGAACGTCTGTGCTCGACAGCGTTGTACCAGTTCCTAGACTGAGTGGCCAGACCACAGTCTCCTTGGTTCCGGTGGAGACGTGTTTGATCGCAATTGATTTGCACGTTGTTGATTGTAACGTCGTTCAAAGTGTGAGTGTGCCCGTGCGTGCGTGCGTGCGTGCGTGTGTGTTGTGTTTTGCAGTCCGCAGCTTCTTGTGCTTTCGTACGCAAATGTTGTCCTGGTCACTTACCTCCAGATGGGGATTCGTCATTTGTTTCATGGATGGTTTCAAACTGTGAACGGGTCTTCTGTTGTGTGTGAGGGCCTCAACGAAATCGTATCTCTGCTCGGGCACTTTGGTGGGCATGGTGTAGATGTCGCCAAAAACGAGGGCTGTGTGGCTTTGGTTCTTGTTTTGCAGACTTTGTGTTTCAGTGTTGTTGTCTGCGCCATGGAAAGCCCAAAAGCAGAAAGTCTCGAAAGCGCAATGCTGGACAGGAACTTGAAAACAAGAAACTTTCTCTTTCATTTCATGTTGTGTTTCTAAAACAGCTTTGTCACGAACAGGCATGTGTCCAAAATTTGTCAAGACTGAACAGCGGTGCGTTGAGCCTGAGTTTTCGTAGATGCTGATGTTTGTTTGTGTGTGTTTTCGCGAAGAACGTGCTGCATGCGTACAAGTGGTCAGCTTGAACTCGCTCATCTCACCCCTTCCTTCAGTTGTTTCATCCAGATTGAGTGGCCGCCTCTGTATTTGTTGCCAAAATGTGTGAACTTTGTTTTTTTTTCAGGCTCTTTCAAATTGACTGAGTCCTTACAAAGCGCATCAACACTCAACATGCCAAAAGAGCGTCAGATGGATTGTTGTTCTCTGCCGCCTGCACATGTTGCTCCGACTGAGTTTGAAACACTGTGATCAACGTTTGTATGTAAGCCTACGCAGTTGACTTTATCTGCTGAAGCTGAACAGCTTTGGTGGTATACCAGTGACATTCACAGCCCCGTACATTGTGCCAACGACATTGGACAACGATTGTGAAAAGCAAATGCACAGTGCACAATGAATTTGGTGACGTTTTGTCTGTAACAACGAGTATTTCATGGACTGAAACAGGCGAATGAGTGGCAGGGCCAGTGTGAGTGAGGAAAAGAGCACAGGTGGGGCGGTGTATGGCTCGGTCCCTTCAGGTGGCATTTTGTTGCTTGTGTACGTATGAAATTTTCCGTCTGGTGACGCGAAATTAATGGGTGCGGGGTCATGGTTTGTTGGTGGGGTGTTGTGGGACGAAGGGGGAAGGAGGGGGTCAGGGTCAGGAGAAGATACCTGGAGTCCCCTGATTCCTGGATGAAGGGACAATCGCCGCTGGTGCAGCGCGGAACTGTGCAGTGAAAACTCTGTATCAGCAGGAATATGTTCAGCAGATTCAACATTTTTGGACAAAACAGGTGCAACACCCGACGATTGTCCGTCCAATCGTATTGACGGGATGAGAGACTCCCGCCCTTCGTTGATTTTGTTCGCTGTTATTTGTTCTTGTTTCTGCAATCAATGTGAAGCCCATTCTGTGATGTCCTATCAGCAAAAAATTATCATGCCAAACCAATTTCATTGAATTGTTTCCGTCAATGAGGCCGATAGGATCGTGATGCGTCTTTGCGTTCAATCTGCATTCGTGTGCAGAGGCGTTGTGTGGGTTTCAGCTCGATCGCACAAGATAAGAAAAATCTGAGTAATTTTGATGCAGGTTTTGCATCACCTACAGTCTGCACAGGTCATTTTTGGTCAGAACAAAAACTTAGCTCCTCACAATTCCGTGTGTCAGACGCACCTTTTTGCCGCAAAATGAATGTCAAAAGAAGGATGCCTCTTTTCTTGGGGAAACAGATCAAATACATGGATGTGTGTGTGTGTGTGTGTGTGTGCGCGCGTCTGTGTTGCAATTTTTTCTCCCAGCATGCATCAGCACTGAACTTCGGACGCTTTGCCGTGAGGTGCAGTGAAGAACCAGGTGAAACTGTCCGCAGATAAATCAACCGACGCGAACGCAAAAGCGCTTCAGAAAGAGCAGACCCAGGTCTCGTGGCCAAACTTTTACTTCTCCAGTTGAACAAAAAAACTCACAATGAGCTTCCGCAACAAACCAACAGAATCGGTCTTGTCACGCAAATAGAAACAAAAATTCTACAACAGATCCAGGGCCCGGGAGGGATCCTATCCAGGTTCGACCTTGCTCGGACTCTTAAACTCCGTACAGATGACTTCATAACATCCTCAGGGCGCATTCAGAAACTGCGTGAGGGTCCTCTAAAGGTGGATTCTGACAACTTTTGCGCCATTTCGGGGCAAAGTTTTGGTGGGTTTGAAACGGACTGGTTCTAGTGGCCCCTTGATCCTCCCCTGGTGGCGGATATTGGAAAACACAACCAATTCTGGAGACAGAATTGATCTATGAACGTGCCTGCGCATCTCCATCACGGCGCTCAATTCATGACGCAGGTGAGTTTGTTCTGCGGATCAACGAGCGCAAGTAACACCTGGAAAGTTTCATCACCTGAGCTGCATCACTGAATCCCTTTCTCACTGCTGAACCGCTCGACTGTGGATTCAAAATGTTTTGAGATGAGCTGCTGGTCAAAACAAGAAGCAGTGCTCAAGGCAACTGCAGTGCGAAGTCCATTGCCGGTAATGTCATCAATTCCTCCTTGTCCTCCATGCTGTCTGTGTGTGTGTGTGTGGGGGGGGGTCCAGGGGCAGGGAGGGGTCTGGGGGCAGGGGGATCTGGGAGGAGGGAGGGGGGAGGGGGGTTAAGGGGGAGGGGGCAGGGGACATTTCATGCACCTTGCCATATACTGCACTACCACATGGTGTTTCGCCCTGAAGGGACTTCGCACAATGACGTTTCTCCCACTTTGCGCTGAAGCAAATGACGGGTTCACCACTTGAGTGTGAGACTGTGATCCCCGTTGCGGGCGGCAGGATTGCGGCGCTTTATTCACAGTGGCGAGTCGGCAGGGCACTGCCATCAGCGCAGGCGCTCTCCATGTGAAGTTCACCAAGAGCAGTGAGCCAGCGTGTCCCCAGCGCTGCCACGCCTGCGTTTCTATACTGCTACAAACACCGGGCTTTGACTTGGCCTTCACCTTGCCGTACAGTTGTCTCCACATCTGCTGTGCAGTGGTTCCGCCTAGCGTTCACCACTGTGCAGGACCCGTTTTCCTGACCTTCACTCACTGGTCTCCATGGTTACATGGGCAACACTTCTGATTTGGTCTTTGGTGGACAGAGCGCATGCGCGTTGTAGAGCACGACGGCGACGACGACGAGGGCGTTTCCGGTGAGGAAGGTGGCGGAGAGGACGTGCGCGGCAGCCTCGCTCTCGTGCAGACTCGTGTAGAGAACGGTCAGCCCGACCGACGAGACGGTAGCGATGAGACGAGGGATCGAACCTGCGCGAGAAAGGGTCAGTCAGGAGCGCTGAGCACTTTTCCTGTTTTTGTGATCACGGGGTTATTGACTGCAGATATTGATTCAGCAATGCGAGTGGTTGATGTGTGCTCTCCCAGGTGTGAAACATAGAGCCACAGTTAGACTCTAGAGAGAGAGAGAGAGAACGAGAGAGAGACAGAGAGAGAGAGAAATGGAGATAAAGAGGCAGACAGACAGACACAGACACAGACAGAGAGAGGATGGAAGGAGAAAGACAAAAGAGAGTCAGAAAAGGAGAGGAGCGAATTGACAGAGACGGAAAGTGTCAACAGCAACAGGGAAACAGGGTGAACGAATTGAAATGAGAGTGACGTGGTGAGAGACCCCAGTCAACACACACACACACACACACACACACACACACACACACACACACACACACAGACGCAGAGGAGGCTCTGGACAGACTGACCGAGGAACTTCATGATGGTTCCTATGACGAGTCCCTGGAGGGAGCCGTTGACGAGGATGGCGACCCACAGCGGAGTCGTGTACACAGCCGCGGCGCCGGGAGGGTCCCACACCATGTAGCTGCAACACAGGAGAGCCTGAGACGAGGTGGACCCGACTTGACACTTGACTGACAGATTGATTGGAAGAAGACAGTGAACTCCTCCAGTGTCAGAGCGACCGTCTGACACTCCAAGCATTTCAGACGATGAAAGACCCTGAACGTGAGGTGTGGCAGTGTCCAGTTTGGATCAGAACCCACTAGGGGGGGGGGCAAGGGTCAGGGCCCTCGACCAAAACCTGCAACTGTCCCTGAACCCTGCCCCAAGGACGAGATCTTGATTTGGCAAGGGTGTTCGTTCGTTCGTTCTTCCCACTCATCTCGCATTCTGTCTTGACAAGCGAATCAAGCCCGTGGTGACAAATTTGAAGGGAAAATGAATTGTTTTGGGTCCGCGACTTCCTCAGAGCAGGAAGACGGTTTGGGAGGTCGGTGTCACGAGCTTGTGGCTCCCCCTGGACCCACCCCCGGATACTCACATTCCGATGAGCGGCAGCCCGAGCGCGTACAGCTGGACGCACTGCTGCGGGAACGTCTCCTCCTCGACTGGGTCCCGCAGGAGCCGCTCCGTCCACACGGACGCGAACCCCGATGATGTCACCGTGACGCCGATCAGCAGCAGCGGGAGCCACCTGGTGGGGGAGCGGAGAGATGGGTTCAGCTCACACATCCGGTCAGGGCTGATCCGGACTCACATGATGCAGAATCTCTCTGTTGGGACAAGTTCACGTCAGCAGCCCACATCAATGCACGGTGCGAGTGTAAGTTTTGATCAGAATGTTGCTCACACACTTGGACTGACTTTCGAGCAGTCCGTCCGAAAGTAGCGTGACTGAGTGCAATTGGTTCGAGTATCCTTGCAGGATTGGATTGAGTGGCCACGAAGGGAAAGTCTTATGTCTGGTCCCATTGGTTCTTTGTGTCATACATGTACGTGTGTGGGACATTTGATCAACTCTTGAGGTCCGCTTTTGACCTGATCAGACAAAAGACAATTGTGACTCTCACATCACGCACACGCACCCACACCCGTTCTCACCGACGCTCTGGCCCTGCACCAGCATGGAGCCCAAGAATAGCGGCTCTCACATCACGCACGTACACACGCACACACACGCACACACACATTCACGCACACACGCACACACGCACCCGTCGACGCCGACGCTCTGGCCCTGCACCAACATGGCGCCCACGGTGAGCAGCGCACACGCTGCCCACTGGTTCCGGCTGAAGGGCTTCCGCAGCAGCGCGACGCTCCACAGCAGCGTCGTCATGATCTTGAGGTTCGACAGGATCTGGAAGGTGCCTCCGTCCACGAACTGCAGCGTGTAGAAGAAGAGGCGGTTGTTGACGGCGTAGCAGAGCGCAGGCACCACCTGCAACAGAGAAGCGGTGGGTTTCCATGCTCTTCTTTCCGTTTACGCCACTTCGTGCGCAGGAGTTTGATTCGCACAAAGGATTGTTGTGTTCAAAGTGTCCCTTCTTTGGTTCTGCATTGTCCTGTATTATTCAATTTCATCAGCTTCTTTCACGTCATATTTAGGACTGCAACCTGAATCACAAGGAAAACGTCTCAACGCTTACTTACGAAACCTGCGCAGACACCCCCTTGCACACACACACACACACACACACACACACACACACACACACAAGAGCCTGTCCCACCCAATCCACCACCGCATCAAGGACGCACACACCCAAACACACACACACACAAACACACACACACAAACACACACGCACACACGCACATACCCACGTACCCATCCGACCCTCCAGTGGATCCTGGGCGCGCCCTGCCACGCCCACACCGCCCCCGCCACCAGCAGCTTGACCAGCTCCGTCATCCACACCGTGAACGACTGCGAGTACACGACGTGCGACGTGGACGCGTAGCGGACCAGGATCGTCTGCAGCGCCGTCTGCGTAACGAGGTCAAGGTTCAAGGTCAATCTCTGACGTTCTACACGCCCTCTCAGTGGACAGATGAAGCGGACATGGGTACGAGGGTTATACTTAAAGTCTTTTCCGTCATGTTCAGCGCTCAAACCGCTCTTGACTACAGAGAACAATGCTTTGGTGGACAAGCACAAAGCCTGATCACAGCGAGGTGCTGAACATGACGGAAAAGACTTTTAGTATTTCCCTCGTATGGCCCGACGCCCACACAAAGCGGAGGATGTTTCCTGCGCGTGAGCTGTAACGGGATTCCCATGTAGAAATGAGGAAGAGATTTCGTGCTTTGTACACAGCGTCTGCATCGAGTCCTCTGGGCAAGTCGAGTGTGCCACTTGGCGACAGGTTTTCCACGACCGAAGACAACAGTGTCGCAAAGAAACATTCAGCCGGTGCACAGTGAATTTCACCTGCAGGAAACACGCCACACAGATGGCGGCGCTGGCCGTTCTGCTGGTCATCTTGCGTGACGTCCTCCTCAGGTCACGTGCTGCAGGGTCACGTGATCGCCGCTCGGACCCTGGAGTCACCACTCGCCGGCTGGGCTCCTTGATCCACGGTGTCCGGTCTGAAACACGAACAACAGTCTATCAGTCTCGTTGGCCATCAGTGACGAAGTTCAGAAACGCTCAATTTTTACGTGGCCGATGCTCCAATTGCCAGATCGCTGCCCCAGATCACCACATTTACCCTGAATTTGCTCCCAGATCTAATGAGTGACCAAATGGTTTCTGTTTCACCAATCTTGCTATTGGGGCACATCAAACAAGGACCAGACGTGTTTGCTGAACCTCCCCAGTATGAGGTGATTTTCCCCGTCACACACAGTCGTCGTACGTCGTTGTGTCACAGAATCAAGAATTACAATGTTCACATTGAAGACTCTTTGGTGGAGCGTTCAGCCCGCCTGGGCATAAGTTGTTTGTCCACCATGGCGTTCGAATGTTGATGGTTGTGCAAAAACCTGCGTGTTTGTTGGTTTTTGTGCGGCAGACTGATCTGAATGCTTTTGGGCCGTGAAACACAAGTTGTTATTTGGAAGAGTGTGAATCAGAGCGCGAGAGTGAATATGTGTGTGTGTGATTTGTGCGCAGAACGCACCGCGGTGCCTTCCAGCCAGTGCACGAGAGTGTCCATCGTGCATTCGTCGGGAAAAATCGAACACGTTTTGTAAACAAACAACCCAAGCTCTCCTTCACCCCACCCCGGGACACGCGAGAGCCTGGGCCAAACGAAACAGTTCTTAGCTGCTTATCAAAGACGGCACCCGTGTTTTGATCAATGCCAACCTGAATTTACCTTCCTTTCTCTTTTTGCAATTTTTGGTTTTGCGTGAAGCAGAGACGTGGCAAGGGAGGCAACGCAAGTGTGAGTGTGTACAAACAGCGGTGCCCAAGGCTGTTTACCAACACAACGCACATCTCCAGGGCAACTGTGTTTGCTACGTCCATATTTGGTTGTTGTACACAAACAGACGAATGTCGTGTGTTTAACCTGGATCTCCTGAGAAGTATCTCTCCTTGAATTCGTACAACTTGACAAGGAAACATGACGAGTACCTTGTTGTCCCTGTTCACATGTAATACGAATTGTGTACCTTCCTGCTCTTTCCGAAACGCAGTTCCACGACGAAGCGAGATGCACTTCAACCGTGTGATGGGAATTCGGGAATCTGTGGTCAACTGCTGCACAAGAACATTCAACTTTGCCCCACAAGTTGCATCATCTGCAGCTTGTGCTTTCTGGTTCGAAATCGGCCAACATACTTGTTTGCACACGGTCTCGGCTTTTGTCAAAAACATTTTCATCAACTGCTTGTTTTCTCAGTTGACGGACACAATGCGCAATTTGGATATGGACTCAATGGAATGCACTCCACCTGGACAAAGGTGCTCGAACTGGGTGGGACTGGGTGTGCAGGTTTATCAATGTGCCATACGATGGTGTCTGTGACATCTGAGTCCAGAGGGCCCCGACCCAAAACGTTGGTTTGTCCCTCCCTCTAACGCCTTGCACTGCCAGTGCACACTTTTTCCAAATTGAAACAGGCAACGTTTGGAAGTTGAAATTGCAACCCCTGATCCCCATCCCCCAAAACCAAATTTCATCCCCCACAACCAAATTTCACTACTTTGTTTGTGCCTCCGAGCACAGGCTGAGATGGAGAAGAAGAGTCCCGCTGTCCCGATCTGGAGCTGCCACACCATCACCATCACCATCACCATCACCATCACCATCACCATCACCATCACCATCACCATCACCATCACCATCACCATCACCATCACCATCACCATCACCATCACCGTCACCATCACCGTCACCGTCACCGTCACCGTCACAGGAGGAGATCCGCCGGTGGCGCATGACGCGCATGGCGCGCTAATCCACGCAGGCAAAGACGACGCCCGAGTGAATCCTCCCTCCCAACACGCAGCTTCTGATTCCCTGTGCTCGATGCGTTTTCCTTTCGCATTGGCGATGCCTGTTTGTACTGTTCGAGCCGTGAGATTTCAGTCAAATTTTAGCGCACATGCGGCATTTCCCGTGTAGCCAGTTCGATCTTCTCACACAGCGTGACTTGGTCAAGCTTCACAGGCTACAGTTGCCTTCTGGCTAACCTTTCAAAAGGGACGCCATTGTTCTTGGCGTCCCATTTTGCAATCATGAAAGCATGCGCACTCTTTGAAACAAACGAGCGCGTTCTGCAAGTCAACGACGTTGCAATATTTGAAGCGAATCCAGGGGCTCTGGTCCGGTGTCCCACCCGCCCAAGAATGACTCTCTTTGTTTGCACCACAAGAATGGCATGACAACATTCTTCCATTTATATTTCAAAAACAAAAATTCAGTTGCACATGAATTCTTGAGGGGTTGGTGGCCTATCAAGCCAAAAGATCCGCCCTTGGGCGCTTTCTCGGGTCGAGTTTTGCAGATGGGAGCTCCCATCTCCTCAGGTGCAACGTGCAGCCTTGATGGCCCTACATTCTCTCTCCACCATTGCAGTTTTTGGCTACAAATTGAAATTGACTTACTTTTGGTCAGGAGATTGCTTCCATCTTTGCTTGATCAAGTCATGCTCACTCCACCGCAGACTTGCGCAGCTCCTCTTAACGCGAGCTACTTTCAGCTCCAGATTTGGCGGGGAGTTTCGCCGGCTTCACCTGTGCGTCTCACCGATCGATGGTGGGCCCCGGGTGTGCTCAGGGTCGCCGAACAGTGCTGTCAAAGGGAGCAGCAGCCCGTGAGTGTTTTCCTGTACAGTCAATGAGCTTGGCACACAAATGATTCTGCTCCAACAAAAGAGCCTTTTGCGTGAGCAGTCAGGTCGCTGGATCTGACGCTGTCACTGACGTTTGTGATGCAGAAGGGAAAGATCAAAGTGTGGAGAACTTGAAATTCCAACAGATGATGTCTGAAATTTTGTTGTTCAGTACCAAGATTGTTCGTACCTGACAGAAGATTTCATTCCTTTTGGTGAAAAAGAATTTTTTCTGCAGATGTGCCACATTGCATCAATTGCATCTTTCGTGCACGAGAAAGAAGCAGCCTTTCTCCAATGTGGACTCTCCAATGTTTCAATCTCTCTGAATTTCTGAGTAAATTTCACAGAAATTCAATCCCTAGTTGTGAACACAACCAGACTAGAAGGTTTTGCCTTGTTTACTCGGATCCCACAAACCTCCATATTGGGCTGCGGACCGTCGTGAGTACCGACCTCTTGGACCCGATCCCGCTGGATGCGTCGTGCGCTACAACAAGTCAGTGGGTACTGCGTCGTCACTTGCGTCGTCACTTGCGCCCAACTAGAGAGTTTGAGCAAACAGCCCGCAACCTAGAAACGCAGACGCAAGCGTAACTTTTGACTATCACAGCATACCAAAAGTTACGTTTTGCGTTTGCGTTTCCAGGTTGGTGGCTGTTTGTTCAAACTCGCCATTTATGGAGGCACGCAGACGCATTCAACGTGAAACGGACGTAGCTGGGCTTACCTGCGCGCCGTCGCCTCACCTGAGACACCTGTCGGGAGCGGCGCACATGAAAGCGGCGCGGCTGCGCACCTGAGCCCACCTCCCTCCCCGCCGAGTCCAATACCGATCCAGAGGAACAAGCTGCGCCGCAGTCTGAGACACACGTACACGGAACCAACCCATCCGCGAGCAACGCAGTCAGGTCAGTGGGTTTTTCGTTCCGTTTTGATTTGTTTGCTGAATTGGTTTGCTTGGGTGAAGGGGACAAAGACGAGTTTTACTTGGATACGGCTTCAGAAAACAGGAATGGAGTGGAAAGAACGAAAAAATTTCGCACAATATGCACGACCATGTTTCGCACATTTGGAATTAGGCTGATGGCAAATTGTGCGTTTTGCCTGTGGAAAACCAAGAACAAAACCGGCCACCAGCCTCTCATCAGTTGATGGGTTGATTACGCAGATTTTTGTTGGGTATTTGGTTGAGATTGAATCAGTTCACGGGCGCGTAAAACTCTGTGAGGAGGCACACAAGCTGGTTTGGTTGAATGAATGACAGAACCAGTGGACTTTTGATTTTGCTTGTGTTCTGGTTTGAGTACGTGTAAAAAACTGACCTGGGAAATATCAGGAAGAAGCTTTGGTTGAGTGGACTGAGTGAGCGTGCCACTTGGTGTCCGTGTTTTTGATCATGGACAGCTCATTCAAGTCTGTTGTTTCCCATTGTTTCAACTCTGTTGTTTTCCACTGTTCCCCCGTGGAACTCTTCTCAAAGTTTGGTGGTTGATTCCCAGGCAGTGGCTCTGGAGTCCCAGCGAAAGCATCCCGTTCTTTCGTGCGAATTATGGTTGGTTCGTGTCAGCCATCTGCACGTGCAGCTGCAGATGTCCGCTTCTCCCGCAGTGTCGCCACCGCCAACACACGCGCGCGCGACGGCGGATGCATGCGACCGGGATCCGCAACTGGCTCAGTGACACACGTGGAAAAAGGCTTGAATGCTCACCGCACGCACCTGTACATCTGTTCTTTGACGCACTTCATTGCGATGCTCACATCTTTGCAAAAGCTGCATCTGCGGCTTTTTCTGCTGAGGTGTCATCACTGCCAATACACGCGCGCACACAAACGCGCACACACGCACAAACACGCAAAGATCACAGCGCGGAATTGGACGTGACACAAATCACAATTTTGTCATGTGCCCACACAGGTGTGTTTTTGATCCACACCCACACACATCTGTACAGATTTACGTGCGATGCAGGGATCACACGGTCATCTGCTGCAGTTGCAGCCGGCACTGCAAGAGGCGGGTCACACACGGCGTCGTGCGCTGCGTCCGTCCTGCAGGCCAATTAATAGGCTCTTTTAGCAGCACGCTCCGTAGCCGCAAAACGTACACGTAACACGTAGCTTGCAGACACAACTCCCCTGTTCTGGAAATATCCACAGATGTGACAGCAGATAAACTTCATCTTTTTAGAGACCAAACTTGAGTTTGAGAGCCATTTTGAAACTGCATAACTTGAACAAAAAATACTCCTCAGGTTTCTGACTCAAGAAATTCAAGTCAAGTTTACTGTGGTCTCTTCCAGAATAGGAGAGTTACATCTGCAAGCTGCATGCCACGTGTACGTTTGTGCGGCTCCGGAGCGTGCTGCTAAAACTCCCCAATGAATTGGATAAAATGAGAAGCAGCGGCGCACATGGCCTTGCGCTGGGATCTGGGGGTCCGGCCTGCACCCAGCGAAGCACACGCGTCGATCCCGTAACAATCCAGATCGATCAATAGACTCTACTCGTGCGTGCGCACCTGCGATTTCATGCGTCAGGGAGGCCTTGTGTGTGAACATGTGCGGCTGCAATGAAATGTGGGGAAAATGAGCGGCACCTGGACACGCACGCATGGCCATGAAGAGATGTCACGCAGAATCCAACACTCACAACCTGCCGGGTGAATGAGCGGTTTTGAGAATTGGGAGTCTGACTTTGAGTTCTTCACTTTCAATGTGACCACACCTCGTGTGTGTTCAAATCCACCGCGCGGTTGAGCTCTGAGCGGATCACACGTCTGGTCGAGGATTACATGCGGAGAAAAGACCGTGAGGATCAGATTCAGTCAATGCCAGGAAGAACAGCAAAACTTCCCCATCTACGGCGGCTTCACTTGTTGTCGCCGTTGATGACGAAAGATACGCAGTGGTTGGGGACTGACTCTGTGTGGTCTTCTGCGTTTCCCTAGGGGGGGGGTGCGTTTCGTTGCTGTCAGCAATCGTGGACACGTCATCCATTTCGAGGTGTCCTTAACCCCTTGCGGCACACAATTGGAGGAAAAGGTACGAGGTCTATCCCACAATTGACTGATTCTTTTGTCTCAAGTCTACAAAACAGTTGGCGTGGTGAATCTGGCCTCACCAGTTGGTATGGTGAATCTGGCCACACCAGTTGGTATGGTGAATCTGGCCACACCATTTGGTGTGGGGAATCTGGCCAAACCAGTTGGTGCGATAGACCCAGCAGTCAAGTTTGCAAGAACTGGGAAACGTGAAAGTCGTGGACGAACCACGTACACTGCGATTTTGTGGTCAAGGGCCCAGGCTTTCATGCCCCTTGGATCTGCCTCTGCCCTTCCTTGGGGGTGTGTTCGTTTGCTGAGAGCGAGAGTCCTCATCGTGGCCTGTTCAGCCGATGGGACAGCGATGCATTTGCCCTTGACGAGCCCTTCACCTCAAACACTCCATATGAGGAGCGTTGACTGACTCTGTTGACTCTTGTCATTCCCAATGTCACCAAATGCAAACAGGATCAGGAGATGCGTGTGTAAGACGTGACCTCAGAGTTTGTCCCGGAAACGTCGTCGTGTGAATCTTCAGGGTGGAGGATTTCAGGCGGGGTCCATGATTTGGTTGCGACGATCCCAGTGGACGAGAGGCTCGAGGAAGAATTTTTCAATTTTTTCAGTTTAAGACGCAATTGAAGAAGAGGTGCAGTGGCAGAAGTCCAATCTGGGGTCAGGTTGAGTTTCAGTGCAATATTGAGAGTAACAAATGTTTTTTACGGGGTGACCTTGGGCCCTTTTGTGTTATGTACAATACATGTAAATAATGATGTAAATAATGATGTAAATAATGATGCGATCGAAACCAGGTGAGAACCTCTTGTTCAAAGTTGCTGGAGTGGAAAATCTTTCGAAACCTTCCGGGGCTTGGCCTCTTTCGCCGGTCCCATATTGATGTCCCCTTCTCTTCTCACACATGTCTCTTACATTCACCGTCTGGCCTTCACGTCAGCCTGGTACTCGTTTTGTTGCGCTGTTGTTTCTCAATTTACGCAGCGGTACTTGTACCCACTCTGTCCCCGAGTACCCCCATTTTGTTCTGTTTTTCCATTTTTTTCTGGACAAAAATGGTTGTGTTTCGGCACGTTATGTAGTGATGCTGAATTTCTGTTTGTGCATGATTGTTGACGGTACTCATGAAAAATGCAATCACCGCAATCATCAATCGTGTATTGATTGGTTCGAGCGCGTGATTCATGATCACGTCAGGCATCGCGCTGTGTCCAGCCGCCCAGTTTTAAATGAGGGTTTTCACGTTGGTGACGCGCGCGTCAAAACGCTCCATTGGGCGTCATGTTGAATTTTGACGCGCGCGTCAAAAATTCTGACGCCGCCCAACCGCGCATCACCAACGTGAAAACCCCTATTGGCTGTCGCTGGAGAGTTAAGCTGAATTCATGTAGATTTTCTGCAGCAACAATTTGCTTGGCCTTTCTTCTGTGCGGCAAAATTTAACATGATGCCCAATGTGCCACAAGTAGCTTCCGCAGATTATCGCTGGCAGCCGATTCTTGATGCAAGAAATGTGCGGATACAGAAGTCAATGGTGACGTTCTTCCGCAGCCGCAGCCGCAGCTCTATATGAAGTCACCTTTACCGCCCGCAGCAGGTCCGACACGCTTTTGAACACAGTTGACCAGAACAAATTTGTTGTGGTATTGCGGTGTTGTTTGGTTCTTTTCTTCGTCAAAATCTGACGTCCCGCTTGCACGAGGGCCGTTTCGTTTCTAGATTTGGTCAGATACCATCAAAACCTGCTTTGATACCACGAAAGGCAGAGGTGGAAGTGAAACTGCGTTTGTAATTTTGCAGCGGACATCAAGTGAATTCCTGATTCCTACGGTGCATCACCTGTGTCTACGCATCTGTGTTTGAGAAAAAATAGGCTCATGTATTTTCCGAATAATCTTTTTGTGGCTTGGTTTGCCTTTCCTTGATCCTGACTCACTGCCGTATATTCTCGATAGGAAATTGAAAGATTTGCGGAACATCTGTGTCTGCACAGCTTTGTTTTGGGCATTAACGGAAGAATAATTATGATGTGTATGTAACTTTCATTTGTCGCAAAAAACAAAGACAAACAATGACAAGGGCGCGGTCGTGAACAGTGGACTGACGAAACGAACAGTCGCTTCGCCCTTTACTCGCTGTTTTGTTCAGCGCAACAAGAAACAGCCAGAAAACTGCCCTGAAACGTTTCTCTGACACACCTTTCCGTCTTCTAGGAAAGAAACCAAGCAGGTGATTCTTGTGGGAATTAACTGTTGTCAGTCCCTGCCCGCTTGGGAAATTTGCTCGCACACTTCAGATCAGATGGCATGTAATTTGAAAAAGAGGCCAAGCGGTCTGTTCTCGCGGTTTCAAGAAAGGAAGACGGCCCTGCCTTTCCTCCCTTCCTCCGTTTTTGCGTCACTCCCTCAGTTTTGAGGCAACAAAGGTTGGATGTTGGCTGAAACCTCAGAGGTTGGCCTCCAGCCCTGATCCTGGGTCCGCTTCAGGTCTTGCGATCACCAGCCCATTGGGGGAACGGAACCACTGCATGCTGAACGTACGTGGGGCGAACTTCTCTGGGGCTGCCCCACGTTTTGTTTCTCGGCTCGTAACGATCGATCCGGCAAGCTGAGAAGAAGCCTTGGGATCTGTTCACCTGGCAACCACAACGATTTTGCGTCCAAATGGAAAATTCTGTCAACATTTGATCCGTAGCAACCCACACCAACAGAGAAACTCACCTGGCCTCCGTACGAGCAGTTTGACACAAGGGTGATGCGCACACAATCCAGTTTTCAGGCCCAAGGGAATGTTTCTTTTTTTGATTGCGAGCTCGTGTGTCGCAGCGTGTGTCGTCACTATGACAACTTGTGCAGTTGGTTTTCAGTCCTATTGTCACCAACTGGTTGATTCAATTGGGAACCCATTCAACTAAGGCGGGGGGGGGCGCTGGGACGTCATACATTCAGGTCTCCTTCATCACCTTCCAAACTTGGTAACTCGCGCTGCTTGAATGTCGCCGTTGTGAGGAATGTCAGAATGAAAACTCTCGCTCCAATGGATCTGGTGTTAAGTTAGCAGACATGTCAGGAAGTAAGTAATGGGTCGTCAGGCTGCAACTCCAACGATGAAACAAACATCAAGCTGCTTCAGCAAAACCAAACGAGGGTCAGGGTTGACTGACTCTTCATTGGGTCCATCCACGTGCAGAGGCCAACCAGCCTTGTCCTGAGTGAAACAGTTCGTGTCTGACCATACACGAGCAAGACAGGAGCAAGGTTGGCTTTTATCCTGAGATCGGCACAGCTCCCCCCTTGACACTTGGATCTGCTTCACGTGCACTTGAGCGATTCATGGGATCATGGGGCCCAGCGCCTTGGGTCCACTCCACACTTGACCTGTTCCATGTGTTTGTTTCCTTCAGAATGTCGGAGGTGACGATGAAGATCTACGCGGCGATCCCAGCGCGCGGCGGCTCCAAGGGCATCCCGGGCAAAAACGTGCGTCTGTACGCGGGGAAGCCGCTCGTTCAGCACAGCATCGACCAGGCGCTGCGCTCCCAGTACATCCAGCGCGTCATCGTGTCCACCGACAGCCCCGAGATCGCGCACATCGCCAAGAACGGTCCGTGGCATTCATGGGTTATTTGCATGTGTAGGGGTGGGTGTGGGAGGGGGTGAGAGCGGCAAGGGAGGCAGGAATTTCAGGGTGGCTGGGGCAGTTGGGGTGGTGGGATCAGCAGGGGCTGTTGGGACAGTAAGGGTGATGGTGATGTGGTGGTGGTGGTGGTGGTGGTGGTGGTGGTGGTGGTGGTGGTGGTGGCGGTGTGTGTGTGTGTTTGTGTGTGTGTGTGTTTGTGTGTGAAGGGTTGGTGGCAGCAGCAGGGAAAGTAAGAATTCAGCGCTGTACTGCGACTGCGGGGCTGCGCAGCAGCTTGAAACCTTTCTGCGCTGAATCAGCTGTTCTGATGTCATCACATTTGTCCTTGAATCTGCATTCACAGAGTGCAGTTCTTGTGTCTCGGCACTTGCCGAGCAGCCTGACAAGACCTGGCCTCGTTGTCTCAGGACTCAGCGAAACTGGGTTGCCATGGCTCCTGAAGCCACCCGTGACTTCATCATGATTCCACGTACCGAACTGAGCACTTTTCATCACCAGGTGGCGCTGAGGTTCCGTTCATGCGCCCCGAGGAGATCTCCGGCGACCTGAGCACCGACCTCGAGTGGATGACGCACCTGCTGCGCTTCCTCGAGCAGGAGGAGGGTGAGCAGGGGCTGCCCGACCTCGTGGTCCACCTCAGACCCACGTGAGTGTGAGGGCAGGGGTGGGCGGGGGCTGGGGGCGTGGGCGGGGCGAGGCGAGGTGGGGAGGGCAGGAGCTACCCCACTTCGTCCACCTCAGACACACACGAGTAGCTGGATACTGAAGGTAGGGTGGTGTGGTGTAGGTTTTCAGCCTTGAATATTGTTCAGAACATTGAACCGAAATATGCGCCTGATATGAGCCGCAACTGGTGCGGAGCAAATCTCACAGATTTTCAGATGAATTGTATGAGGTCTGTCCAAGAATCAATCGGTTCTTTTGTCTCAAGTCAACAAAAGAGTTGGTGTGGTGAATCAAGCCCCACCAGTTGGCCTGGTGAATCTTACCGCACCAGTTGGTGTGGTGATTCTGGCCCAGCCCAAGTAGTTAGTGTGGTGAATTTGGCCCTACCAGTTGGTGTGGTGTGTCTGGCAGTCAAGTTTGCAAGAACTGGGAAACGGGAAATTCGTGGAGAAACCACGTACTTGAGCTTGAGCTGACCGCTGCGCTTCTCACCCAGGTTCCCGAACCGGCTGGTGCAGGACATCGACGCCTGCATCGAGCGCTTCGCGAAGGTGTGCGGACGCTACTCGAGCCTGCGCTCCGTCATCAGGTCCACCGACCACTCCCCCTACAAGATGTACACCATCGGTACGGAAAGACATGGGGAGGAAACGATAGAGCGCGGGTCAAACCAAAATCACAAAATTTCAAAACAAAGTTCGTTGCTGTTTCGTAAGGTGCGACCAAATGAAGAAAAACTCTTTGTCCAATGCCATCTACTCGTACCACACGGACACGCACACAGTCAGCCACGCTCACTCTGTTATCACCCACATGCCTGTTCCCCTCAAAGCAAGCACACACACACACACACACACACACACACACACCTAACATAGAAACACAATCTAACAACCACGAACCCACCCACCCACCACCACACACACACACGCACACACACACACACACACACACACACACACACACACACATCACGACACCATCTGTTTCAGAGGGGGACGAGCTGGTGCCGCTGTTCCAGAAGGTGGGCGACGTCAGCGAGCCGTTCAACGCGTGTCGCCAGGCGCTGCCCACCACCTTCCAGCACAACGGCTGCATCGACATCTTCAAGCCCGACACCGTGCTCAAGTACGTGCTGCGATGGAGCCACTTGTGGGTGGGGTCCAGCGGCCTCAAACTGGCTTGGTCCCTACCTGGATTCTGCACATTGTGGTTGAGGATATTGGCAGAGGACTTACCCCATGAAGCCTGTGGCCTGTCGGGCACTTGCTGAAGTCTGTCACTTGCTGAAGTCTGTCAAAACAGGAAGGGATCCATGGGTGGGTCCCAAAGGGGAAACGTTCTGAGAATGGACGCATTGGCTGTGGGTGAGGGACCAACCCTGAAAACCACCAGCGTAAATAGTTTGCAGTAGTCAACAACAACAGAGGATCACACCACTCACGCCTGTGTCAACAGGTCACGTCACGTCACGTGTTGTCACGTCGCGTGTTCACGCTCCCCATGTTCGCCCGCGTGTTTCAGGGAGCAGTCAGCGTGCGGGTCGCGCATCCTGCCGCACGTTATGGGAGACAACGTGACGGGCGACATCGACTATCAGCACGACTGGGACAACGCAGAGAACCTCTTCATCTCCGCGCAGAAAACTCTCAGGTCAACACACTCACGCTGATCACAGTTACCGTATCCACCCGTGTATAAGACGCTCCTTTTTGTCCCAAAATTGAACACCAAAAGTGGGCGTGCTTCTTGTACATGGGTATTAGATCACGAAAAATTTCAATATGACCTGAACCATACGTACGTACTACTCATACGTGTGTTCTTCATCGAATCGTGAAATGATCTGCTCGCTAAACTTTTGTCGTATCAAATCAAATGAGGGATTGCTCCAATGAGCCCACCGCCACAGTCCTGCTATCACTTCGTTTTCATCTCTGTTTGGCCTGGTGCCCATGAACTTACAGTTGTATCCAATGGCTTATCGCCTGGGACAACGTGCCAACCTGGGATTGTTGGTGCCTGGGCTCAACCCAAACTTCTCAACCTGTGTCCTCTGCTTGACCCTGATTGTTTCCTCCCTCAGCCCTAAGGGCCTGGTGCCCAAGACTCTGCGCTCGTTCCGAGACTTCGGGCTCATCGGCGAGGACCGCTGCTTCGTCATCGCAGAGGGCGGCATCAACCACAACGGCTCCCTCGACCTCGCCAAGCAGCTCGTCGACGTCGCCTGCGATGCAGGTGGGTCCCGCGCGTGTGGCGGACACAAGTGGAAGTGGACGCCCTCTGATGGCAGACTTTGGAGAAGATGGCGTCGGGGGATTGCAATGAGGAGGTTCAGATGCAACACGCCACGGGTCCGTGCAACGTGCAACAGGTTTTCCACGTGCACTGTTCTCTATCTATTTCACTGCTTTCAAAACTAGTCTTTCCAAAATGTTTTTCTGTGAAGGCAGAATTCAGCTCTTCTTGTACCCTGTTGCAGAATATAAAGACAAAATTCAAAATGAAAAGTCAGTTTCCACAGCTTGAAACTCAGGGGTGTTTCACGCGAATTTCCATGTGTCACCACGAAACGCAGCGTTCGAACATGGGCCAAAAACAGCCCCGCACGTGTGACATCTTAACCTCCTCAATGGCTTTGTCAAGGCGAGAAGGCAGATCAGACTCACTCAATGGAGGAAAAAGGTGGATGCATAATGTGAAGCTGCTGAAATTCTTTGTCCACAGACGGATCCTGAGGCCCCTTTAACTGGGCAACGTGACCCCAACTTCCTGCCCCAAACTCTTTTCATATTCATGTCAAGATTCTCCATTGGAGTCACGTCCATCAAGAAGTCTGGTAGTTTTCACATGGGGTGACGTGCGGTCATTTCCTTGACGCCGGCGTCAAAATTTAACATTGAACCCAATGGTGTATTTTTGACGTCAGCGCAAAAAGAAAAAGACGTCACGTCAAAGAGCGTCACCCAGAGTGAAAACCACTTCTGTCTCCTGCACAATCCTTGGTCCAGGCACGTGTTCACAGCCTCAGCCTCCTTCCCACAGGCGCGGACTGCATCAAGTTCCAGAAGCGCACCATCTCTCGGATCCTGACGCGGGAGGGACTCGAGCGCGACTACCAGAACCCCAACTCGTTCGGGAAGACGTATGGGGAGCACAAGAAGCACCTCGAGCTGAGCCACGATGAGTTCAGGGAGCTCAACAGGTTGGGACCAATGCGCGTGTTCCCAAGATGCGCCAAATGTGGGTTGGTGCGAACGCACGGAGTTGTGTTTGGCGCAATGAAACTCGCTCACAGCAAAACCGTGCGTGTGCAGGACATGAGCAAATCCAGTTGTGGGGGGACCCTGTCGTCAATGTGATGTCAGTGCCCCCTGCACAGAGAAATCAACCCAGCTACCTCACACACGCGCGTCACAAAGTGACTCACCTGATCCCTTCCTGAATCTCATGGGTGGGTAATGAGTGAGTGAGTGAGTGTGTGTTTGAGTGTGTACGTGTGTTTGCGGGATCAGGTGAGTGACGACAGAGTGGGTGCGTGTGACTGTGTGATTGGTGGGATTGGGTGCACGGGTTTATGATTTTGTCATTTCTTCCACGGCGGTGCATGTGTGTGTGTGTGTGTGTGTGTGTATGTGTGTGTGTGTGTGTGTGCGTGTGTGTGTGCGTGTGTGTGCAGGACAGGAGCAAATCTAGTCTTGTGGAGGACCCCTTTTCTCAATATGATGTCAGTGCGCGCTGCACAAAGCAATCTACCTGGCTGTCCCCACCTTTCACCCACGTGGTCCCCTCCTGAATCTGCTGAGGATTCACCCCACCCTCTCCGTACCCACAGGTACGCGCGTCACAAGGGTATCTACCTGACGGCGTCGGGTTGGGACGAGGGGTCCGTCGACTTCCTCGTGGACGAGCTGCGTGTCCCGTTCCTCAAGATGGCGTCCGCCGACCTGACCAACTTCCCGCTGCTCGAGCACGCCGCCGCCAAGAAGGTCCCTGTCATCCTGTCCACAGGTGATGAGGGGAAACCAAAGCTTCTCGCGTACTCATGCCTCATACAAAAGCAATCTAGTTCGTAGAAGATAACGACGATTCACAAAGAGCAAAAGTTCAGACCTCGTCCTGACATATTGCACGTCGCTACAAAAATTTTTGTTTTGGAACAATCTGATCAAATCTGGTCAGCCATGCTGCAATGAGTGGAGGACAGATTTTGGTGTTCCACCTCAATGCAGAAGCACAGCAATGTAGTTTGAAGCTTGAGTGGAGACACCAAGGGAATCTTGAGAGTTAAAATGTTTCTCCTTGGTGCAGGCATGGCGGACATGGAGACGGTGCAGAAGGCCTACTCGCTCGTGACGAAGCACAACGATCGGGTGGCGCTGCTGCAGTGCACCTCCACCTACCCTGCAGGTCAGTACCCACCCCACAGGTCAGTACCTCCAGTACCTCCACCCACCCTGCAGGTCAGTACCCACCCCACCCTACAGGTCAGTACCCACCCCGCCCTGCAGGTCAGTACCCACCCCACTCCGCAGGTCAGTACCCACCCTGCCCTGCAGGTCAGTACCCACCCCACCCTGCAGGTCAGTACCCACCCCACTCCTCAGGTCAGTAACTCCACCCACCCTGCAGGTCAATACCCACCCCACCCCTCAGGTCAGTGTACGCGGTAAGAGCCACTAACAGAGTTCCCGCTGGTTCCTGCCATTTTTCGTGTTCTACCGATCCATCGCAGTCGGTTGTGAGCTTTCCTTGTGTCCGGAAATGAGAATATATAAAGACGGAATACGCCACAAACGCGTGGGCTTTAGCACACTGGCTGTGGTCGAGATGTTCTCGGCCCGTGAACAGAAGGCTTCAGCGGTCCGCCCAAAGTGTTGGTAGCAGGGCCCTGAACTTCTGGTGCTTTCCCCATCATCCCTTTCATGTTCTCTGGATGGCCCCAAGGTTTGTAAGCAGGCACGGAATAAAAAGATAACATGCCTCAGGTAAGGAGTTTATCTGATTTTATGTCCTGCTGAGCGGCAA
>JAAUXT010006876.1_pt1 | contig 30591 bp, 26 predicted proteins | sample 7278171 | NCBI WGS metagenome assembly JAAUXT01 (sample SAMN14350112, study PRJNA611818) | marine sediment metagenome | isolation source: surface marine sediment (1.8m) | place: French Polynesia: Moorea | collected 2018-08
CGGGTTAGCGGTATCTCGGACACATTGCTGACTGGGGCATTGGTGGATTGGGACAAGTGCTGTCCTGCCTATGTACACTGCCCGCGGCTGATTGTCTACTTGAAAGTCTAGTTTTGAGTCTTGTTTGAAAAAGTTGTCTGAAAAAAATAAACAGTTTTCCCCCTGTCAGGTTCAGGATACCCCTTCAGTCGACTTTCTCGGTGTGTTGGGTGCAGTCTGCAGGCGATGTACGCGGCGATCAGCTGATCTTCTACTAAAACAAGTCTTGTTTTACTTTCGGTCGTTGCAGATATTCATACGTTGACACAGCCGATGACAAGCGGGAGCATCGCCCAGAAGTTCCACAAAAGGTACGAATTGCCTTCCGAAACCTGAAGTTTCATTGACATAAATATCGACTCCTTCCATTGCGCACAATCTGAGCAAGTTGCCAAACTCACTCATGATAAACAGGACCCAATCGTGCCCCCGTTCAGGCTCGATCGTGTTTGTTGCAGTTCCAACAGACCTCCAAGAAAATGGTGCGTTACCGTGACAGCCAAGTGGTCAGCACGAAGGGCGAGCGTTACACTGAAATCAAAAAGAAGGAAGACGAAGAGCTACTGAAGAAAACCCAAGTGTCACTGAAGCCTGCAAAGCAGTACCGATTCCACTGACACCTGTGGTTCAGGCGGGGCATCGGCTGAGGGGTGGCAGAGTCAGCCGAACCGCCTGGCCTGAATCGACAGTGATGTCAGTGAGTTGGAACTGCCACAGCGCGTGTTAGCTGGCGGTCAGTGATGTTACACAAACGGGCGAATGTGTGCATTGGCCGGGAAGAAAGACAGAAGTGGAAAGAAGCGAAGTTCGAACCCTTTGCTGAAGTCTCTTCCACAGGACGATGTGCCAATCGGGTTTGTTACGTTGCAAGTGCATCAGAGTTCGCCAGGTGCCATTGGATGACTTGGACACGTTCTAAATCCACGAGTCGCCACGGACATGTCGTTTACTCGTGGTTGTGAGATCAGAACTTCCGCGGGAGAAAGAACGTTCTGCGTTTGTTTATTTCAGCGGCAAGTTTCAGCGCACTGTCATCATCTGGCACGTTTTCTTTGAGTCTTGTACACTTTCTCGAATTTCAAGGCGTCTGGGGAGGGCCAGCCTTATCTAACTGGCCCTCCCCAGATCCTTTGGGTGGGTGGGACCCTGTTTTCGCCGACTTGCGCTGGTGTCGGCATGTGTATTGCAATTGATACAAGGTGTCCGGGTGTGCCGGAGTGCCCTCGGTAGCAAACAGTTACAGTGGAACTCGTGGGTGGGGGTGACCACTGCCACCATCACTGCCGTGCTGCCATCACCACTGCCACCATCAACAGACGTCACATTTGGCCAAAATGAGGTTTGACAACTGTTGATTTTTTTTAACGTTGTCGAATCACGGCTGTGGAGTCATCGTTCTTGTTCACAATCCCCCCGAGATTAGCGAAGATTTTCAGAAGAGTGACTGCACAATCGAACCGCCCTGTTCAATGCCTCGTGCATTGTTGTTAGATTTCGCTGGACACAGATCTTATTCTCGTATTTTGAACGGAATTCAGGCAACGAGTGATTCTCGTATTCTGAACTGAATTGTGGATGGTTGTTTGTTTACTGCTACATCCTGTTGACAAGTGACTGTATATTTTGGTCGGCAACACATTTTCTCTTTGCTCGTCTGGTGCACCAGAATGCATTTTATAATTGAGATCTCAACCCTCCCACCTGACGTCAGAACGCGAATTGCGTGAGCGTTCATTTCTTGTGTTCTTTCGACAATAAATTTCCAACTTGTTCAACTGAAGATGCGAAGACTTCCATGCTCTCTCATTTCACTTGCAGCTGCCTCGCAGAGTTTTTTGTTTTTCCTGAAACGACCCGAACACCCAGACTTCGAGACGAAGTGACGAGCAACACGTTATAGATTTCTAAATGTTCATTGCGCATCATTCTTTGAAAATATCTCTGGCGATTAGCATTCGCATCACTTCACTGGAACCTGCAAAGACAAAAGGGAAGGTTGTAGATGATTTCCGGTCGACGAAATTGATGAACGACTCTCCTGAAACTGAAGACTGACGCTTCTGACCTTCCAAAATTTGATGAACTCTGCTGTCTCTGTAATACTGTTCGACGGGATATTCCTTCAGGTATCCATATCCACCATGAAGCTGAAGAGCATCATCGCAAATCTGCCACCAAAAGGAAGAAGACAGGTCTGCTACCAAACATGGGACGCTTTTCTCATTTTCTCAATGTACCGGTGTAACGAATTGGCCAGACACCCCAAATCAGAAGACACGGGTGTTGGGCTCTAAGGCTGTGCCAAGGGTCAGGTAGGTTTGGCTGTGGCTTTCTGCTCCTGACCTTGCACAAGTCACTGGAGTCTTGGTGTATTTCGGGGTGTCTGGCTATTTCAGCCTCAAACTGAAATGGGGACATAAAGGTGTCAGGCCATTCCAGGCTGCTGCCCGAAATAGCCAGACACCCGTGTCTGGAAATACCGGTGTCTCCTCGTTTCGTTCCACCGGCCAATCACGACACAAGATTCGCAAGAGAACTTCAACACAGCTGCTGACAAACTTACGCCGGAGCATTGTTCAGTAGCGAACAGCTTTGCCATAGCACACAGCGCCACGTGCCCCGGCGATTGGGCGTCCAGTGCCTGCGCCGCAGCCCTCACCATCAACCGCGAAGCCTGCAGCTTCGTCGCCATGTCAGCCATCTTGAATTGCAAGTACTGCAAAGGGAAATCCGGCCTGATCAATGAGGGGTTTTGCGAGTTTCACGTGAACAGGAAGTTGACCACCAAACTCCACGAAAATATTACAAGAGAAAGTGGTTCCGTTCTCACCTGAAAATCTTTGAGATGTGTGTTGAACTGTTTCCGAACCGACATGTACTCTCTTGCAGCCTCAATGCTGGCTTGTGCGGCTCCAAGGGAACAAGAAGCTGAAACGAATGCATTCAGTTCTCAAAAAAGTTGACAGCTTTGCAATGCCAAACAGATGAACAAATTTCTGCTTTCTGCGGTTCGGTGCATAACACAAGCTCGCGCTGGGAGGCGCCTGTGTGAAAACAGCCAACAAACGGGCTGGCAGGGTTTCCTTTGGTGCGAAAGATCATAATTACCAATGTTTACCCTCCCACCGTTCAGGCCTCTCATGGCAATGTTGAATCCTTGTCCCTCTGTGCCAAGAAGGTTGGTCACAGGAACCTTACAATCCTCCAAAACCACTTGCCTGGTCGGTTGAGAATTCCAACCCATCTGAAAGCCGCAAAGTCTTTTGGCTCTGTGTTGTCAGAACGGGCAAAATGTGAAAACAAGACAAGACTGGGTTGAAGTCAAACAAATACCTTTTTCTCTTTCTTGCCGAAGCTCAAACCGGGCGTTCCATTTTCAACCATGATGCACGAAATACCCTTGGGACCTGGAGGGCCCGAGCGACACATGATGAGGTAGAGATGTGTTGCTTCACCGCCACTGATAAATTGCTTCAGAGAACAGATAGTCTACCGTGTGCGATTGTGAAAACGAGGTGGTTTCACAGGCTTTCAAGATACACTTGATCATTTCAGCGGAAGAAAATCAATGCACCTTCGATCCGTTCAAGACGAAATAATCCCCTTCTCGTCTCGCAGCCGTTGACAAAGACGCAGCGTCGCTGCCACTGCCTAGAAGAGTGACACAGTCCAACAGAAAAGCCGGTAAGCGGACAACAGAATCACTCATTGATGGCTTTCAAAAGCATATCAGACACACCTGGTTCTGTGAGACAGTACGAAGATAACTTTTCCATTGTAGCCAGAGAAGGAATCCAATGACGCCTTTGTTCTTCCGAACCAAATTCATCAATCATCCAGGCACACATGCTGAAATTCAAACGGCCAAGTTGCTTTTGTTTCACGTTTTTGTTTTGCGTCTCAAATACTTGTTGTCTGTTCTGCAGGCCGTACTTGTGAATACTGATGTGGGCTGTTGTGCTCACAGATCCCTGGGACAAAGCCTCAAAGATGACTGACGCATCAAGACGCGACAATCCAGTGCCACCAAAAACATCCTGACAATAAATGGCACCAAATCCAAGTTGTGCTACTTTTCTCAATGTTTCCACTGGAAACTCCTCCTGTTGAAAAGCAATCGCAACATTCAATTCATCACATTTGGCAACGAAAACTGACGTGTCGGTCGAAATTGGTTCCAGTCTTGCCTCTTGATCCCATCGCGACATGTGCGGTAGCATTTCATTTTTGGCAAAGTTCACTGCAACTTCACGTATTTGTCGCTGCTCGTCATTCAATCCCACTGACGCTGAAAGCAGAAATTATTTGTTCAAAGGTGTTACGTTTTGGGACTTGTGGATCTGAACACTGCAGGCTCAGAATGTGGAAGCTAATTACAATGAGACCACAGGTGCCTCGTGTAAATATTAGTTCCCTCACCATCAATGGACAATGAACTTGCAAATAAACTCTGTATTCTGGGTTTAATAGCCTTTGCAAGTGAGTATTTTCGCAAAACTCGGCAGTTTCTCAGCCTGTGGAAACACAGGGCAGCCATGATATCACTTTTGAACCTCCACAAGGAATTCTGATACCCTATGAGGGTTTGCACTTTGCAGTGGGCCTGGTGCCCTCATGGTGTATGTGGTACATTTTGTTGTGAATCGTTCATAATGATGACTTCTTTTAATTTTTTTAAATTGTATTTTACTAGTAATTTCGTTTGTACAACTATAGTCAATTACATCAAATATTGGTTGAAATTAGTTGTCCTATGTCACCAGGCTTACGATACGAGCAAGGCTTGACCTCCTCATCAGATGCATCTATTGTTTACCTCCATCAGATGGCAGCAAAATTTCCGAATGGAGGAGAAAATACAGGCAGCTGAGACCAATTATAAGAGTCCTCTTGGTGGTATGGAATTTCTTGGTGTGTCAAGCGAACCCTGAAACCGTGCGCTTGTGCTGTAGGGGCTGTATGAAGATCAAACACAAGTGTACCACCCCATCGCTGTGTGTGATGCTGCGTCCCCTCCCCCGCACCGCTGGTTCAATTGCTACAAGCTCGTATCTGCTGTCCGGATGCGTTTCGGTTTCGAGCGATTGCCACTTTCGATCGTCTGCCCATGATCTCTGCTCACATTGTAACGAATGCGCGTGAGACACTTCTTGAGTGGTCGATCATCGCGGTGGGGCTGGTCTGTGTACGGGAGTTCACTGAACAGGCATGTTTGTCGAAAATCAGCAGAGCAGACACTCAAGTTGATCGTGCGACTTGCGGGATTGTTGATTGTTTCAGTCACTGCTGATGAGGATGGACCCGCAGATTTCGTCCGCGTGTGTGTGGTATTCCCTGGTCTGAAGAAAAAGTTCTTCAAAAACGCCGCCAAAAATGCTGAGCTTGACGTCAAATACGACACAAGGTACAAAAAGTTCTTCAGACTTGGCCTCGTACACTTGTGATTTTTTTGCCACTCGGTCGTCATGTGCTGGAGGTGGCGCTGTGCGAGACAGTTGCAAACTGTGTGCAAGACACCTGAACGCTTTTTGTTGTTCACCGGCATGTTTCGTCGGGTTGCAGGTCCCTAACATTGTTGTTGAGCATGGGCAAAGACAAGTACAGGTACGCGGTGAAACGTCTTCCAGACGAGATTGTTCCGGACAGCTGTCACTACAAAGTTTGTGTTTTCTGCTGCTCCAACATAACTCGATTTCGCATTGTTGCAAAGCCAAGCAAGCAGTTCTCAACTGTAATGTTGAATGCAGGTGAGGTTGTGCACAATGTGGTGTGTTCGTGAAGATTGTTGATTGTTGTTTCAGGTGAAGAAAGGGCAAGTGGTTTTGCTCCTCAAAAAAGCCAAGTCGCGTTCTTGGGAGCGAGAACTCTCCGAGACAGGCATAGAGACGTACGAGGAGGAAGAAGAGTGACGCGTGCACGAACGAGCAAAACGTGAATTTTTTTTTTCTCACGCGTGTAATTTGGAGGGTCAGATTGTAAAAATTACAAGAGGAGTGGCTATTTCCCTGTGAGATAATTTTGTCCAAGTCTGAATGACCGGAGGCATCATCATAATAGCTTTTGCAATGGAGTTCAACAACGATAACTTGAGATCGTTGGCAATGGGTTGTTGCAACGCCAGTTAAAATTGACTCTGCAACTGGTTGTCTTGTGATCGTCGAAATTGATTCCCTGCAAACGAGAAGAGTGTCACCCTGAGAGGTGGTTTGGAGGAGGTCTGGTCAACAAGACCTTCATACAGCGTAGATTCACCCGGCTGGAAACAGGGCGAGATTCCTGTCATGAGTTCGTCTTGGATTTGCAACAACACCAACCAGCTTCTCGAGAGTGCTAAGTGTTGTCGAAGACAGGGTTCTCACGTACAAAAATGGTTCCTGTGAAATCGGTCGAGAAAGGAGTTGTGTGATTGAACAAAAAACCTTTTTGTGAGGTGAGAACCCATTTCTACCACGATGCGAGCACATACAACCGGTTTTGTGATCGCAGAGTTATAGAAACGTTCTGTGTAACTCGCTTACGCAACTGACTTTTTGTATCTAGTCTTGGGGAGGTTGGATTTGAACTAAAGTTTTTATGGTGACATTGTCACTTTTCACTGCCTTGAATGTTTTCAATTTGTCTGTCATGTTCTGCTTCTTTCGAGTTAGATTCGGACATAAATTTTGAAGACTGTGACCTTGTTGTGGATTTCTGGCCGCACGAACCAGATTGGCCAATTTCCTTCGAATGTCAGAATTTTTGCTTGTTGTTTTCTACCTTGTCACGAGAAATCGCCTTTCGTTCTGGACTTGCTGCAAGCTGTTTTATTTTTGGCATTTTTCGAGCTTTTATGCGTACAGTTCCATGAGCCGATGAAGACAAATAAAAGATCAGTTGTCAACACGTTGCTTGTAACAAACCAAGGGTTCCGCAGATCTTGCAAACCTGGCGTAACTGCATTCATGTGACACCGTCGTGAAATGTGCTTTGAAGTTTTACCTCCACCCTGGCAACGTCGGACCTTTTGTTTCAAGCTATTCGTGCAGTTCTTCTTGCTGCAACTTGACGTGCTGTTCGATGGCATAATTGAATGAACAATTGCCCTTGGTTGTGAAACTCACTGCACCTCTATCAATTGTAAATCCTTTCAATCCGTTGTCAATCTCTCGCTTCACAATGTCCACGATGTTCCCATCTATTGAACGCACGAACGAGTTGTTGTCTTTGAGGTTTGTGATGGTGACGTGAATTTTTCCCGAGAACGAACTCTTGACACTGAACTTGCTGGACACTTGGTCCTCGGTGACCACCAGCTGGGCGATGGTTTTGTGATGTGGTGGCACCTTGATGAGGCTATCCACAGCCCACGTGAGCGACTCCTCGAACGTTTGCCCGTGGAACTCTGTGAGTGAGAGCTCGCGATGGAAACCGGCGTTCGCTTCGAACACCTCGCACGGTGTCTTGAGCGACACGCACATCTCCTCGCCGACTGTGAACCCATTCTCAATCGCCACCTCACATGATGACGTTGTCGTACGCTCCGTCTTGAAAGAATATTCTTGGTCTTGGTTTGTGGAGTTGGAGAAGTACGTTTTGAAGAGTGTCTGTGCTTTGGGAGCTTTTGGCTTTGCGATTTCTTCGAAGAAAGGTTCGTTGTGAGAGAAGCGCACGTGCCTCCAGTTGACTGTCATCTGCAGGTTGTCTCTCGGAATTCTCGACTGTTCTTTGGTTTTTGTGTAGTCGAACATTTCCCAAGCCCATTTGGTCACCAAGTCTTCCAGATCCATCGGGCTTTTGGCCGCCATCATGCAAGCAGTCTATCTGCAACGATAAGAGAAAAACGCTGACTCGGACAGAAGGAACGAATCTTGCGTCGTCGATCCCGGATTGTGCAAGTTTGGGAGGTCCGGCCCCACCAGGATGAGAATGTTGTCAAATTAAATGCAGGAAAATTGCACGCACAGCACACAAAAAAATGGGAGAGGGGATCACACATTTGTCAGGAGGGGCCGGGCCCCAAGCCTGCCTGGATCCGATGAGGCCTGCGTCGATTTCAGAAAATTATTGCAGCTTGAGTTCAAAGTATCAGTGCTTGTGTCAAAGCCATGTGCACGATTATGGTTTCTTTGGTCGTTTCAATCAGTGGAAATCCTCATACACAACTTTTTGTTTTGCGTGAGAAACTCACGCACTTTTTTTGGTGGAGAATTCCATTCGTGACAATGTGTGTCACTGACTAACTGGATATAACATCCATGCATGTGAAATTCACGCACATCAAGTGAAAAAGGCTGTCAATCAAAGGCGAGAACAATTGTTTTCTTTCAACAGAACAGTTTGCCCCGTTGTTGAAACGCGTCCGTTGCAGCACACGTGTGTCTGCTTGTTTTCAGCTGTTTAATTTGCAATGGAACCCACCGATTCGGACCCCCGGACGAATAGTTTGTTCATAACCACCTGCGCAATACTCCAGGTGTCTATTTACATGTACGTACGACACCCGAGTCGCCTGCGTTTGCCATCAAGGTGTGCTCGAAAACAGCTGGTTGGATCCAGAGGGCTGCTTGTGTTTTTGACCAATTCAATCAAACTTCGGCTGTCGACAGTTGTTTCAAGTTGAGCAATCGGGCTGTAGCCGACTTCAAACACGCTTGTTTTGCTCACATTGTTGTAATCATACACTGCTGCTATCAGAGAGAAAAAACGAGGGAATGTAAAGGACGATAAATAATCTTTTCCTGACCCCCAGCATCTGAAATCAACAATTGTTTTCAGTTTTTGCCGTCTGTCTACACTCAAAACATATTTTTCTTGTTTTGCCCTCACTCAAACGCTGCCAAAGGTTCTGGTCTGCTTTGGATCTCAAAATCGCGTGTGCTGTAGTGTTGATGCACGACAGACACCCTGCCCACATGTTGACAAACGAAATGTTTCCAGCCTCACAATTGTTTCCCCTTGAATCCACAACTGCCCTGCTGTAACTTTAATCTTGCAACGCAAACTGCAAAAACCCCGAATATTTTCGACGACTTTTTGTGCACAGCAGTCTGCGTGCATGTTCGTTTGCCAAACATGCGCATTTCAGAGAGCATGCAGCTCGCATCTCAAACATCCCTTTTATTTCAGCCCCAGAGGAGCGCTTAATCCAGCAAAATTGACCATCTCTTTCAGAGTCATGCACGGTTTTGTTCTTCCACACCGCTGAACTGTCACTGAATATTCCCAGTCTGATTTCGTATCTCGCTAAATATCAACACCAAGGTTCATTAAGCCGTCATCGATCAATATCAGAACAGTAAATGGCTCTTCAATCCGCACTGGTGCGGTTCCTGTCTGGCGAAAAATCAACAAATTCAATGCGTGTGTATTTTTGCGTGTTGCTTGGCGAGTGAAAAGTAAGTTCTGTTGCACTGCATGAGTTACATTTTCAGACCAGTGACACTTTTCAACAAACAGTGAGACCACACGCATTTCAATCAACCCTAAAGACTGGGAGCTCAAAGACATTACTTCTACATGTCTGGTGGGACGGGTCACTCAAGAAACACACAAGTAAAATCTTCACACAAGTTTGCTTGAATTATGTGCAATGCGCCACCTTGGCATATTTTACCAGTGCGAAGAACAGGTAGAAATGAGGTCTCAGCTCAAGAGTGCAACACAAAATTCACATGAACGTGATCCAATGGAAACTTGATGCAGGAATTCCAGGTGTACAGAACCGCTGGTATCATTTAGATACCCTTGAGTTTATTTAGCCTAATCCTCGCACTTGTGCCGGCAATCATGAACCCAAACATGATCCAGCAATTTCTTTTCTGCAGCAAGTGCACGCACATACTGAGCATCACACATCCAAGGTGTACTCGTATACGTGGTGAATTCATTGTGAGGAAAATTGTCTTTGCTCGTATACGAAGAAGATCGCTGTGAGGGGTTGTGTCACATTTTGTGCTGCATGCTGTTTGGTGCACGTCCTGCAGCGAAATTGTGAATTAAATTGCCGTGCACGGTCCTTCATTGAGTGAACATTGTCATGGCAACCGATCGATCTGCTCTCAGTATTAATATTTAATCACGAAATTAAAGTGACAATAGGACAGGTGTGCACACAGCTGTGCGTGCATGTCCTGTCCTGATCCAAAGAGAAAATGTGGCTGTGTGGCGGAGAAACATGGAAGTGTCACTGTACGTACTTCACTCATGGTAATTCTTTCAACACTTTGATTTTTCCCGTGCATGTGTGCTTACGATAGAGTTACGCAAACAGAGAATCAAATTTTGCTGCACGCATCAGGAATTTGTTTCTGGATCCAGAAACCCAAATCTGGGACAAAAGATCTGACCGTGGTCTCCCCTGCTGCTGCAACCAGGCATCAGAATCAGGGAAAACTCTTATGCATGGTTTTGCAGTGTGAAATTGCGTCAGTCCCTTCTTGCGAGAAGAGTCAAATTTTATGAAGTTCTCACATGTGCAGGACTGGCCATGTGCACGAAAATAGTGTTGCTCTGCAAGTATATACTAGTTAACACAAAGATTGCAACTGCCGGTGATCAGTTTGCACGATTCTGCAGCGCCAGCTGGTCATACATTCCTTGTTAAAATGTTATTTGATGGTGAAAATGTCAAGTTGCTATCCAATCAGAGAAAACCTGTTGCAATTTTCCGGGCAACGTGTGCTACACTTTGCCACATGCCAAATGATCATGTCAGGCACGGTTGTTATGCCCAGGAGACCAAACTCAGGTGTTACTTTGAGGGTCAGGTTCAAGCCAAGAAGATGTCCAAACAAAGAGAGCAAACACACCAAATTCATTTTTTTCAAAAAGTAGGCGTATAGTGCAAACAACCTTATTTAAGCTTGAATGAATAGAACTATTTGAATCATTTTGAAGTTGAAACAACACAGAAGGCAAACAGAGTTGCGACGAAACCCGACATGACATTGAACCGAGAAATTTTATGTCAACACACATAAATGTACCAGCATATTTGCGTACAATTTGTACATTTATGAGAACAAAGCATAATCACGTTGATGATCAAACACTCTTTGTATCCAAAGGACAACCATTGAAGATGTTAACAAAACTCCCGACGGAGGAATCATATTTACAGAAATCTGAGACTCTTGCAGAAGAAACCTGCAAGCGCCATGGTGCACTTCAGCTTCTGAAGTCAAAGATATATACTTGGACATGAGATTTCCTGCATGTGGTTCACGCTCGATGTGAAAAAAGGCAGATTCATGAGGATCTGCAGAACAATGAGCTGTCGTTCTCGAACATGCCACGTTTGCCTTCTTGTTCTGGAGGGTCTGCGCACCACTTTTCGTGAACTCGTAGAACTGTTTTCAATTTTTCGTGCTCATGAGCATGAGAATAATTACGCAAATGCACTGCACAGGTGACACATACATGTTCCAAGTTAAGAAAATGTTTGTCCTCCCCTGTGTGTTGCATCCGCGGCAGTTGCCCAGGAATTTTATATTTGAAGGTTCCGTGAAAAACGTGTGCAATGTTTGAGCTCTCCTGAGGCAAGCCTCCCAGGCTCATTGTGATTCGGTTGACTCATTTAACCTGAGATGAGGTTGAATGCCTAATTACTCGCAAAAAAGGGATTTTAATTGCTGGATCTCCAAGCATCTCCTTCAAGATGAATGTCTCACGTGCATGTGCTCGCACATGTGCACTGTGTAGCTTCTCTTACAGCATTGTCAGTTCACTTGAACCTGTATCACACGGTGAACGTTCGTGTGCGAGTGTCGCAAAGAAAAAACTCCCCCCCCCCAAAAAAAAAAAAAAACCCGTGTAGATAAACACTAAAATAAATGCAAAGAAATGTGGATCTCCAAGTTTTCAAACATCTGATCAATTTGGGTGTCTTTGACCACTGCAACTGCAACACAAGGATCAGGGAAATGCGCAGACACATGCAGTCAATTTGGTTTTTCGCTGGCAGTGACAACAGCTGGAGACCACCGAAGTGGCCCGTCCAAACCGCATTCGCCGTGCAGCCAAAATCCATAGCTGCACGCCCAAAGGCCCCAATCTGTCTCCATTGGTGCCGTGCTCCGACTGAAAAGTACACTTATTCTTTCGTGTTCCGAGAAGGCATGCTTTCTTGAACGTGACAAGTGGAATTCTCCAAGTCACTTCAGAAGGCAATTCTCGGATCGGCTTTTCTTTTCCGGCATTCTCTGCACGTGTTGAAGCGTAAATTTCTCACAGGTCGATCAAAATCTTTTGATCAAGTCTGCCAACAGAAAAGTGCGCACGCTCGTCCGAAGCTCAAGTCAAAAGGGAAAGCATTTTGTTTTTGATCTCAAACCTGAAAGCAGTGCATTTGTTTTCAGTTGACCTCAAATTGACAGCGAAGACCTGTCCCTTCTGCCCTTCGGCTCCGAATGGTTTGGAAGTGACAAGTTCGCCTTGTGTGATTTTCGAGACTCACAGAATCTTTGTTGGGCGAAGACAACCTGCAACGCTGATGATGTGTCACGTTTCGATCAAACTACTGGGAACGGACACATTGAAGGATCAAAGGTCACTCCCAACGATCGAAATCTACGTGGATGTGCGCTCAATCTTGAACAATGTTAAATTTTCTGATAAAGGATTGTTGCATACACACGTTACCCAGAGATAAGAGTCACACATTTTGCCCAACAGTGCAAAAATTTCCAGTATTATGACAAATCAACCAGTTTCAAAGGACTTCAAAACACAAACAACGTCAACGAAGCTGTGCCACTTTGTCTTTTTGCCAGAAATGTTTTCCGCCACACGTTGCCAATCAACTGTTTGTCCTTTTGGCATTGTCTCAGAGCAGCCATTTTCTCTCGCCCAAACTGCGTTTACGAGCGTACAAATGTGTTTTTGTCAAACGGGTGAATTTGCAGTTCTGTTGTTGGACTTTCTGCTTCGAATGACCAAAAACTGTATGTTTTGCACGTTCGGAGACTGTTTTTGTGTGTGTTCAACACAACATTCTTTCTTCAACCAGCTTTGAACAACCAAAGCCAAGGAAGCCACACACCATTTTACGTGTGTCGATCCAGGAGGTCGGGAAAGAAACAATTCACGTGTTATGTGTGCAAACGATTGAAAAATGTTGCTTTTCTTTGCGATTTATTGACACGAAATGTTGTTTTTGAGGCGAAAAATAGATTCAGAAGTGGATACACGCACGGCATCCCCGAATTCTTCGCGAAATATCACTGAGTCGATCTTTTTCTACCCACCTCCGCAAGGGTCCACTGACAAGCCGTGCAGTGTTCCGATCCAAGTGAAATTATCCAGTGTCTGTTCCCAAATCCGATTGCTTTGTGGTTATACACAGTGGAGGTTGTGAGTCAAAGGATTAACAATTCTTGCACTCCAACTGCTTTGCATAATTCACCAGTACATTCTTCCTTGATCAACTCCTCGCCCATCTGGCTGTGCGCAACCTCAGAGCTCGAGCTTCATGCAGACAGAACAAGCCTCTCATTGGCTGGTCCCATACCACGTGAAACTTATGGATCCTACGCTACATGGCATCAATACCCCTTTTGGAAATAAGAAATTCATGAAATGCAAATGCACTCTCATTGTTTCAATTTATGTTGTTCGTAATTGGCGTAAACGACCTTCTGATTACGATGGAAGCCGCTTTTGTGAATTCCGAGATTCAGTGTCATGTGAGTCTCTTGAACATTGAGGTGCAACGGTTGTACCAGAACTTTTGAGTGAAAAATCCTGGCATGAAAGAATATTTGCGAGTTCTCTGAATCCTTCAGCCCAGCTGCCCTCAAAATTGAATTCGCTCCCCGAGTCAGGGTGGACCTGCGATCCCGTTCTTGCATTGGTTGGGGAAGATCACGTCTGTTTCTGTGACGGATCATACACACTTTGCAAAATTTCACAGGTGTTGAGTCAAGGCAATTTGGGGATGGGCAGTTGCGGATTTGCTACAACCCGGCAAAAATTCATTTGCTCCCATTTTTGTGCCACAATTGTGGTTTGTTTTCATTTTCATCCGAGAGTGCGAAATGGAACAACATTGACATCCGTACTGTGACAGTCTTTTCAATCCGCGTGCCCACACGATTCTGTATTTTCAGGTCGAGAATTACCGCTGCCGAAACCATCAATTTTTGTTCGGACGGCTAGGGCAGTCCGTTGCTCTATTTGATCCACTTTTTACAATCGTTCACATTTGCTGGTTTGAACACCGCAAGTCTCATTGAAATTTATTCAGATTGGCGCGAAGTGAACTGCCTTCCGACTTCCAGCCAAAAACGGTCGCGCGGGAAGAGTTTTTGTGAGTGTCGTCATCTTGCGTCAATTCCCATCCGTCCATGTAGCAGACGACATTTTGGCGGGAACGCGGAGTTGCAGAGCCTGGATCGTTTTGAGGTTTGGTTTGATTCTTTCAACTTTTTCTGCTCCAAGATTCTCGAACTGTTGATTCTCCTGAAAATAGTGAAGTCCACAGTTTCAGGTGTGTTTGCTGCAGGTTTTCAGCGTCGAATCTAGATTCTAGACTCCACCTGACAAAATGCAGCAACCTCAGCTGCAGGTCAGGCTGTTGGAACCTTCGGAGGTGAGTTTCGTTCGTTGTTTGTTTCAAAACAGATGATTCGTAGAGTCCAGGTGTCCACTGCAGACAAATCTAGATTCTACTGCCGACCGAGAGGGGCTGCTGCCAAGTGGTGTGTGATCGATATGTTGTGTCACATTTGCATTTCGCTTTTCAAGAGAAAGAAACCGACGGGTCAGTCCTACTTTGGTTCGGTGAAACAGAAGGTTCAAGGTGACAGAATCAATTTTTTCCCCATTTTGAGACAACGACGCACTGTGGCATCGCCTCTCTGACGAGGTCTTCTGTCCTCTGTCAGGCGACCGCGGACTCGCAGATCTGTTGCTCGCTGTTTTCTGCAGGACACGAACTTCAGGAGCAGGTCAAAAACGACAAGTTCACTGGCCTGCATTCCCGCCTGCACGAAGAGGCCGAGAAAATTCGACAATGGAGGGTGCAAACAGAAACGGATTTGCGTCGAAAGGTGAACGTTGAAATCGATGGACAGCCAGACTTCGTCAGCAATGCAGCGTTGTTGCGAGCACATCTGCTGGCAGCACAGAGATGTTGAAGGACCTTTGCTTTCACAGTGACTTGAATTTTCAGGAGAAAAAGCTGGAAGAAAGTATCCAAACGTCGGATTCGCTGAGGAAGTCGATTCTAGAGCTGCAGGTAGAACTTGAACTGTGTGCACGGCGGTGTTTCTTCGTTGGTTTTGCCCATTTTGCGTTGTTATTTTGTGTGGGGGTGGGGGTGGGGGTGGGGGGGTTCGGGCGATGAGGTTGCTTGAGTGCATGGAATCTGCAGTGCGTGTGCACCACATGGATTGTCGTGATGATGTGATTTTCATCTCGTTGCCTTGTTGCTCTAGCTTCAGAACGAGAGCCTTAGCCATCGTCTGCAAGAAGAAATGACGAACAGAGAGGAAGTCGAGCACAAGTACGTGAGAAAAAAAGGCTGATAGCAGTGATATGTGACCGAATTCTCAATTGCTGCAGCACGTTGTGTGTGCACATGTGTGTGTACGCTTGCGTTTTGCACATTGTGTGTGTCTGTGTGTGTGTGTGTGTGTGTGTGTGAGAGAGAGAGAGAGAGAGAGAGAGAGAGAGAGATGTTTTTTGTCAGCTGAAAAATACATTGCACAACCATGCCCGCCCGCAACGCCAAACATTATTTTTGCTTTTGCAGGATTTCGAACACGCGCGAGTTATGGAATGCGTTGAAAGATAGCAGCAAAGACATTTACCAGAGGCTTCTGAACTGTGCGTTGCTGTGCACAAGACACCAACTGCTTGCATGCTTCACACAACCCTTGCACTCTTCTTTGAATTTTCAACAAAACCTGAAAACATGATCACTGCCAGAAATTTGTTCTTTGTTTCAGGTGAGACAGAAAAGGCGGAGCTGTCAACCCTCGCCGAGATTCACACACAACAGTTTGAGGTTCGTGTGTTCGTGTACAAACTTACTGTGAATTGGGAGGCCAGCCGCCGCGACGCGCAGAATCATGCAGTTCCGAAGCTGCTAAATATTTTCCCTTCCCAGGAGCTCGCGAAGCAGTTCAGAGAATTGGAGATCTCAGCAAAGCAGAAGTTGACCGCAGTGGAAAACCAACGTAAAACTTTTACAACATTCAATTCTTTTGCGCCAAATGACACAAAGCAAATTTTATTCTCACTTTCGGCACAAACTTTCTTGTGCAGTGGAGAAGAAAACGAGCGCCAAACAAGAAATTGAGAAGATTTACAGAGCGAAAACGGAGGAATTGACGAAACAGGTAAATGTCAGTGCGTCGTGTCTCAGTCATGGTCATGGCGTACAACGTTTGTTCAAACAACACATGAAACTTGTTTTCACCTGACATTCTTTTGTTCGATTCGTGTTGTGGAAGAGGAGCTTTCATGCAACATTCCTTCAACAGATTCATATTTTGGAAGAGGAAAACGCAAAACGTGAAGGACTAATCAAACAGTTGACTGAAAAACTGATCGCTGCACAGACTGAGATTCAATCATTGGAAGAAAAGTCTGGTACGTGGAATAAAATGGACCCTCAACCTTGACGCTGACAATTCAACGACGACAAATTGAACTGCATATTTGTGCAAAGTGCCTCCTTTTTGTGAACGCCCCACTTTGAGCGCCATGGGGACATCACGCGGGTCACACGCATTCACTCAATCTCGCGCGCGCGGAAGCGGCATCAGAAAATTGTTTGATTATCTTTGTTTGATTCTCTGCTGGGTTGCAGAAAAATTGAAGGAACAGTTGAGTTGCATCGAGAGAAAAAGAGCAAGTCTTTCTGAGGACAATGCATCTTTGACAAGTGAACTCACGGATCTGAAGGTACATTGCGAAAGTTTCTGAGCTCAATTCGATTCGGAACACTCCATAGTGACAACAGACCCTGTTCTGACTGTCCAAATCGTTTACTTTTCTCGCATGCATTCAGCGAGAGCACACCAGTCTCTGTGAACACTCGAAGGAAAATGAAGGAAAATTGCGAGAAAGCCAAGCAAACGTGACACAAATGGCGCAAAACTTCAAGGAGATGGAAGCGACCTATTCTCAGCAACTGAGGTGCAGGGAAGATGAGTTGAAAGAAACTCATCTCAGGCTGCACCAAAAATCGAAGGAGTAAGTATGAGATCAGAGGCAAGCATTGTTCGCAAGTTGAAGTGTACAGCAGGCAAAAAAGTATGTGGAATGGGTATTTCGAAGTCCCATCCACAAAAATCTTCTCCACAACAAGGTTGGAGAAAGCCGAAGTGGAACTGCAGAAAAGTGAAGATCTTGTGGAGCAGCTCAAGGGAGCCAAAGGTGCGTTGTTTTTTCTCACGTTCTTAAGATGCAGGCTTTGATGAAGTCAAACAACATACGTGTTCAGTTGGGTTTATCAGTTGCGAAAAAGTCCCTCACGGTGTGCATGTTTGGTCACTGCACGATTTAGACGTGCTCGTCTTGGAAAAAACCGACGCGGTGAAGAAGATCGCTGACCTAGAAGGCCTGAAGGTGAATTCTCGTGGACTTTTGAATGATACCAGTTGGGTTTGTTTCAGGTTTTCAGAACTTCTGAGTTTTGCGGTTTGCTCCTGGTTTCTTTCGCGTGCATGCTTTGCAATTCGCATGTTCAAGACTGGACTGAAAGCTGGCGTTTATTTTTCTCGCACCGAATGTCTTTGCAGACAACGATGAGAAAAAACGTGAACGATCTCACAGAACAACTGAAAGTCGAAAAGGAGGAAGTTATCAAGAAGCAAGATGTCAATGACCATTTGCAGCTACAGTTTGAAAACTTGCAGGTGTGTTGCAAAATGTCAAGTTCGAGAAGAGTACAGATGTGGTTTCCATCCCAGGTTGTTTTGTAACCGTCTCTTCTGTTTTGATCGTGAGGCTGAATTGAAAAACACCGAGATATTCCTGAACCAAGAAAAACAGAAGGTCAACGACTTGATGGTTCACAAGGAAAATTTAAAAAGTGAACTCAGCGACAAAGTGGTGAGTGAAAGCACTTCATGGCAGTCCAAAGTTGAGAAGATTCAGATGCAGAAAACAAAGGCCAAAGACATGTGCAGAAATGCGAGTGCGATGCTTTGCATGCATGTGCATGTGGCGAAAAAAAGGACACAACGACGTTCAAGGAACTCATTCGGTTGTGACTTTCGGTTCGTATTCTCTGCAATCAATTGGCTGCATCCGTTGGAACGTTTTATCATGCCATGGTCGTACACCTCGCGAAAGTTTGGCTGTAATTCAACGTTTCTGCACCTTTTTAATATCCCTGCACCTCACACACGCATTTATTTTCACTTGTCTGCATGCACTTTTATGTTTCAGAGTGAACTGTCCACCTTGAAGGACAAGTTGAGTGAGACGAAGGAGATTGCAGAAACTAGCGAACAACAACGTCAACAGTTGGAGGCAAACTTGCACATTGAAAGGTGAGAGAAAAACATTCTATACGTACATGCATGGATCTGAATGCTTGCAGTGGCTGTCTGGTTGCACGCATGCATGCATGGTTATGGTTGTCAGTTTGTGCAGGTTTTGTTTGTGCAACCAAAGTCTTTGGTGCAACGAAAATGTGTTTGCAGTGAGGGGTTGCAGAACTTGAACCAAAAGTTGGGAACGATGAAAGGCGAAAACAAATCTTTGACGAAAGAAGTCCAAGTTTTGAAGAAGGATGTGCTGAAACTGAAAAAGGATCTGGAGGTGGTACAAACTTCAATTGAAAAAAATAGTGATTTTTTCTTGCCAAAAGATATGAAATCTTTGAAACTGATCACTGTCGATGGTGCGCTTGTGTCAAACAGAAAGCGGAAAAGAAAGAAACTCAAGGCCAAGACAAACTAAGTGAAGCCAACGAAGAGATTGAAACAATCCGGTACAGAAAATTATCTATATTCTTCTGTTTCTTCTCAAATTGAGTTTCTGTGGCAGAAAATGTTTTTTGGGCCTGCAGGGTTGTGGTTTCTGCCATGAAGGTGATGCTCCTTTGCAGAAACCAGTTGGAGGAAATGGAGACCAAGCACCAAACCGAGATGCAAGAAAAAGAATTGAAGCTGCAGGAGGAACGGAACAGTGTGAGTACAAACAATTGAAGGGGAAATCTTTTTTGGCAATTTTTAGTTCCCATGACGGTGTGTGTGTGTGTGTGTGTGTGTGTGTGTGCGTGTGTGTGTGTGGTCACATCATGGAAAAGTTGAGCCACCCTGAGAGAGACCTGTGTGACCCCCCCCCCCTGACCATGTCATGTCATGGAAAAGTTGAGCCACCCTGAGAAAGAAAACCTGTGTGACCCCCCCCCCTCACAATGTCATGGAATAATTGAGCCGCCCTGAGACAGAAACCTGTGTGACACCCCGCGCACCCCTCACACAGGATGCAACTCAACGCGCGACACAGTGCCAGGGGCATTCTCGTTTCTTCCAGGACGCCGTCAGACGCAATCAAGGAAAACGTGACCGCAAAGAGAATCGGATATGCAGAGACGGCCACATACTCTTGGTGTATTCTCAATTTTGTGAACTTTGCAGACAAGCATCACGAAACAGGAGCTGGATGCAAAAGCGAAATCAGCCGCTGATTCTGAAGTGAAGATAAAAAGTCTGAAAAGTGAACTGACAGCGAAGAACAAAGAAATCAAAGAACTGGAGAAAGGGGTACACGTCTTTTTGACTGGCTGTATGCGGCTGCCATTCAGGGGAAGGAAGCTGTTTGCGCATCCATGGACGCAGCTGAGCACAGGGGCTCCTTTTGTTTTTTTCGCAGTGACTATAGGAACAGTAAAATTGTCCGAAAATACAGCAGGTCGTTTCTTCCAATTCTTGACCGATCGTTATTGCAGATTCGCAACCTGAAAAACCAAGTCACTCAGCAGACGAAAACGTCTGTGAACATGGAGGACGACTACAAAGAGTTGCAGGCAGAACTCGGCTGCAGCAAAGACGTTCAGGTGAAGCTGGAGCAAGAACTTGAGACAGTCTCCAAGGAGCTGCAAGCGACGAAAGATGAACTGCAGAAAGCACGAAAAGAGGTGCGCGTGATGGTTGTTTTTGGTCATCAGAGATATTTCCTGCAACAAAGCGCGTCTTTTTTTTTTTTCACCGAGCAGGGGTGACAAGTTTCACCGATTGTTGTACGCGTGCGTTTCACGGATTCTTGTACATGTGTGCAGTGATTTCAGGTGTCAGAATCGAACAAACACTGCGACAAAGCCGTAAAAGAAAAAGAAGCAAAGACCCGGGAGACGGAAGGCAGAATTAAGGACCTGATGTCGGTGTTGGACAGATACAAAAAAGAAAAGGAAGAATTGGTTCAGCAAAAGACCGAAGAAGTTGTGAAGATCAAAACTGACTTGGAGAAGAAGACCAACACCGTGCAAGTACGTATGATATTCACTCTGCACATATTTCCTTTTCTCTTGTTTCCTTTCCAACAGCCCCAAGGACAAGACAGGTTTGGAAGCGTCTGTTCTGCATTGCAGGAAAAGTACAACAAAGAATTAGACATTGCCAAACGTGAAATTGAAGAAATGAGAGAAGAACTCCAGAAGCAGTTGGCAGAAAAGGCAAACGATTTTCCGTACAGCTGTTATGAATTTCAAGCACATACGTATACGTGGATCGGGTTGCGAGGTGCAGAAAAATTTGTGAAGCGAAGCTGTTGATGCACTTGTTGTGATATCCTGTGCGTGCAATGTGTGTTCCGCAGGACTGCCACAACAACAGCATTCTCGAGCAAGCCAACAAGATTTCAGACATGGAGCTGTGTCTTCAAGAAAATGTACTTTGAGAATTCTGTCTTCGTCTCGAATCCATGCATGCTGTCCCTGTCCTCAGTCGCATTTTATATTGTGTGTACGTACGTGTGGCACGAAAATGCAAGGAGAATCCCCGGGCCTGCGTGCACATGTATGCACGCATCCACGCAAAAGCTCGTGCATATTTCAATTTGCGTGAAAGAGTGCCACGGACATGCAAGAAAAATCCATGGCCTGAATACACAAGATGTATTTGCACGCAGGAAAAGGTTCTCAAATCAAAAACAGAAGAACTGTCAGAGATGAGAAAGCGACTGGATAACCACGAGAAACTGAAGGAAGAAATGAAGGTGTTGAAAGAAAAGTTGGTGAAAACGCAACAGTCGAGGATTGCTGTGCCCAGAATGGACGTTGACGCGAAAGAGAACGAACCACCAGCAACACCGACCCGGAGAGTAGCTTCAAGGACTCCACTTGCAGCCAGAAAGGTGAGTTGGGAAGTTCGTGGATACATTTTTTGACGCTCATGCAGCTCCAAATTTGGGAAATTTTCATTTTGGCAGAGATTCTGTTTTCCCCATCTTTGATCGGTGTCGTTTCGAGTTGGTGTGCATCATTCACGAGTGTGCGAAGTGTGCATGGGTCGTACTTTTCATTTCGTTCAGAACAGACGCATTCAATGATTTATTTTTCTTGTTTCTTATGTTTTCTAGCTGCCAGCTTTGAGCGCAGCCAACATTTCGGGGACACCCCAGCGAAGCATCTTGAAGCCTGTGACATGCGCGAGCAGCAAGAGGAGGAAAGTTTCCTTCGCGTCGCGAAATTCTGATGATGACTCGGACGCCTCGTCCAATTCGTCAGGAGAAAATATGATGGAAGTTGATGTAGGACATGCAATGCACATAAATTTGATTCTTTCTTTTCAAATCGCGTGTTGCATCGTTGGCCAAAGCGAAAACTTTGGAAGTGAGAATTGCGTGCATTTGTTGAGAGCCTGTTCGGATTGGTGTCCGTGACTCCTTTTCAGATTGACACGGTGACAATGACTCCGAGGATAAAAGCTGCCGGGACGTCCTTGTTTCTCAAACCGTCACCACGGGTGAAAGCAGACAATTCCAAGTTCCTCACTCCCAAGTCGAAGCCGCGAGCGCCGGCAGTCGCCAGGAACACCAGGGTACATTTTGGTTTTGAGTGTGACTCTCCTGCTTGCACAAAAATGCAACTGGTTTGTTTTTCGGCAAAAAAACACACAAATAAATCGGTGTGGTTCTTGTTAGGAAACGCCAGGAAACAAGAATTATTTGCCGCAAGCCTACATTCAGCGCAAGTCACAGCAGGTGTGTAAACGGACGACAGTTAACGTTTTGCATGCTTGCTTGTGTGATTTCTGCAGCTTTCCATTGCAAAACTTGAAAATATAAACTTCGTGTCCATGGACATGTAGCTTTCCGGGAGCAAAAAGTGCGTGCAGACACAAACGATTTCTTCTACATTGCAATGTTTCCAGAAAGCAGTTGCAGTTGGCAAAGTTGTTCCATCAGTGAAAACAGCGCCGACGATCAAGCAGACACCCATGAGAACACCGGGCAAGTTCTTCAAGTCCCCGCCGGGCAAAGTGAGAAAAGTACAGAACACGGAGGCGTCGCTCGCCTGGATAGACGCCGCCGGAGACCCGTACGGCTTTGGAAATGATGACTGAGGTCAGTTTACACCTGCATGCATTCATCGCAGCGCCATCTTCATGATTGCGTTGTACGAGTAATTCCAAAAGGCGCGTGGTTTTCGGTGTTGCACGCACGCACGTGCGGGCGCGTGCGTGTGAGTGAGTGCATGCATGCATGTGCGCACGACAACATTTTTGTGCTTTCAGCTCGCCAGAAGCCTGCTGTAGATTCGTACAACTTGTGGTGATTTTGATTTGCCTATTTGTTTCTTGTTCGATCGCCAGGGAGGATTTACAGCGACACGCATGCCGTCGTGAAAGTCGACCCGCGGCATAGGGATGTGTCACGCCTGTGTTCGCTTTCATACGCCGGTTGTTCTTCAAGGATGACCAAACTGGTTTGACATGGTTTGGACTTTCTTATGTCCCGCAAGGACCTTCACAACAAGACTCTTTGTTGATTTTTTTCATCGAGGGTTGAGTTCGCGTTGGAAATATATTTTTGATATTCACACACTTGTGCTGTTCACGTTCAAGTTTCTTGTTGAAAAAGCTGCTTCTCTTTGCCGGTCAAGTCGGACAGTTCTGTTTTGGTTTCAAGTGTCCGAAGTCGTCTTGATAAGTCGTTTGTCTTGAACTGTGAACTTTACAACTGAGTATCCGCAACAAGTGAGAGCCTTTTTGTATTTGACTAGAAGAAAAATTTGAACTGTTAACTTTTTCAACTGTGTATCCGCAACAAGTGAGAGCTTTTTGTATTTATCTGAAAGAAAAGTATGTATTTTCCAACTGGTTTGGGCAACGCTGAAGACTCTTTTCAGTTTCGAGGTGCACTGCGTGGTGCAATTTTGTAGACAAGAATATCAAAAAGAAAAGAGAGACTCGTGTCAAAACAGGACCATTGATTGTGCGTGTACATGCACGCACGATCTGACAAAAAGCAGCAAACTGTGGAGACAATCCAGGTTCTTGTCATTCCACGAAAAACCAAGCTGTGATGCTAGACTGGTGCAAATAAACAATAAAAACGAAACAACTTTCTGACTTGGCGATTTATGCTTTCTTTGGCGACAAAAGTCCGAATACAGACACCCCGGTAGACGACCAGACACTTGTTTTGCTTTTTTCAACGCACCACGCTCGTGCGTTGCAAGAAACGTGCACCTTTGAAATGTGGTGCGACAGAAAAGCAGGACTCCACTTTGGAAGTCACATTTGTTGACGACGCTTGGAGAGTGATACAGAGAATAGATCGAGTGTCGCAAAGCATTTCAATTTCTCCAAGGGATTCGTCAATCGATCACTAACAGTTTCTTCAAGGAGTTTGTCAATCACAGAATCACACACAGTTTACTGGATGTCTTGTTTTCGTTGTTCTCCGTCACTGCAGGCGGCCCAAATTCAGCTGATACTGTTCTTGGGGGATCTGTCTCCACCCCCGCGTCGTGCGTCCGAACTTCACTCTCACTGTCCTGGAGGTTGAATTCCATCATCATGTCCACCAGATTCGCCGGCTTGGGCATCCGACGATCCTCCTTGTCGTCTTTGAGCAGGGTAGTTTTCAGCGTTCCTTTGCTTTGTGGCGTTAATTTGGGAACCGCTCGCAAATATTTTGCCTGGAAATGAACCAATTGTAACTTTGGATTGAGAACGTTGGACCCAAGTTGCCAGACACATTGTGGGGATACCAGTGCCACTTGACACTGTGTTTACTCAATCACAAATGCACCCTGGTCAGAAAAAAAGCGAAGAGATGCCACAAGGAGGGACAAGCCACAACCGAACGGCATTTCCAGTGACTGGAATAGACACGTGAAATGAGTCGTGCACCATCAAAGGCGGAACGTCGTGTATCGCGGACTCCTGCGTTGTCAGTAATCCACGATGACAACTGTCAGGAGCATGTAGTCCGAAGAATCGCACACAGAAACGCCAACACGCGAATTTCATTGCTCACCTTGTTCTCGTTGCTGTCCCACTCCTCGGGATCACCGCCCTGCGCGATTCTGTCCTCTTCTTCCTGTATCATCTGCGACGCCTCCTGGATCAACTCGCAAATGGCCTCTTCTGTGAAAGGATGCTCGTTTATCACAGTTGCGCTGAAGTCCAGCTTCACTCTACAAACTGTAAACACAACGTTTATCGTAAAAAGGTGTACATTTGCCGAAGACGGGCTGAATCAAAGCAAACGAACGCTGCAGAAATGCAAAACTTGAATTGTGACTGAACTTGCACACAGGAACCTTGGGCAGCAAAACCCACCGTTCGGTGGCATCAGCACGACGGGGTAGAATCCCCCTGGTGGCTGGTAGAGAACGCGGGTGAGGGCCACGTTTCGGTTGATGGTGAGGTAGCAGATGACCAACTGCTCCTCATCCTGGTTCGTTGCGTCGTCCGGAAAGATGATCCCCCAGCCGATCAAGTCTCCCACCTGAACCGCCTTCTGCGCTGTACAGCAGAGAAAACTTCAAAAACGTTGGGGCTTGAAGATTCAAAATGTCTTCACGCACTGAACCTGAAGAAATTTTACCAACTGACCTTCACCCGTTGCCCAGAACCGAATGAAGTCTTGTCTGAAGTTTGTCTTCGGAGGAGGATCGTACGGACTCGCTGTGCACAGAGCAATGGCAGGCGGGGGTCGGCTTTCGTCAAACGAATCAATCAGCTCAACCTCAAAGTGATTGTAGCCTGCAGAAGGCACACACAACAAGCTTCGATCTTACTCGGACACGAAAATCTTCCACTGAGACATATCAACTCCTCCTCCCTTGTGTGCAGACATTCTTGTACCTTGAGCCATCAACGATCGCAAAATATGAAGATGCTGAATGTTCCGATTCTAAAACGCCAATGGAGTTTTCAATGTTGACTCACATCGATTGAGGCTGTAGGGTGCCTGTATGGCGTCTGCGTCCCTGTGCTTTGGGTCAATAGAGATGACGTTGTTTTCCATGTCCAAGACAGAGCCTTTCGGTCGGCACCAGTGCTCCAAATTTGTCTGAAACAGTCAGCCTCAAAACACTTGATCTGGAAAACAAACAGGGGTGTAAATTTGGAAGCACTTTCCGTGAACCGAGTTCGACATACGTTGCACTCAATGGCTCACCAGATTGAAGAGTGGAGGTGTGGAGATGCGGTTTTGCCACAACACAGCGATTGTCACGTCGCTGCCGTTAGCACAAAGCGCGATCGTTGGAAAGAAGTGTTTGTGTTTTCTCAAAGTCAAGTATCGAGTCCCGACAGGCTGGTTGTTTTTGTTGAACAGTGCCACTGACATTTTTCTCTCAAACACTTCGATTTCCAAACCAACTGTGTCTCCTGTGGTTCCAAAGACACAAACAGGCTGTCACACCAGCAGAGTAAGGCTGCCCCCAGTTGACGCAGATGGCATTTCCAAGGACAACCACCGAAGTGAGCAATGAAATAGACCATACAATTTGGCAAATTCTTTGGAATTCAGCAGGATGCCACAAGGTTTGTTGAAAGAAATTTTCGAGCCCAAACTTGAGAAAAGGACAACTGTAGGAAAGTTACCGGCCCCGAACTCAACTCCACCAGTGTTTCCAGTATCTTTGTCATTGTAGTGCAAACATCCCCCTTTGGACTGATATCCAACGGAATCTTTGCTTTTTCCAGGGTATTGGTGCACTGACAATTGTGTGTCCGCCACGCCAATGCAAACAACAGAGTTTGCTCCTGAAACAAGTGTGAAAGCACTCGTATTTGTCCTTTGTGCGACACAATCCAAACAGCAGAAGCAAAAGCAGCAGCACCGCCACCACCACTACCATCACCACCAGACAATTCTTCTGCAAAACTCATATCCTGACAAGAAGAGCCAGCTGAGCTCACATTCTCTGTACCATGCCTTGACTGAAACCCAGTGATGTTGAAGTCTGTAATACACCACGTGTCACAAACAGTGGGAAGGCCAGATCGGCAGCGCCTTTTTTACCTGCAGAAGGTCTGAAACATTGTGTCCTTTGACTTTACAGTGCAAAGCTTGAGAGAGACTGCTGCCATTCCGACTTACCCATATTCTGCACCGTCACAGCAAAGTAACGCTGAAGTGGAGTGAGCGGTTTCACGAACTGCAGGACGTGAACGCCTTTCTTTCGCCGACTGAGCTTCACCGTTGTCACCATTCCGTCATCCTCCACGTCGACGTCATCGGACTTCCTGAAGTCAATCAGCTTCTCTATCCCTGGTGAACAATCATCAATTGTATGCCCGCATCAGGTGACAAAACTGCAACATCGCAAGTTTGACCGGATTCTTCTCGAAGCCTCAAGGGCGCAAAAAAGTCATCTCACCTCTGTTTTTCTGGTCTGTTTGAATGATATTGACGGCAGCAGCGAGGTTTTTGAAAAATAATTCATCAAGAGAAACGCATGTCGCTGATGCATGACCTTCCTCCGATGAAATCTTCACCCTTTTCGCTGAAACAGAAAACACAAATAGTCAGAAAGAAGAGATTGTTGTGTCCTTTCCTGGAAGTTCGAAAAACGGATCTGGAATGACATTTGGTTGTCACCGTAGGGATGCAGGAAAACTACGGGAAACCATCCTCCAACAGGCTGGATGACCAGTTTGGCGAACACAACGTTGGCGTCAATGGCAACATAACACAGGACGAGTTGTCTGTCCTTGTCATCGAAATCATGTTTGTCTCGCGTCTGTGGGTTGTAGTGAACTCCAAGCCCCATTCGTTGTCCAGCTGTCACTTTCAGTCCTGCGTGAAAACATACCTTCAAAATCACGTGCACGGTACGTGAAAATTTACAATAAATGGGATGTTCAAACTTGCAAAGCAGAAAAATGAAGAAATCAAGCACACTTGGCACTCTCGATTCTCGGAACCTGGAGGTCTTCAACAAGTTTGTTCCCAGGGACTTTCAAGAGCTGTGCGGTGAGATCATGATTGTGAGGAGACCCTCAATGTGTGACTGGCAGGAGTAACCAGAAAGGGGAGAGTTTTCTCAAATTGATGGGAATGGGCGTCACCTTGGTTTGAAGGCCCTAGCTCTCATCTCTGAGTGCAAGAAAGTCGCGAGATGCGGTGATGTGACTGATAAAATTTGGAACTGTTTTCATTGGTCAGGTTTTGTCGTCTTACTCACGTTCGCCATCCGGATGCCATCTGAAGTGGTCGCGTTCCAGCGGACAAGTTGGTGATGGAAACAACGCACTGCAAGACGCAATCCCAATTGTCGGCCCAGCACCGTTGTCACTTACTTCTTCGACAATAACTTCAAAATATTGTTTGTCTGGAAGCACAAGCAATTCTATGTGTTCATTCCAAGATTTGCTTTGATCCACAAAAGATAGTAGTCCACGATAAACCTGGCTTGAACGCTGACAACCACTCTGGTGTGAGACCGTTTCATCCCAACCACGTTCGAAAAAGTGATGAAGAGGGAGCCGGAAAGATGAACACTTCTGAACGACGCAGGTTTGGACACCAAACAAAACACAAACTGGACTTTCAAGTGGAGAATCAGCCGCGGGTAGCGTACATCAACAGGAAAGCACTTGTCCCAATCCACCAAGGCTCCAGTTGGAAGATATCCAAGTCAAATTTTTTTTGTCCAGTTGGGGGGGGGGGGAGGTCAACAAGTTTGGACAACCTGTCCAGGTTGTCCAAGTTGGACATTGTCCAAGTTGAAAATTTTCTATGACTGGGGGGTGGTAACTCAGACCTGTCCAGGCTGTCTGCATTACCCTAACTCAGACAATGTCTGTGTTACCCTGACTCAGATAATGTCTGTATTACCCCAACTTGGACAATATCCACATTACCACAAGTTGGACAATGTCCACATTTCCCAAACTCAGACAATGTCCATGTTAGCCTTACCTGGACAATCTGTCTGGGCTATCCAAGTTGGATATTGTCCAAGTTGAAATTTTTTTGTGAGCAGGGGGAGAGGGTAACTCAGACAACCTGTCCAGGCTATCCAAGTTGGACATAGTCCATGTGACCCCAACTTGGACAATATCTGTGTTCCCCAAGTCAGACAATGTCCACATTACCCAAACTCAGACCTGTCTGGGCTGTCCAAGTTGGATATTGTCCACATTACCCCAACTCAGACAATGTCCGTGTTACCCCAACTTGGACAATGCCTGTGTCACCCCAACTGGGATAATGTCCATGTTACCCTGACTCAGACAACCTGTCTGGGGGCTGTCCAAGTTGGACATTGTCCAAGTTAGAAATTTTCTGTGAGTGGGGGGGGGGGAACAATGTCCAAGTTAGACATTGTCCAAGTTGAAAATTTTCTGTCTGGGTGGGGGAGGGGGGGGGTCTCCTCGGACAATTTTTTGTCTGCATTACCCGGGACGGACAACCAGACACTGATACAGGGCAAACCAATATCAGCTCGCCACCGCGGCTGATAATTACACAGACACAGACCTGAACACACAGAGTGCCCTAATTTACCTGAGGAGAGTGCCAGAGGACACTGAATGGCAAGTTCAAATGTACTCAAATCGTTTGCGCTGAAAATATTTGCACCAACGTCACACTGGACAGTTGTTGGACGGATCCAGTTGTGCACATCAGTCTGAAATGCACAAAACAAGTCTTCTGTCGAGATGCTCGCAGGTGGGCCCGTTCTGCAACACGAATGCTGCGCTGAAAGACAGGCGTCTTGCCATCGTCCAAAAAACATCGTCCCCAATGATGGTCATTGACTGACCACTGTCCCTGATGGTCAAGCAAGTCTTGGATGGCCAGGATTCACGGATGATGGTCAACCAAACGTTTTTGGCTGTCCGCGTGACAGAACAGTTTGCATGTCTAGCGCACCCCCACCTGGGGGTGACGGTCAGTTGGCGTTGACCTCCGACAGCTGGTGCGCCATCCATTGTTCGCTGGCTGAATCGACAATACGTGTTGTCTGACTCCAAAACACTTCAAGCAATGCTGGGCTGACCTGATTGATGATTGGAATACTGGAATCAGACGAAGGCCATTTGACCTCCACTTCACAAGAACCATTTTCCAAAGTCACAGAAGGCAAAAATGAGTTCGAGTCAGCTTGAAACAAGAACCTGCAAAGCATTCAAGAAAGAGTTCGGTGGTGTGTGTCAAAACCGTGGCTCGGTGATAGTTTGGTTCGACAAAGGCCTCGTGGAATTACGGAACAAGAAATCGGTGTCAGTGATATATACCTTGTGGCAACAGGAATGTCGTTTTTCATAAATATCACAGTCGATAAACATTTTCCAAAGTGAGCGATCAGGATTCCCACAGTATCTCCTGCAAGAAAATGCAATGTCTAAATTTACAATATGAAATTTTTATTTTCGTGTGTGCGTGTCCAATGTCCCCTTCCTGAGAATTTCATACCAGCTCCAAACGGTTGCGCCTCCGTGTTGGCCACAGTGGAATGCGAACCGACACAGCAACCAGTGTTTTTGTAGCCAACCGTGCCACACCAGTCTCCAGGATGAGTGTCATCGCGAATGTTGGGTCCTGCTATGCCGACGGTGATCAAGCTGTTTGCGTCTGCAAAGCAGAAGTTTTCGTTCTCGAAGTTTGAATCAGGATTCAGTGGAAACATGTTGGAATACTGAATCACAAAAGCGATGGTAACATGGAGCCTGACCCAAAGCTTTGACTCTGACGCAGAAGAAAGGATGTTTCAGAGAAAGGGGAAGTTGATGCTGAACACAGTTCGGCAACTTGGCAGTTGCCTTCAACTGGAGATTTGTCGCCTTTCCTGGAGCATCGTTGCACTGGATCTCTGCTCCACACCTGAGCAACTTCCTTGGCATCACTGTAGTTGACCTGCTGCATTCTCTTTCATCGTCAATAGACTGACCTGTTGTGCACAAAAATCAGAGACTGCCTGAAATGATGGAACCTGCTTGCACGTGTCACTTCAACGAGATCAAGTCAAACGATTCTTCACTGCAGTAGTATTAGGGTCCGTTACTTGGTGCACACTTCACGTTTATTGATGGTCGCGTAGCCGGCCATCTAGGACCCGCTGTTGGCTTAAAAACCCGAAGCATTCATGTGTGCGTCGGTCCACACTGTGGAATGTAACCGCCCACCCTACCCGGCCCCCCCCCC
>JAAUXT010077297.1_pt1 | contig 30571 bp, 36 predicted proteins | sample 7278171 | NCBI WGS metagenome assembly JAAUXT01 (sample SAMN14350112, study PRJNA611818) | marine sediment metagenome | isolation source: surface marine sediment (1.8m) | place: French Polynesia: Moorea | collected 2018-08
CCCCCCCCCCCCCCCCCCTCCCCCCCCCGCCCCCACACCCCCCCGCCCCCCCCCCCTGCGCCGCCCGCCCCCCCCCCCCCGGGGGGGGGGGGGGTGACTCATCATTATGTGTGTCCCATCAATACTGCCAATCACCCCGGGGAATCCACTTTTTGCATGGAAGAAGTCCGCTGTCTCTTTTTGTCTGTGACTATCTGGCCAACATATGAATTTATGCAGAGCCTCATGTACTACAATGTCTAATAACTCATCCACACAACGATGATAACATGAATGAGTCATGCCAAATCGGTCACTCAACAACCCGTACTTTCCTCGATGTGCCACAAAATGAAGCAGCATGAGAATCTGATCTTGCAAATGCACCGCATTTCTTCCTCTGCCTGTAAGAAGCACATGGTCAACTTGCCTGCATTTGTACACAGACAACACAACAGAAATCTCATGTCTAATAGATTCACCATCATGCTGACAGAAGAAAGGACCAATCTCTTCAACCAGTTTTTGAGCCGTTGTTGGAGTCATTCTGAAGAACTCAACCCACTGGCCTGAATTGTAATTGACCAGATTGTCAACAAATCGCCCTTGCTTTGGCACATCTTCTCGAGTCCTAAGAAACAACAACCATTATGGTTTTACCATAGATCTAGATCTAAGTCAAAACTCGACTTTTGCATATCCCTCCCATCTTGATACTTACAACGTCGCCAGCAACACACCAACTATTTCTCTCTTGTCACGAACACTTCCTGCATGTCCTTCATTGTGAAACAGAGCTTGTTCCAACATCAATGTCACCGAAAAACACGAATTTTGAGAATTAGATGAAAAAGCAGCATCCCCTTGAACCGCCATTTCTGAGTCACATGACCAGTTTGTTTACAGTCGGTGCCGAAGCGCTATTCTTTTTGTGTCAAGACAGAGCAGCACTGAGGTGCACCGAGTCGGTGACAAACTCGGCGCAGAACACAGCAAATAGAATAGCCCCCTGGACTGGAAAACAACCACAGATTGAATCATGAGCCAAAGTTACTGTACAATATTGAAGAACAAACCCAAAAGTATTCCATTTGCAAAACAATGCCAAAGAATGGTATTTTTTCGGAGGTGAAATCGCCATCGAAAGGTTTCTTTTGGAGGGGACCACGTATGTGCTTGATGTTCCAGAGAATCGTGGCCTCGATCTTTCTCTTCTCGAGCCTGTTCGTCATCCCGTACGTGTGGACGAGCGACATGGTGGCCGGGTTCCTCTGTTCAGGCGTCGCCTGCTCCACGGTGAGCGCAGCGGCCTCAGAAGAGCCTCAGCCCTCACCTCCCTCCCATCCCCGAAATAAGTTTCTTGGTGGATTCTGTGTTTTCTAATATTTTTGGATTGCCATTTTGGTGCTAGAGCTTCTTCGCTGGTTGGTCCCACATGCCCCCGGTCTGTGATCTATGTTCTCTGGAGTTTTTTGCGTTGTCACCTGTGAGGCCTCAATACCTGCTTCACGTGCACTGGACGTGTTGAGCGTATTTTCTCTGACAAGCCAACAAGGTGGGGATCAAAACGACTTCACAATAGCCATGATGAGTCCCACAATGACTTTGACACCTCAAGAATGTAACAGCACCCAACCTGCACAATACATTTCAGTCGCTGTGTCGCGCGTGGTCGTGGACGGGTTTTGCCGTCATCTTCGCCATTCCCTTCGTGTCGCTGATGACCATGAACATCACCATCGTCAGGTAAGGTTTCAGGTCCTCAAAAGAGAACAAGTATGGTGAGTATTCTGTGCATTGTTGCAACATTGAATTCAAGCTGCTGTGTGCTTCATGTTGATTGCCAGTGAGGACTCAGAAAACTCCAAATCAGAATGAGGACATAGATTTGGATGTGCTTCAAGAACAATTGCCTCTCGTAGAAACGCAGAGCAAAGACAGGTCTCGAAGAGCCAGGTGGGAAGGGCAAGAACTGGTTTGCAAAGATCTGTTGTGTGTGATGGCAGAGCAATCCGGAGACGAGGCAAATACTTCAAGAAAAACGCCAAGGATGGGAAGGAGGTGGATGATGAACCGAAGAGACGAAACATCCAGCGTGGGAAAACTGGAGGTTCGTCTCTGAGGCCAACTCGTGCACTGTGAGTGCAAACGGAAAGACACGCCAGAGAATATGGCAAGGGAAGTTTCACCAGGTGATGCACCCGGTTCTCCGCCTGAGAACCCCCTCAGTCAAATCTGTGACGAGGAATTTCAAATTTCAAAAGAATATCCCAAGGATGTTCTTCTTGTTACTTGTATTTGATCAGTTGTGCCACTGCCAGGATTTCAAGGCTTGTCTTGCTCACCAAGCCCCGATCTTCTGCTGACCACACACACACACACACACACACTTGCACGCTATCAAAAAGTTTCTCCTGCTCATCTCATTGCTTTCCATCTCCCGTCCACATCAGTTCTTCTCCTCTTCTCTCTGCTCCACCTTCTGCCTCCAAGCTTCTATTCCCAAGGCCACACACTACAAGTTTGCCTGTTCATGGGAACTTCAGGAAACCACAGAACAACTTGAACACCACCTGTAGTACCTGTTGCGCGTTGCAGGAGAGTCGAGCAAGGAAGGCCAGTTGACAGCCATGCTGCTCCTCGTGACCACCATGTTCATGCTCCTCACCTCACCCCAGTACATCAGATACATTGTCTTTGCCAACATCAACATATTGGAAGACGTTGAAACCCTGTCGAGGATGCTCCTCATCTTTCAGTGCACCCAAAAGTGTCTCTTCACAAACAGGTAAATACATGTGTGTGTGTATGTGTGTATGTGTGTGTGTGTGTGTCACTTCTGGAGTGGAGGCTCTTGTCTTTATGTCTCTACAGAACAGTCCCCCATCAGCTTCAGAAAATGGTGAAAAATACTTCCGTGCAATCGATAAAATTTTCGAACAGTCGCACTGCTAAAAGTTCCCAATAGGAAGCAGACTGGTCCCGAGCAGAAGTGTTGTGGACCTCAGGTTCTGTCTCGGTAGTTTCACTTCAAAAAACAAACACCGTCAGAGGGGTTTACCATGTGAGGGTCTGTGGAGGCTTGCGGGAAAAAGTCTGAAAGTCACCCCAACAAGAACAGCAACTGCATCACACAGCTGAAAAGCACACCTCTGATTTAGTTGTTCCGCGTTTCCAGTTTCATACACATTGTCTTCTCTTGTAAGCTTTGTTCCTTCCGCAAAGAGCGACATTCAGATGAAACTTGATTCCTTTGCAGCGCTGTCAATTTCTTCCTCTATTGCATCGCGGGGAAGAAGTTCCGTACGGACTGCATCGAACTCTTCTGCGGGAGGGAGCGCACTCAGGGTTCCAGCACCAGCGCCACATCCGACTCCAGCACCACGAGCCCAGCGACAACTCGCTTTTGAAAGAACCCTCACACGAAGATGAAACATTGTTTTCTCCAAAAGAACAAGAAAAGCCCGAGTCTGGCGTGTTTGTCGAGTTTCGTGGGACTCCTTTGTGAGTCAGTATGCAAGAAAGAACCGGTACGAGTCTGGTGTGCCTCTTTGAGTCCAGCAGTATCCCTGGGTCCACAAGCCTTTGGGTCCACAAGCATAAGTCAGTATATATGTGTGTGTGAGTCTGGTTTGAAAATGTGAGTTCAGTTGTACTTTGAGTCTGGCATGCCAGACTCTTGTGGTGTGCTGGGACGCCTAGTGTATTCTGAACTTGAGACTCACAGAGCAGATGTGCACCAGGAAGAGAGGCACAAGTCCCCTGCACCTGTTTGCGTCTCGTAAGCACCTGTGAGTTCACTTTTTTCCACGAAAAACGTGACCCATCAGCTTTATTGCCAAATTTCCATTTCTGTTCCCTTTTGCTCCCAGCACACACCACACACACCTGAGCACACAGTCGTTTCAATGACAAAACCCTTCAACTGCCTCAACCCATGAATGCAGTGATCACGAAGTGGGAACATCTCATACTCTGTTCTTGTGCTTTTGTCCCTTGTTCCGTGTCCCCAGGCACCCAAATACACCTTTAATCAATTTGGCAGCGAGTTTTTGTTCTGTGGGTTTGTGGACCTGTCACAGTTTGGTGTCACGAACAGTGCATTTTCTACTGCGGCGACCCCTTGGAGTGATTGAAGGGATACGTATCTTGACTTCAAACAGACAAACAACCTGTTGAAATCCTGTGAAATTCAGACTCTCCGTTGTGCGTACAAAAGCAGAGGAAGGAAAGTTCCAGAGTGGAACCCTGGATGTGTGTGGCTGTTCTCTGCTCTAAACTGCTTGGTGGCTCGTAGACTACGACGGCGGAGAGAAACCAATGCTGAAATACAGCAGCAAAATGTCAGGGTAACCTCCAAATCAGGCGAAATGAACAAGAACAACATTCAGTTCCCTGTCACGAAAATAATCGTGATTCAAAAGCACGAAAAGCCAAATTTGCTCGCAGTTTTCAGAATTTTCTCAGGGTGTCTGAAGTAAGCTTCTTTCTGTGGAGCCAGCAGCAGTGGATTCTGGACTGGGTGGGCAATCCCACTTTTACAATCAGTGCCCCTCAATACAGTTGAGGAGGACCTTCAGCAACCGAAATTGTCCTCCACTTTCACCACCACATTTGTAGATTTTGCAAAAAGGCTTTCTTTATCAAACAAAACACAGACCAAAAAGACAACATCATCAAGAATCTGGACACAACAGTTTATCACATTCCCAACAAAATCCCCCACCAAAAATAACACATAGGATAAGACCCCAAAACTTTTGCCTGGACTTTCTGGTGTGTGGCCACACCAAAATTACTGTGTTTTCGTAGCCTCGTATAAGATGGCCCCAAGTTTTGGTGCTCAATTTTGCGGGTGGATACGATCCAAGCTGATGCAAAAATTCAGCTGTTGTAAAACAGCACGCCTTCAATCCAATGTTTTTGTTCTTTTCGTGAAAAGCAAAAGGACTCGTCTCTCTGGTGTCCTTGTTGATGCAGTAGCTTGGCAATGTTTCTTCGGAAAGAAAACAATTGAAACAGGTTAAGGTTTCTGTAAGGTTTCCGTTGGTGTAAAAAGGTTGAAAGCGTTTTGAGAGTTGTGTGAAGAATTTGTTTTTCAAATCACTGACTGGAACACAGAGCTTTTCCCTTTGTTTTGTTGGGTATTTTTGGTTTCGTAAGTTCGGCACATCAGCACAAGTAGGCTGAGAGCCTTGTTCAGCCACTCCCCAAACAAGAAAAGGCTGTGTGGTTTCGGAAAGAAAAAAAACCAACTGTATCAGAAGGCAAAACTGGCAGGAGAATGTTTCCAATTGTTTGGCTCTGTAAAAAATTTGCTCCTTCGAGTAAATGTCTACACAAATAGATGCTTTGTCTTTCAAACAAATGAAATGACATCCTTCTTTGCACGCTTGAAAGCGAAACGTTGTTCGAGTCTGCGAAAGTGAAACCTTGCATGTGACAGAAATGTTGAGGATCGAAAGAAAACGTATTGTGCGAGTGTGTGCTCGGTTCCTTTGGGCGGGAAGCACGAACTTCAAACACAGGCGCCCCCGACGTATTGGGCTTCTCTGAGGCAGGTGCCAGGGGTTGGACAGACCCCCTAAAGATCACTCCCTGGGGAGGGGCAGGACCTACCCAGAAGGCAGACCCAAATTCTGGGTGGGCCCCACCACCAGGACTTACCTTGGAGCTGCCTAGTTGGCAGGTCTTACTCCCCGAGGACCTACCCTGAGCAGTGTGTGGGACCAACTAGGTCGGGACTGCATCTCGAATGCACCAGAAGGTCCTGCACACCGGCCCATGCCTCCAGCGCGCCTGTGCAAAATGAGACAGCCCAAACCGCAGAAAGAAAAGAGGCGTTTCGTTCTGAAAGACAGTTGGGTCCCAAAAAGAAAAGGATCCAACTGGATCCCACAATATCAGCGTTTTCTGTCGCTGCAGCACCTCGGTGTTTTGTACCCCTGAGGCTTAAAGTTCAGTCGTGAAAATGGCGAACCGAAATGACATTCTCATGGCAGTTGCACTGAAGCAAAAACATTGTGTGACCAATATTTACGCATTCACGCACGGTTAGAAAGAATAAGCTGTGCATAACTGTTTCAAACACGGATGAGCTTTCTTACATCCCAAATTGGACGATGTGGGAAAAGACGGATGAGCTTTCTTACATCCCAAATTGGACGATGTGGGAAAAGACAATATTCATTGCGGATTTCTTGCATGAGATCAATTGACCGTGGGAGAACTTGTCTGCGTCTGGAATTTGTTTCTTTGTTCTTTCCTCATGAAATTTCTGTTGGACTCTATCCAGCCCCTGAATCTTGGACAACTTCGACACCCTGTGTGTTGTCCCGACTTTCACATCGGTTTCGCAACAAATGACGCAAATGGACGAAAAATCTGATCAATTCGGCATCATCACGCAACAAAGGTGCTTCTCTGAGCACACGCCTTCGACTTTCCACGTCTGCTCATGGGTTTCTTCTCTGTGAGATCTGAGCTTCAAACAGCAAGGAAAATGTTTGGGATGATGACAATGACGACAGTTGTGCGGTGGACACTTGAAAAAAAAACCTTCACCCATTTGTGGCCACATCAGGTGATCTTCCACTGTTCACAGACAGGTGTAATGTGGAAACCAGACAGACTGACAACGAAAACGGATCAAGGGGGCAGAGGTCCGCCCGACTGAAAGATACTGGGCTCCTATTCTTTGTAAATAGTCTTTCCATGTGTTTCTTTTTCAAATGTTGAAGTTGGGATGGCTACTCAGAGAAATAGTCTCCCTGTTGTTGTCTTGGATCCACCCCCAGACAAAAGACATCGATGCCATTAACAGACAGTGCAAACAATCAAGACAGACATCTCTTCACATCGACGCGCGTGTGTTACCAGCACCTGCTTCTCATTCTCAGTCTGGTTCATTCGGTACTGAGTTAAGCTGCCCTCGACACAACGCTTTCCTTCCTACTGGACACCACATGCTGCACCCAGCGGAAATTTTTACTTTTGCTGCATCAAACAGGGAAGAAGCTGCGGTCTGAACTCAAACCGAGATACACAGTTTTCACGGAGAATGGAGGACACGACCACGTGGGCCACAGCCAAGAACACCTCGACGGCGTTGCCGCCGCCGCCCTTGTCAAAGTACGAGATCGGCGTTCTCGCCAGGCAGACGTTCCTCTACGACATTTTTCTTGGAATAAATTGGTATTATGGAGGTGCGATTGTTGTGGTCGGGCTCATCGGGAATACGCTCAGTTTTATCATCATGATGAAGGTCAGTGGTGTGTGTGTGTGTGTGTGTGTGTGTGTGTGTGTGTGTGTGTGCCAGGTCAGTTTGGACACCGTTCAACGCTCAAACACCGTTCAACGCTCAAACTCAGGCCGTCTTCATTCCAACTTGCAGTTTTATTGTGGATCAGAACAACTGAAGGAGGTCCCATCGGCTCAGCACCTTGGCAGGAGTGGCAGAGTTTTGAGGCTCGAACACACACACATCTTCTGCAAACTGCAGAATCGCAGGACCAAACACTTGCAACTGTTTGTGTCGGTTCTGTTGTCCATGTCCATCTGCTCTGTCAAGGACGTGCACGAAAAGGACGTTTTGGCCCACTTTTTCACCAAACGTTAACGAGAATTTCATAAAAGGTTGATATAGGAGCTTGTTTTCGTGAGAGTGGCGACAATGCCAACCAAAACACGCTCCCACCTCGTCGCCATAAACGACTGGCTGTTTGAATTTGATGGAAAATTCACCTGCAGTTTGTGGGTGTCAAAAAGCTGATCCAGGAATGGGTCCAAACATCGGGCATCATTCTCCAACCTTGACAGACGAACATGGAAAACAGAAAAGTGCATCTGAGAGCACGATTTTGGGGCACGAGATTTTATGGATCTCAGGACTGGAGGGTCAGGCCACTGGGCCCTGGATCCATCAGAAACTGTCACTTCCATTCACCTCCTCTCAATCTGACTGTTTTCATTGATCTTGAACGCTTTTGTTTTCACCGTCAGGTACCGACTGGTGTTTTGTTCCCTGCACACAAAGCAGGAGTTGGTTCAGTTGAAAAATACATGACTCTTCTGTTTTGAAGCCTCACAACCGCAGCGTATCGTGCTGCCTCTACTTCGCCGCCCTCGCCGTCACTGACAACCTCTACATGATCAACTGTATCCAGGTGATCCTCTACACTGCGCCCTACCGATACTCCTACGCTCACTGCAGGGCCGCTGTCTACTACTTCCAGGTATGTGAGTTCCTGGAGATCTGGAACTCAGATCAGGGCCCAAACCTCAGGGGCTCAAAACTTCCAACTTTGAATGTTTGAAAGGACCAAAGCACTTCTTCATACGACTAGGTCGTTCCTTTTGGGAAGATTGGGAGGTCAAGTGGCCCATTTTTTCCAATAGAGGAAGTTTGGGAATGGCAATGATGAGGTGACCACTTTGCTGTTGTTTGCTGCAGTGGTGCAGTGTGAACAGCTCCTACATCATCACAGCCGTCACGTTCGAGCGATTCCTCGCCGTCTGTTTCCCTCTGAAGAGCACAGCCTGGAGAACCACTAGGAATGCGAAGGTACGAGATCACTTCACACAACAACATTAAAAAGCGGGCAAAAGTCACAAAAACATTCAGATCAATGAGTCTGACCTCTGTATAAATTCACAAGATCCGTTCTTGAAATTACCTGTTGATATTTTTCGTTTGTGTTGTTTTCAGTTTCGTCAGTTTTACACGCGGTGTGAACATGCATACACTCTCTCTTCCAGGGGCTTGTCTGTCTGTGTCTGTCTGCCTGTCGATCGGTCTGTCTGTCTGTCTGTCTGTCTGTCTGTCTGTCCCTTTTCCCAAGTTGTTGACGGCTTCAACGTTGATGATGATTTTTCAAGGGTTCGGTGGTGCATGACTGTTCCTTCCATCCTTGAAACCAACTAAATGACCATTGCAACCATTGCAATGCTTACAGAGAATCGTGGCCTCAATCTTTCTCTTCTCAACCCTGTTCAACCTCCCGTACGTCTGGACGAGTGATGTCGTCGCCGGATTCCTGTGTGCGAGCGTCGCATGCACAACGGTGAGTGCTGGAAGAGAAAATCCAAGCTGAGTCTGTGCCATTAGGTGCAATGATTTTTTGGCAGTGGAAATGGGTATCATGTGGTTGGCCACCTGTCCCAGTTCGGGATAATGTTAGCCCCTTCAACCTTCTGTTGTTGGTGCCGCATCATGCGCAACGATGCCGCACTCAAAGACTTTCCAGAGCGAAAAGCTCTTGACACATTCAGTAAAACCAGCCTGGTCCCTAATGTATCGGTTGCAGCCCATGTGTCGTGCGTGGTCGTGGACGGGTTTCGCCGTCATCTTCGCGATTCCCTTCGTGTCGCTGATGACCATGAACATCGCCATCGTCAGGTAGGTTTCTGCATTTTCTCCAGCTTCAAGTCCCTCCACAGGGAGCATATTCCAGGTGTGCTCCCACCCACCAGCCTCAGTGCACTCAGAGACGTGACTGTGTACGAGTAGGCCGTCTTCTCTTGAACGACGGGTGAACTTAGGTGACTCGCATTGGTAACACACTTGTGTTCTTTGGGCATTTGTGACCATTCAAGATTGCCCCTGAAAGGAACGGTTGTTTTCCGAGAAAGACAGACCACAAAGATCGAAGAACAGTGACAGCTTGTGTGTGATGGCAGAGTGATCCGGAGCCGAGGCAAGTACTTCAAGGAGGACGCGAAGGAAGCGGATGATGAGCCGAATAGACGCAACACCCAAAGTGGAAAAATTGGAGGTTCGTTTCTACCATGTGTCGTGATATGGCCCAGACTCATGAAACCTTTCTGTAACGAAAAGCGAACCGAGAGTACTTCATTGGTGCGAAGAAGAGGCCCGGCTCTGTGCGTGTGTGTGGTGTGTGCGTGTGTGCAGGTGGAGCTCATATGATGAACCAGACTTTGTCACAAACTTTCGAGGAAACATCAATTGTCAGACTGCTGTACCACCTCAAGTCCACTCTGGGACAACTCCTGTTTTGTTGCATTTCTCAGTGTCCACTTCTGTCCACTCCTGTTGTTCACATCATTGCCCAAGGATGTTCTCCCTGCTTGACCCTCAAACCCCTGCTCGTTTGTTCTGTCGCTGCTGAACAACATCGAACGCAACATACCTCGGCCAAGGGGGCAAAAATCCTCAGTTGAAGCCCAAATTGTTTGTATTGCAGGAGAGTCCAGCAAGGAGGGCCAGTTGACAGCGATGCTTCTTCTTGTGACCACGATGTTTATGTTGCTCACAGCTCCTCAGTATATCAGATACATCGTCTTTGCCAACACCAACATCTTTCAAGATGTAGAAACCTTGTCAGGAATGCTCCTCCTGTTTCAATGCACCCAGAAATGTCTCTTCACAAACAGGTAAATTTGTATTATGGCTTCCAGAGGTTTGTAGGGGTTCTGCCTCTTATCTCTGCCCCAAAAAGATCAGCAGGCTTTAGTTATTGTTCACAAATTCCCCTGCACCTACCAAGCACTATGGAGTGGCAGATAGGCCCAGAAGGGCTTCTTTCCTGACAAAAAAAGAAGAAACAACAAAACACCAGTTGGGTAGAACAGCTATGAGAGCAGTTGAGTCTATGTCAGTCATTTCATGGAGGTTTACAGTGCGTTCATCTGCAGTTTCATGCACTTCAACTTTGTGAGATTTGTCAGGTAAAATCTTACTATCTTCTCAAATGACCTTGCTTTCTTGCAGTGCCATCAACTTCTTCCTCTACTGCATCGCTGGGAAGAAGTTCCGTACGGACTGCATCGCGCTCTTCTGCGGGAGGGAGCGCGCATACAGCTCCAACACGAGCGTCACCTCCGACACGAGCCCACGGGAGTGACGAGTCGCAGCCCAACCACTGTCAAGACAACTCGCTGTCCCGAAAAGAACACAGCACTTTTATCCATTTTGGTTTCTGGAGAAATCACCGGAAACCTCACACATGTGTGAGGCTCAATGTCGCACTCCTGCTTTTGTTGCCTTGATTCATCATGTCGTTTCTGGCAGACCTTGCATACACGCACACACGCACGCACACACACGCACACACGCACGCACGTACACTTGGGGTCAAGCCCGTGAAAGATGCTTCGAATTCACATCCTGGTGGGTTCTTCCTGGAAATCCTGTTCACCGCCCCTCCCTCAAACCAGCGAAAATTTCTGCCTGTGATTACACCTTGTGATGAGTTGCCTACACATTCCTCGGAGAGCGTATCTTTCTGTACACACTTCGACCTTGATGCATTTGGCCACAACCACATTCAAAGCTGTGCAAATAGCCGGTAAATGTGATCGCAATGCATTCCATGGCGACCAATTCAGGAGCTTTCATCACAGGAAATGAAATTTATTTTGCCTCTTCTGTGTCTTCTAACGTCCGAAGAAAGCAAAATAAAGATCGTTTCTGCTGCTCGTAGAAGTAGAAAAAAGTGTCACAAGTGAGTCTCTGGAGCTGTCATCTTTGCTCGACAAAATAAACACAATGCAACAGCGTTTTTCAATTGTCATGCAAAATGGTGTTATGAGGACCACGAAATGGACTCAACCAAGAGTTCTTTCTGTACTTGGAAGCAGGTTTCCTCAAACTTGCCATCTCCCCAACCAAACGTGACACCTATTGTGCCCCTGTCCGTTTCCGTTCTGTCCTCACGAAGGATCACGTGCCTCTGCGATTTCCTGTGTTCTGAAGGCAAGAAGCTGTCGCTATGAACCAGGAAACTCACAGATCTAACAACATCAACCTTCAAAGTCACCGATTCCCGGTTAATTATTTGATGAGCTTTTCTCCAGTGTGCGTCGAAGCGTGTGAATTGTGGAGCTGCCGAATTTTTACGACAGAGAATTGTTCAAAAAGAAATTTACTTGCAATCCGAACTGCAGTGAACGTGTGGTGTGGCTTCAGATCACTTTTGCGGCTTATTTTCACCTTTGCAAATTTCATCACAACTTACAAGGCAGAGGCACTGCACAACCAGAAGTTCTAAGGTACGTCCTGCTTCCCATTTCCTTCGTATAGAGTGCTGACCATGGTCTTCTGAAGAACGAGGAGCTCGGTGTCAAGGAGCCCTGAAATTTTACAGATAATTTTTCCTCGCAAATTCTCACAAATCTACACGTGATCAGTTCAGACGACTCGCGCAATGGAGGACGCGACCACGTGGGCTGCGGCTGCGGCTGCGACGCTCGACAACGCGTCGCTCGGGATGTCCAGCAACGCGACGCCGGCCCCGCTCTCCACGTACGAGATCGGCGTGCTCGCAAGGCAGACCTTTCTCTACGACATCTTCCTCAAGATCAACTGGTACTACGGAGGCGTCATCGTCGCCGTGGGCCTCGTGGGGAACACGCTCAGTTTCCTCATCATGATGCAGGTCGGTCTCCAGCGCATCCAGGGTGACGATGGGGGCCTGTTCGTCCGATGTTTCAACTTCAACCTCAAAATATTTCAAACCAAGAATGTTGAAAGTAAATGTGTTGAATGCAATCTGTTTGCCTTGTGGATGAACATTGGAGGGCGGCAGGTATCTTGAGGTATGAGGATCTCAGGCTTCCTTGCATTCACTGGAGCTCAGCTTCTTTTTGCAATATTTGTATTTCGAGAGAACGGCAGGACAAGCATCTCGTTTGTACCCAACTGAGACTCCATTCCTTGACGCCAATGTCATTTGCCTCTTGAAGCAGCCTCAGCTGTTCTTCTTGCATGACGCTTCAACGCGTCTATCACACGTCTTTCAGCCTCACAACCGCAGTGTGTCGTGCTGCCTCTACTTCGCCGCTCTCGCCGTGACTGACAACCTGTACATGATCAACTGCCTCCAGGTCATCCTCTTCACAGCGCCTTTTGAGTGGTCCTTAATACACTGTAAGGCCGCTGTCTACTACTTTCAGGTGAGAGGAACTTACACAAATCTGGCCTTTCACACAAACTTGTAAGAACTTGCCTTGAAAGAGCAAGGTCCTGGTTTGTTACACAGGAACACCCTGGAGAAGTTTTGTGAACATCTGAACCTGAACCTCTGAACCACTTGAAAACAATCACAGATCAACCACAAGTTTGAACTCTGATTCATTCTGCACTCCTTCATTTCTGATCTGCAGGAGATGTGTGGATGCCCCCACCACCCCTGCTCAGACGCAACAACAAATGTTCAGTCAGATTCCAACTTACAAGTACCCTGGTCCTTGCCCAGTGGAACTTACACCCCTTGTTTTGCTGTAGTGGTGCAGTGTGAACAGCTCTTACATCATCACAGCCGTCACGTTCGAGCGATTCCTCGCCGTCTGTTTCCCTCTGAAGAGCACTGCCTGGAGAACCACCAGGAATGCCAAGGTGAGAGGTCTCTGTTGGAGTGTTTTTTCTACTCCTGTATCGCCTGACAAGACAAAACCGGACAAGTGCACAAACTTTTGAAGGAGCGGAGTGAAATGGGACTGACCAGGCATCTTCTTCCCTCACTGCCTGAATCCCAACGGGAGAAGTTTGGGTGAAGGTTTGTTGTCAAAAAGTTCCAGTCGCATCTCTTTTGAAGTCCAAACTTTCGAGGGAAAACTCCCAAGGTCTGAACTCAATAAGTACACTCATGAATAAATCACCAGCTTGGAAGGGAACCCAAAGGACTGGAATTTGCACTGCTCTCAAGACTTTGATACACAGTTCGTGCCTTGAGAATCAGAGGTGGCCCTGGTGAATATTTCATCTGTCAAGGCAACGCTTCACAGTCAAAGTCGCAAAATAGTCAGTTGCGCAACTGATATTTTTTCAGACCCAAATGTGCTAACAGTGAAAAGTGGGAAGGCTGTTCTGACAGTTGCACGGCCTGACGGCGAGTACGAGTGCAGTGCTGTGTTCAAAGGGTTTGGCGATGCGGAAGTTGATGACAGTGACAGTCATGTGTGGTTCTTGCAGAGAATCGTGGCCATGATCTTCCTCTTCTCGACTCTGTTCAACATTCCTTACATCTTCACGGGCGGTCTCGTGGCCAAGTTCCTCTGCGCTGGGGTCGTCTGTTCCGTGGTGAGTACGAGAAGGGTCATTCAGCGCTTCTCTGGCAAACACAATGGAAAGATTGCAAAAGTGATAAATTCAGACATCTCTGCTGTCTCCATGATGAGCCTTGGGAGGCCTGACCGCATTGGGAGGGGGGGGGCTCACACCACAGAACTACAGGCAGGAAACTGTGGACCCAATTCCCGCAAATGTGCTTGGGACACTGGGACATTGTGCAAAGTTTAAGACACAACTTTACATCGTGAGGGAAACGTTCTGCACTTGGTGCAACAGACAGAGCTTCCTTATTAGGGTGGTGATATTTATGCACTCGGTTTCAGCCGTGGTGTCGCGCGTGGTCGTGGACAGGTTTTGCCGTCATCTTCGCCATTCCCTTCGTGTCGCTGATGACCATGAACATCGCCATCGTCAGGTCAGTTTCCGAGCAGCACTCGAGCTCTGGGGTGCACTGCCTCACTGCTCTCATATTCTCACGAGTACACATTATGGAAGCCATTTTATGGGTGGAATCCCTGGTTCCTCTTGACTTGTCACAGAGCGATCCGAAGCCGAGGCAAATACTTCAAGGAGGACGCCAAGGAAGCGGATGATGATCCCAAGAAGCGAGGCAAAAACAAGCAGGCCGGGAAAACTGGAGGTTCGTCACAAGACTTGTCCATCACAAACTCACTCTCTTTTTGGTGTGTGTTTTGTGTGTGTGTGTGCGTGTGTGTGTGTGCGTGTGTGTGAGAGAGAAGAGAGAGAGAGAGAGAGAGAGAGAGAGAGAGTTAAGACAGACAGACAGACAGACAGACAGCGGAGAGAGGCCACAGACGCGAGCTGAAAGCGCCTGGTGCGTTGCAGGAGATTCGAGTAAGGACGGGCAGCTGACGGCCATGCTGCTGCTTGTCACCACAATGTTCCTGCTCCTCACGGCGCCGCAGTACATCAGATACATCATCTTTGCCAACGTCAACATCTTCAGGGACGTGGACACTCTGGCCAGCCTCCTCCTTCTCTACCAGTGCACTCAGAAGTGTCTCTTCACTAACAGGTAGAGCTGTGTGCCACACTGCTCAATGGATGGTCTAGGGTTTGGTTTTGGGATGAGCACGATATGAGGGAGTCTTCGATGCAGAAATTCACATGTATACACAGTTTCTGCTTCAGCCTCCCAAAGACAAACTCCCACTTTGACAAAGGGTAGATTCAGGATTTGGTCCTGGAGGAGCTCGTACTGAGTTTGTCTTTTTCACTGGAAAAGGAAATGGTGGCACTTGTTGCCTCTTACGCTCAACCTTGGGACAAGGGGTTTTCCCTTTCTTGCAGTGCCATCAACTTCTTCCTCTACTGCATCGCGGGGAAGAAGTTCCGCACGGACTGCATCGCGCTCTTCTGCGGGAGGGAGCGCGCTTACGGCTCGGGGACCCGCAGCCTCAAGTCCGTCACCTCGGAGACCAACGCCGACTAGGGGGCGCCAGCAGAAGTCGCTCTCCGGCTCTGCGAGAGTTTGGTTTGCAGAGGAGTTCGAAACTTCAAGACAAGGCGGAAAGGACGCACAATCAGCGTTTTCATCAATAGCACTCGGAAAGATTGGACTTGACAAATCACTTATGTGTGTTGTCAACACGTCGGAACGCACACACGATAAGTCCACACACGCACACTCAGACGCACATGCACCCAAGCACATTCTGACGCCAACTGAAATCTCGGTGAAGAACAGAACTTGAAAAACAGATTGCCCAGAAACGGAAAACAATGGCCACTCAATGACACTTTGTTGTTTCACGATATCATGTGTAACCCAAATGTAAAACCCACAGCAGAAAGGTTGCACATGTCTGAGGCATCTATGGCACAAGAGCGTCAACATCTGACCAACATAGGAAACTTACCACACAAATGCAACAGCGGCAAAGGGAATTTTCACGCTGAACTCAGTTGCCCTTCTGGAAACATCGTTTTTCGTGGAGATTCACAAACGCAATGTCTTGTTTTCTTTGGACATACGCGTACTTCGTGTTGGTATTGTTGTCTGGTTGTGAAATAAAATTTGTGTTCGCCGAGAGCAAGACGATTTCCGGAACGTGAAGGTCACCAACACGGACACCTCCAAAATCAGACGTTTCAAAAAATGCATTTTCTTTTGAAAAAGAACTTTGCCCTGAGAACCTTGTTTTTGTGTTCTTCTTGGGCAGACGCTGGGAGCATTCCTTTCTTCCTCCAAATACTACACCTCCCTTCTTTGCTTTTCATACGAATGAAAAGAGGTTTAGCCTTCCCAGAAGGTGCTTTCATAAGAATTGCTGCATTGAGAAATTTTTCTCTTTGACCTTTCCTTTACTGATGGTAAAAGTTGACAGACACCCAGGTTGTGCCGCAGATAAATAGTGGAAATCGTTTCTTGATGTAAGATGTCTGTGGACATGGTGACATTTCTGCAGCCTCAAAGGTTTTGTCGCAGGGACCTCGATAAGAAAGCGCATTTCGTCTCGGATACTTGTACGAGAGAACTCCAATTTGAGTTCATCAAACCACAACCAAGACCTCATTTTCACAAAGACATCAAACTGAAGGGAAAATGCCTGACCACACGGTTTCACCATCGAGAATCGGCCGACTCGTTGTTGTTTTCAAAACAAAGCAGCCATCTTCTGCTTCAAATCAAGGGACATTTGGTTGTTCTTGATACTCTCTGATTCGACTCAATTGTATGGAAATAAGGTGTTTTCGCCCGCTCACATTGTCTTAGAGAGCTGATCATTTTGTCGAAAAAAGCCTGGCATATTATTTTGTGACACCTGCCAGCCAACCAAAACCCGAACACTCAGAACGTATCGTGATCAGCTGCTGCGTGGTTGGTTCCTAGTCAAGATCCCGTCAAGTTCTTGGTGATCTCAGGTGAGCTTGAAGAATCATTAACAACGAGGGTCTTCATGACCCGCCAGATAGTTCAAACACAAAGCTGGGAAGAAACCCCACTCGTACCGCATGTCCCACAAAAAACAATCATTGTCAGTGCAGTGGTGATTCAACGACAGGAAAGCTTGGTTTGGCACTTGCAGGACAAATTTTGTAAAATATTGGATGTCCAAAATCTGGAACATTTGTACCCAATGCCTCAGGAACGGCTTCTTTTCTTAAACTGTCTTTTCTCAATTTTCTCTGTTTCTTTGCTTTCTTGCTTTCTTGCTTTCATTCTTTCTTCATTTCTTTCTTCCTTTCTTTCCACTCTCACTTTCTCTTTGTTTCTCTTTCTCTGTCTTTCGCACTTTTTCTCCTTTTCTCGCCCACCCTCTCTCCGTGCCACGCAAAATTCTTTGACCTTTTCCAACAATTCACTGAAAATTAATTCACAGACACACCATTTGTCCTCCTTCCCTTGAGCTCGCGTGACAAAAAATTTTTTGGGCTTCTTCTTTGTGTCTGGAGCACGAAAGGAAGCCACAAGAAGTTTGCTTCCCCGTAAAGTTTCAAACTTGTGAAGTGAATCGCCTTCGCCATTCCGGTTCATTTCAGCAAAACAATTGATTGAACTGCACCAAGGCGTGCAGTACAAAAGTGCTCATCTACCTCCAGCGAATTTGTTGGACTGCAGACTCAGTTTGTCAGTTGGTTCCACGAAATGACCCTGAAACACGCATTTTCAAGGTGCAAGCCTCTCCTGAAACTTTTTTTGTCGGTTATCGAGTTTCATCGGTCTTGCTTTTTATTGGCTCAGTTGGTATTGACAACTTTTAAACCTGGTTGTTCTCACCTTTTGAAGCAGAATCGGATTTCAGGCTCTCAGAACCGCAGCGTAGAAGTGTGTACATTTTTCATACATCCATCACACAGCGCCCCGCACGAGACGCTCGTAAGAACCTGCAAAGGAGCCCATCGAAACTCGTGCCATCACGCAGCCATTAGCAGGCATCGACAAAGGAAATTTCACTTCCCACTCAAAGCAAAGCCACTTTCACCCAGGACGTCGCAACTGCAGGTGAATCTGTTTGGGAAAACTGCTTTCTGAGGCAAAAAGCAACAGGGCTTTTTTTCTGCAGGTGACAGCAGTTCGCAGCATTCCATGTTTCACCTGCAGGGTTTCCCACAGGTACAGGACGGAGCTGGGTGCAAAACTCCCCGACACTGCTGCGGTGTTTTGTGTGAACCGGCCTTTGTCAGCGACACAACTGCACGCGCGTGGATAGAGCGAGACGAGACCGTTTCGGATACGATGAAGCTGCCTTGACTAACCACCCCATCCTCGCTCAAACCTTTTTAGCGAGAGATGGTATTTCAGCTAATAGCAGGGAGACTTGCAAGTGGATCCTCGCGCTCCAGACTCGGCTGCGATGGGGGACAGCTTCAGTTCAGTCCAACTCAAAGGAATAAAAGGCTGAAACGTGCATCTCTGGTCAAGTCGAGATGTTCACTTTGGCAACAATGAAGACAATCTGTGATCCACGTCCCCGTCTGTAGAAGAGGGACACAGCGGCGGCGGGCATGGAGATCGTGGGAACTCCGGACCCGTCCCTGTTCGAGGACAACGTCACGGACTGGGGCAACGCCACGACCGCCATCAACATCCCGCTCCTGGCGCAAAGTCACTTCTTCTTCAAGTGCAGCCAGGCCGTTAATAATTATTATGCACCTGTAATTATCGCTCTGGGTTTGGTTGGAAATACCCTCAGCTTTTTCGTGATGCTGCAGGTGAGCCATGCTTTTTCGTATTGAGATTAGATCAGGTTCCTCACAATGAGAATTTAGATAGAACGGACCTTGTCTGTGTGTGTTTTTCAGCCTCACAACAGACAATTGTCTTGTTGCGTTTATCTGGCTGGGCTGGCAGTAACAGACAATATGTTCATGTTGAATTGCTTCGAGCTGTCTCTTTACATGGGGCTGTTGGCAGATAAATTTACAGATGCGCATTGCAAGTTCGCTGCATACGCTTTTCAGGTGAGTTTGTTTCCAGCTGTAGTCTGTGGTTCCTACTGATGAATCCTCACATGTTCTCTGTCTTTGCACGCCCTGTGAGAAATTGGTCTTTTTGTGGTTGAAGACTCGCAGAAGTCCAACGAGCGACAGGACACTCTGTCCTGTATTTGTTCCACGGGAGCATGAGTCCAGTGACAACACCAACGTGGCTTCCTTTCATGTTTTGTGATTAAAATCATTGTCACGGTTCTCGCTAGTATTGCACACCTGTTGTGTGTTTGCTGTTCAATGCGAATTCTGTTTGTTTCTGCACGTATGAACTGCGGTTCACTGTTTCACCCTTCTCCTTCCGGAAAAAAATCACAAAAATCACAGTTTAGGCCTCGTTCAGGAATCTAAACACGAGCGCCATGGTGTTTTGCCAACAAATGACAAGCGTGACATTTTCGGGAACACAGTGTTTGCCGAACTAAGTTATTTCCATGCACCTATTTGCAAGTCTTGACAAAAGCAGCCTTAAAAGTGGGTGACACAATTTGAGCCCTTTCGAAACTGGATGCTAAAGCAGAAAGAACCAGTTCAACAATCTTGAAGGAGCGATTCAATCCGCCTCAAGTTCATTGAACACAACCTCAGCGGAAGTGTGTTGTGTGACCCACAAAACACATTTTTCTGTGATTCTCACAGTGCGAAAAAGGAAACAGGAACAGACTCAACAGACCTCGCTATATCAAACACTCTGTTGCTTAATGCTAGATTGATGGAGGAATTTACCTCCACAGAAACTGTCATCTCAAAGCGCAAAATAGTCTGTGATGTTTGTGCATCAACCACGAGGGGTACTTCACGATACTCGGAATGTTCTTGTGCAGCGCAGGTACTCTGTAAACGTCTGTCCCCGGTCAGTTGTCAGGCATCGAGTCCCTTTGGCCCATCAGGCCAAACTTCACTTCTTTTTATCCTTTCTCTTCATCCAGGTGTGTGGCGTAAATAGCTCATTAATCATAACTGGAGTGACTCTGGAAAGATATCTGGCAATCTGTTATCCGTTGAAAAGTGCTGCCTGGAGAACCACCAAAAGAGCCAGGGTGAGTCTTTTCATTTCTGAGGAACAGGAGTCGCAAAGTGCCTGAAAGTCAAAATCAGGAGGATGTGTTGAGAAACTCTGAAAAAAATTTCACAAACGGCCAGCTTCGGAATTATGGCGCAAAAACAGTTTTTGGCGTTCAATCCGCACAGAGAGAGCGCGAGCCGTGCTCCTGCAAAACACACACGAAATGTCCGAGTGAACCTGGAAGGACGAACCCAGAAAAGGCTAAATGTTTTCAAACTTTGGGACACTTTCGTTGTTGAATATCGGTGCAAAAAATTGAGACTCACACGCGCTTTTGTTCTTCAGCCCAATTGCTTTTGCAGAGGGAGGCCGAGATCTGGTCTTTGGGGACCTGGGGCTCCATGTGTTCCTGCAGCGGACATGCTCTCTCTCTCTCTCTCTCTCTCTCTCTCTCTCTCTCTCTCTGTTGTGCGATCAAACGTTTACAAGTGCAGATCGAGATTGGGCGACGAAATCTGAGCCTGCCGGCGCAAAGTCGTGGCGGCGACGCAGACGGGACGGTGTGCTTGCCCAACTTTCAAGATGCAGCAATAATGAAACATTTTTCTTCTTGTTTCGCAGAATCTTGTAATCTTTATCTTCACGTTCTCGACGGTGTACAACACGCCGTACATCTTCACGGGCGGCCTCTCGCAGGGATTGCTCTGCGCTGCCGTCGCCTGCAGCTCGGTACGTTCTCTCTACGGTCCGCAGCCATGAATACGCGAACGCAATTTCTTCATTCTTGGGACCTGTCCAACATTCAAGTGAACAAAAAGGGATGGGATTTTCAACGGCTGATCGCTGGGTTCTGTGACCTGATATTCTACACAGATGTGAACAAAGATCTTAAGATTTGAAAACCTGAACTTTCTGCTGATCTTGGATGGTTGAGTCTGTTGCAATTGCGGGGGAAAGTGCTGCTGGCGGAGGTGGATGTTCGGATGGGGAAGGTCGTGGTCCAGGAGCAGGTGGTCGCCTTTTATGTCCGGCGGGTGGCGTGGGCCGATGGGGTTGTTCCCAGTGCAACTTTACAAACGGAGCATTCTGACAACACAAACGTGCGCGTTTGCGTTTCTGAAAGGGTTTCACATTGGCACTGTCAGCGTCAAAAAAGTTGACGTCGATGTCAAGATTTCACCATTTCAATTTCATGTGGGACCAAATGGAGGATGTCACAAAAAATGGCACAGTCCATTTCTGACGTGAACCCTCACGACGTCAAAAATTTTGATGCGTGTCACCAATGTGAAACCGCTTCAGTTGCTGAAACTGCCCGTTTTCTTGTCCGTTGCGATCTCTTCTTCAGGGGTAGGACACGTATCCTATTCTCGGTTGTATTTTCTTGTTTACTACAAACACTGCGACAGGAAGCCCTTGAGCCACTTCAGACGTGAGAAGCCCACGCAATAGTGACACGTAATTTTCGATGCAGGCTCTCGACCTGCAGGTGGTCATCTTGCTCTGGCTTGGATAAAAAGTTTACGTATAGCTTGTGAAGGTCGACTTTGATCTCAGGTGCCCGTGCTGCACTCAGTGAAACCCAGCCTTTATCTGGCTCCAGAACACAGAAGAATCCAATCACGAGGACAAAACCACTTGTATCTTCTCAAACTTGTCATGATACGGTTGAAGTTTAATGGCACCACGACCGAGTCCCGAAAGGTACAGCAGGATCAGTTCTCGTATCACTGCACGCTTGATTGTTGTTTTTCAGTTTTGGTGTAAAGTTTGGTCGTGGAGCGGATTTTGTCTGAACTTTGCTTTTCCGTTCCTCGCGTTGATGATCATGAACATCCTTATCGTCAGGTCAGTACGCTGTCCGAAATCAACGAGCGAGTAAAACACAAGTGCCGACTCGTCGAAAGAAATAACAAGCCCTGGGTTTCCCAGACACAGCCCACTTGGCATCTTGACGAGTGTTTGGCCATTTCAGGTTGGAACCTCAAATGATCAGGCATCTTGGTTTCAGGCTCCACCTGGCATAACCAAGACCTTTCCCCTCCCCGCAAAATGCCACTCAGAGAACCAGGTTGTACCTGATGTGACCAGACCCCCCCTCTGTCTTTCCTGCTTTTGGGTGTCTGGCTGCTTCTGCTGCAACAATACAGCCAGTTCCTCTCTACCAAAAACGAAAAGTTGTTTTACAGTTTGAATTGGCATGTACAAAATGAAACACCCCTGAGACGCAAATTTTTTGCCTTGATTTTGGGAGAGTCGGGCCTCGACCCTGGACATAGTGGTCCATTCGGGACTGGTTTGCGCAACAACACGATTCTTGTCTGTTGTAGAGCAATTCGAAACCGAGGGAAATATTTCAAGCAGCAGGAAAAGGACAACGATTCGGACAACAAGAGAGACAAGACGCTGAAGAAAGCCTACGGCGCTGATTCGGACGCGAAAGGCGCGGCCAAAGCAGGTAGAGCTGGAACTCGTTCTTTCTTTGATGTGATGGAGTGAAGCCACTGAGCCTCGTACCGTGTTGAACAAGCGCAGCTCTGTGGCTTGGTGCAGGACCGTCTGTCTGCGAATTACGATGCCAAGGAGTACAGATGTCTTTCCTCTGTCTTCTCCCAAACACGCACAAACTGCTGGAACGAGGCATCAGCGCGAACATCCGCCGCGCTGCACCCAATGACAGACTTATGAAGGCGTTGGCATGTGCACCACAACCCCTGGCAGGGAGAGCGGGCGTTTTGCAGGGAGAGATAGAGAGAGAGAGAGAGAGAGAGAGAGACAGACAGACAGACAGACAGACAGACAGACAGACAGACAGACAGACAGACAGAGTGAGTGAGTGAGTGAGTGAGTGAGTGAGAGAGAGACAAAGAGGAGGGAGTGAGGGAGAGAGAGACAGACAGACAGACAGACAGACAGACAGACAGACAGAGTGAGTGAGTGAGTGAGTGAGTGAGTGAGTGAGTGAGTGAGAGAGAGATAAAGAGGAGGGAGTGAGGGAGAGAGAGAGAGAGAGAGAGAGAGAGAGAGAGAGAGAGAGAGAGGTCAACAGGTAGAGAGGTCTGTCCAGACAGGAAATCGGCTTGCGCTCATTAAGCAGGTTTAGCGCCTATGACGTGTCAGCGCGCCACTCTCAAAGGACGCTGGGGCGCTGACAGCTCTGACATCTTGCCATCGTTAACGTTATAGCCGTGGAAATCCACGGCTGCAGACGCGCAGTAGAGAGGGGTGCGCTTGTTTCACAGGTGACCAATCCCTTATGGCCCTGTGAAGTGAAAGTCACTTTTGGGTGAAAGCAAACAACAGTTTTCTATTTGGGCACCGCACGAAAAGAGAATCGGTGCTGTGCAAAACTTGCTCATTGACCAAGTAATGCGACAAGAGAAAGGTGCACGTGGACATGTCAACTTTTTTTTCGGAAGACTCCAACAGCATCACTGCAGAACCAGAATTTCATCGGGGGGTTGGGGCCTGGTTGAACATTGCCTTCTCCCGCCACTGAACTTCTGACACCAACAAAAGACTGAATTGTTGGGACCCTGGGACTCCCTTTTGAGTCCGTCCGTGAGCTGGGTGACTCACGAAAGATCATGTGCATTTCAGGCGAGACGAGTAAGGAAGGACAACTGACGGGGATGTTGCTGCTCGTCACCACCTGTTTCCTCATCTTCACCTCCCCGCAGTACATCAGATACATTATCTTCGCAAACTTCAACATCCTCAAAGACGTGGAAACCTTCGCAAAAGTATCGTTCCTGTATCAATGCACACAAAAGTGCTTTTTCACAAACAGGTTGGTCAAAGTGCTTCGCTGGGTGCAGCTCTTTTGAATACAAGTTTCACAAAAAATTGGACGAATTTTACTTGGGGGTTTTGTGATGAGACTACAGCTGAGACCATGGTCTGTCTTCGACCCAATCTGCTAAAATGATTTGAAGTGGACAACCTGCAGGTCACAGTGAGTTTTTATCTAGTCCTCGCCTTGTCTTCTCCATCACAGCGCAATCAACTTCATTCTCTACTGCATCGCTGGGAGTAAGTTCCGCGCGGACTGCGTGGCGCTCTTCTGCAAGAAGGACCGGACCGGCGGCAGCACCGGAACGCTCAGCCGCAGCCAAACCTCCAACCTCGACCTCAGCGCTGACATCTAGTGCAGGCGCAGGTCCACAGGGCCTTGGCCCTTCTAATCCCCAAAACAATCAAATATATTTGAAACCCTCACGTCCTGATGTTACCAGATTGCCGGCCACAGTTTTACTTTTCTTGTGTAAAACTAAGGTTGTGGTTGAAGGTCCTCAGGTACAGGCCTGAGTCAGGCCTTGGCCTGTCAGGGTTGGCCCTTGCATTGTCTGTGGTAAGCTCAAGGGCGACCCAAGATTTTGATCAGGTGGGAGCCTGAGGCTCAGGCAGGAAAAAAGCGACCCCTTAATGGATACGGAAGGGCTTCGTGTCTTCCCACCCCTTTTCCTCAGATTTTCGATCGCGTGTTCCTTGGTATGGTTTTGGTATGGGCAAAACGTGAGTTGTCACACGTGTAACACAAGAAAGGTGCAGAAGGAAGTGGACGCTTTTCAGGAAGTGCCTTCTGAAAGGGTTTTTGATGGACTTCGCTGTGCATGCAGAATTACAGAACAATTTGACACGACCGCCCGGCGAACTGAGAACGATTCTGCGTCTGGTTCCTATCCTTTGCTTTGTGTTTTAAGTTTTTGTGTTTCAAGGGGTCTGGACTTTGGGGGCTGTCTCTTACTTTTTCACAACATACTTCGAATGCACAAGAAATGTTTGCGTGATGCATGGCAACAAAGCGAGACAATATGTGTTCCAGGATTGTGAAAGCATTTCAAACAATTTCACAGAGAACCTGAGTTGTGTCTTTCTTGGCCACGTTTGATTCTACGTTGGCGAATGCAGATAAGAACACTTCATCTGCAGTCTCCACTATCGTGACGCACTTCGGACCCCGTATATCAGGCAGAAAAGACTCGTTTAGTTCTGCCGCAACTTTGTTTCCCCAATGGTGCCAGAACAACGATACATTTCAGCACATCCAGAACTTGGTCTGGAGGCTGGCCTCAAGGGTGGGACAACCAGAACTTTAGTTACGTGAGAAACAAAAGTAAACGTCTTGCCCCCAAGTGCACATTGAGAAGGGACAAATCATGAACATGTACCGAGGGTCATGAAGGTCAACTCGCCCCAGAAGTCTCACGCTGAGATACACCTAAACACACTAACCACACCCCCTTTCCCAGAGACCGCAAGCGGCAAGCAGCAAGCACGGTCTCCAGATAAAGCCTTGTATTTGCAAGCAGGATTCAACTGAACCATGTTGCATCCAGGTTACTTCGAGTTCCTTCGGTGACAAACCGCTCGCACCACGAGAAGAATCAAAGTTCGTCACAGACATAAATTTATTTGTTCACTTTTTCGCGATATGTACATATTTCTCTTGTAGAAAAGAGCTCAAACAATTGTTGCAAAACTCTTAAACACGGACACAGGAGAACCAGAAGGACAGCTTTCGGTTGGGTAAACGCAATGGGAGAGTCACCGTGATTTTCTGTCCAAAATGAGAGCTATGGATGTGTGGACAAGCTGCCCGCTCGACAGATTCACGATGAAGGCGTGTGACAGACAATCTTGAGCCCAGAAACAAGGCACGGAGAACATCGCACTGACAACTGTACACAAATTAATGCCATCCTTGTGTCTTTCAACATGAAAACAACTGACATTTCTACCGAACAAGAGACAGAAAACCAACAACATACAAATCCTGTTTATCTTTCGCTGACCATGCAGGTGTTTGCACCTTGATCAACCGCTGGTGCCGGCAGAAAATTTTGTGTCCTGACCTGTGTTAGACTCGCTTCGTCAAAGCTTTTCAAACGTGGAAAAGAGGCAGTATTAAACTGGGTGAGTCAAAGCAAAATTCTCTTTGTTCTTTTTTGTTTGTTCAGGAATTGTGAAGGAAAACGTGTGCTTGTTGTTTTTTTGGTGTGGATATGGGTCCCCTGATATCCAGGAGCGCTTTGTTTGAGATAGTTCATGCAGTCACCAAAACTGAATCTTTGTCACACATTTTCACAGAACTGCAAACGAACACTTCGAATTTGACCGTTTCTTCTCACTGTCTTTTTTCTGAGCAAAAATATCTGGCTTCCACCACAAATATCGCCCACAAGTGATGTTTGCCAATTCAAACGCAAACCAAATGTACACGACTCAGAACTGCTGTCAGCAAAAGGAAGCAATTGCACGTGAATCGAATTGCGTCTGTGTTCACAGGACATTTTCGCCAACCTCATTAAATTAAGATTGCGTCAACAGTAACCTACAATCTTTCCTGTGTTCATCTTGTTCCCCTATCCAGAGACACAGGCATTCCGTTTCACGATCTTTCAGAAACTCAAAACATTTGCGCAAAAACACGTTCAAAGTTTTTGTACGTACAAACTACGCACCCCACTCGAGCATTACTTGTCTAACACACGTATCCACAGGACAACAACACATTTATACAGATTGGACTAGATTGGAGAAATCTGCTCAGTGCACTGCTGCTGCTGCTGCTTCCCTACGAACCAGTTAGAGGTTATTCATGAGCAGGGGATAGGTTAGCTGATTCCCCCGGTCCCAGCCAAAAATCTTCTTGTCCGTTGGGTAGTAAGACAACATGTTGTTCATTTGGAATGGGTTGGTGAATTTGAGGAGCTTGATATTCAACAGCTCCTTGGTGTACAGATCGTACGCATAGTCAATGACGGTGTTTTTCGTCTGCGTGTCCTTGACCAAATACAACACACCGCACGAGATGAATCCATTGCCGTAGTTTTGGTGCTCGACGGTCAGGTTCCACGTCTTCTCCACGGACAGATCAGCTGCGTTCAGCTTGCTCACTAACAAATTGCTCGAGGATCCCTCGTCCCCGTAGATCACCCACAGCCCGTTCTCGTCCACCGCCAGATCAAAGAAGTTGTACTCGGTCTTGTAGACGTAGTTGTTCTTGCCCTGATAGGCGGCGTGCGGGAGGCTCGTTTTGGCGACGATCGCCTGTTTCTCGAGGTCGTAGCGCGCGATCTCGTTGTAGCCCGTGCGGTGGTAATAGAACGAGCCCTGGTTGATGACGTGCCCCGTCCCGAAGTAGAGCTCCTTCAACTCGTACGTCCTGCTGATGCGGTCCTGCCGGAAGTCCTGAGCAGAACAAGGAAAAATTATTGTGTTGCTGAATGCAGAAAGCTTGATTCTTGTGTGTGTGTGTGTGTGTGTGTGTGTGTGTGTGTGTGTGTGTGTGTGTGTGTATGTCTGTGGTGTGTGTGTATGAGCTGATTTCAACGGTCTCTCTTCAATTTGTGAACCTTTTCACACACAACGAACGTGTGCCTTTTGCCTTCAGAATTATCGCTTGTCACTTTCCTCTCAATTCATGTCCACGTTGGCATTTCAATTCGCACATCGTGTTTGAAGTTGCGCCGTGGAAGGATGGAGGCTGCGGATAGTACAACAAACAGAGAACTTCAATTCTGTTGAACAGCCCCCAAAAGTTCCCGAAGCAGCTGCAAATTGCTCAGAGATCTCAACAATGCTCAATGGGACTTGAGTTTTTGTTCCCAAGCAGCGGAACTGCGGAAATTCATTGCTTTTAAACACCAGGGTTCAGGCACCAGTGTGTGAAACACATCCTCGCTTTCTTTTGTCGTCGCCTTGGTGGGTAAAACGACATTTTGTCCAATGGCATTGATTCGCTCGTTCAGCTTTCTGCCGACCAAACCAACCAGTGAACATCGTTACCTTCTTGTGTGCAATTAGGTTGTACCAACATGTTCATCACAGACTGAATGTTCAGGCGAAGAAATCCTTCATACTGCACGTAAAGCAGACACAAATCCCCGCCGCTGTCTGTCATTTTTGACGTGTCGTCTCGAGTGAGCCCTGACAAACACCCACGTGTGTCTCACCTGGAGGTTCTTGTACTCGTAGAGGAGTTTCCCTGTGAAGTGTCGCGTGAACCAGTAGCGGGAGCCCCAGCCGGCGTCGCGCGGCTTGGCGTCCTTCATCCACGCGCCCCAGTACGTTCCCGTGTAGCGCTGGAACAGGGGCTTCCCCACCATCCGGATCCGACAGTCTGAAACGGGGCGCTGCAGCGTCAAGTCTCATATTGAAAGCCACGATGTTTAGCCGTGAAACAACGGGTCACGGACCGTTGGTATATGTGGACGAAGCTAAAGATTCAATCTTTCTGCAAAGAGATGCAGGTGCCTTGAAAACACCAGCCACTGGGTGTTTTGTCAGACGACTGCTTGTCGGCTTCATTGATCCACCACGGAAGTTCAACAACAAAAGTGCCGGAACCGCGCCGTTGTAAAGCAAACAAGTTTTCCCTGTCTCCCCATGCTCCCCACACCTGGTTCCCCCAGGCCCCTGGCCGTCCAAGGGTCAGCACAGGCACTGCACTGCCGCACGTACTCGAACATTCGCAGCGCGACTTTTCCAGTGCTCCTGGCTTCCCAACATCCTTCCCCACACCCCTCATGCCCCTGGCATACTCGTAGACGTATACGACCACCCTGCGCACCCGGTCCTCGTACACCCAGGTTGTCCCCCGCAGGCCCGGCCCACCCGCGCGCTGTGCCGCCACACGTACCTTCACGCCGCGGCTCGACGGTCGGTTCGGGCGTCGTCGTCAGCGTCGTCGTCGGCGCTGCGGCCCGAGCATAACACAACAACGCTCACAGTGAGAGAGACGCCGCCCCATCGGGGGTGCGCCGAGAGGCTGCTTTCCACCAAGGCGACTCAGGCCGTGTTCGTATTGACGAACTGGCGCGACACACTCGCACCGTTGCGTGGAGCATGACGTGCGCGTGTAGCGTTTGCGCGTCAAAGCAAACACTGTGTTTGCTGTCTTGTTTGCCGCTTTACAGTTTGCAAATCAAATTTGGCATGGAGGAAAGCAACCCCTGAAATATTTCAAAAAACCACAAATTGAATGTCGACAAAAGACGCACAATAGTTTTTCACCAGGAGTCTGAAACGAGTCGAGAGGAACGGACAGAGAATTCGACATCAATGAATCAGTCAAGAAAATTTGCGGCGAAAAACTTTGGACTTCTTAAAATGTACACTGATATGGTCAAGAAACACTGTTGGAAAGCTTGAATTGACACCAGTTCCGCGGAATAGCCACAGAAAGGAACATCGACATTTGGCAAATGTGAGAACACTGCATTTGACTACGTACAAACCACGTCTAGAACAACCTGAGAGAGACACGTTTACTCTGTACACACCTTTGTAACGTTTATGCTGCCTGCGTTTGCGTTTTCCTACAAAACGTTCTCACTAGCTTAGCGCCATCATTCATACGTGAAGAAAACAAGAGTCCGTCATGAATTAGTGAACAGAAATGATATTAATGGCAAACAAGAACATTAGTGACGAGGGTCCAAACAGCTTCAACAGTCTTGGGGAGAAATCCACACCAGAGGGGGGTGGGGCGAGAACTGGACGTTTCATGCATTGCGGTGTGCGCAGAAACCTGCTCCTGGACAGACACTGAGAACGAGGAGCATGACGGGCTTACAGCCATGCACTTGGTGTGTGCGGATCCAGGGACGAACAGAGGTCCAGCCTTTGTGACTGAACACAACACAAACTTGTGGGCGACATATGTCTTGTCGACACAACTACACACACCTGGAAGATACACGTGCAGAGTTCATGAAATACTGTGTGGCGGAGAGTTTCGCTTGCAAAACTGATGATTTGGATTTGGATTGGTCGGGGGTTGTATGGGTAACCATTCTCAGTTCATTCCCACAGAGATTAAAGAAGCTGTGCACACATTCGGCGAGCCAAAGCCTTTTCAAAGCAGTTGTTGAAAACCTGACCCCCTTGGATGGAGAAATCTAACAGAATGAATGCAACTCAAACTTGTTTTCTGAAGAAACAAGAAAAATTGCATTGATTCATTCAGTGTCATTCAACATTACCCAGCGACCTCGCAGATTGCGTGTTTGCGCGATTTTACCTTTCGTCGTAGTGGTCGTCGTCATTTCGAGTCTACGTCCAGAACCTGTGACGAAATTGCCTGCACGGGTGAGAAAAGAAAAAACGGCAAATGGTCAACATGCGGTTAGTACTCAAACCAGAAACACCATGCCCGAGTATTTACACTGCAGGAACGGAGTGTACGAGTACAGGTGGAGGGACTCGACCAGTGCGATGTGACTGCAGGTACGTAGATCTATGGACCAGGTAACTTTCTTGGGTGGTGCTGGATGCAGAGTTCCATCCATTGGAGGAGAAACTATTTTTCCATCACATTGAAAAGGGATAAAATGGACTCTTTAGAACATTGACAAGGACGTCGCTGAGACTTCGCTCCACAAGCCCTGACTTCACTCAGAAAGCAAAGTTGCCATTCCAACTTCTGTGTTCATCCTGTTGTTTTCCCTGATTTGCAGCGAGTTCATCTTTTCCAGATGACAAGTTGCTGCTGGTTTGGGTTTGTCAGTTTTCAATGACATCCGTCACCAAATTTGAAGCTTACAAGGCGTACTGCAAAGTACACTTTTGTACAGAGAGGTATTCTCTCGGCACTTACA
>JAAUXT010031975.1_pt1 | contig 30560 bp, 29 predicted proteins | sample 7278171 | NCBI WGS metagenome assembly JAAUXT01 (sample SAMN14350112, study PRJNA611818) | marine sediment metagenome | isolation source: surface marine sediment (1.8m) | place: French Polynesia: Moorea | collected 2018-08
AGATATGGAGACATTTCTACATCCACACCCCATTTTTCCTACACTTCCAAATTTGACCTTTTTGACCTCAGAAACCTAAAAATTCAAATTTGACAAATTCCTTCCTCGCATATTATCCCCAACCCAAAATGAACTAAAAGAGCCCAAAAGGTCCCAAATCAATTCTCATCTTGACCATGAAACTGCTGCTGACATACTTTTGGAAGAAGCTGCCAATAGGTGCTTCGATTTGGCTCGCACCGATTTGGCTCAAATCGTGCAACCCATCTCAAATCACCTAAAAATCCAACGGTAAGTCTTTGGATCTGAGACAAAGAGGCCCGGCAAGGAACACTCACCTTGAAAAGTTTGTCCACACCAAACTGGGGTCGTTTCAATGTTTCGTGTTTTGTGTTTCATTCATTTTCAGGCAACATGTATTCTGGAGCATGTGTTTTTCACACGTCACTGAACCCCTAAACTGGTTCCCAAAATTTTGCGCCAACACAACAGTGAAGAAATTTCCACTAGAGCGTCAAACAATTCAACACTAGATCTACATCTCTTTGTGAACAAAATGTTATTGTAAATATCATAACACTGTCATCCACAGTTGCAGCAAATACATTTGAAGCGCTCTTCACTGACTGGTCCCCGCACGACCTGAATCGCGTGAGAAAAACGGCTGCTGCGAAGTGCTCTAGATTTCATGACAGCCAGATATTCAGACAAGAAAGTTGGTGGAGAAGTGGGAAGTACCGCAGCTCAGAGAATTTCCACGCTTGTGAAAGCAGTCGTCATGGTGGCTCACTTTGTTTGCCTGTTGTTCGTGGCTTTCGTGACTTACACAGCTCAGCCCGGCTCGAGTGAGTTGATATCTGCACGTTCTTCTGCTCTTTGGTCTGTCCCAGGAGTGACACGCCCACCTGCATTGCACACCGAAACGATCACGCGTGCGTCAGTTTGAGCGTGAGAACGGAACCGCCACTGTACACTGGCTACACCTGGGAAGTGTGAATTCGTGGGTCAAACTGGTACTTCAATGGCGGGACACTGGGAGATCAGTGATTGATGTTGCATTGGTGGAACACCCCTCTCCGATTCGTTCACGACAGCGTTTCGTTTCTAACACTGACCTTGTTTTTCTTTTTGCAGGTTTGTTTTCGTGGCATCCAACCCTCATGACCTTAGCTGTGAGTACGTCTTTCCTGCTGTGACATTTTCTTTCAGTGAACCGTTCTGAGGTGTGTGCAACTCAGCACGGTGCGTGTGTGTGCTGAAAGTGGTGTGTGTGCTATTCGCGTGGGCCAGTTCATGGACGTGCAAAAACTCTCAGGTCCACCTCGGGTGCTTCGTGTCCTTGCTGCACCGTGCAATGTAAGCACGGCCTCGGGCGTTCTCTCCCGTTTCAGTTCGCCTTCTGCATGATTCAAGGCATCATGGTGTTTTCGTCCGAGAGCTCCGTCGTGTCGTCGTGGCAGAGGATCAACAAAGTGCGCTTGCATTGGGGCCTCATGCTGTCTGCTCTGCTGTTCGGACTGCTCGGTTTGCTCGCCATAATCAGAAACAAGGTTAGAAAGCGTCTCTATGTTGAAGTTCCCCGGGAAGCGTGCTGTGAAAATGCAGTTTCATTTCCAGTCGGCTACCCAACATTCTCAACTTGTTTCCGGGTCATTTTGCTTTCTTTTTGCTTTAAAATAAATTCTCCTCGTTTCTCTTTGCTGCAACTGCTCCCTTTCTGCGTGTCTTCGGTGTCACGAAACCTCACTGTTTGCGTTCTGTTTGCTGTTTACTTCCTGACACTTCAAATGCACGTTGGCTCACGTGAAATGCAACTGCAGGACGGAGTTCCCTCTTTCCCAGGACCTGAACGGGTACCCGCACTTCACCTCTTGGCATGGGCAAGTGGGACTCGGCACGGTCATCTACGTCGCGGCGCAGTGCTGTGCTGGAGTGCTGCTACTTTACCCGAGGTTTGCGTCCCCTTCCAGCTTCAACCTGTTCTCCCTCTGCCCGTGACATCCATTTGCATTCATTTCAACATTGGGTGACATTGTTTGTGTTCATTACAGCATGCCACAAAGTTCTTTTCGCAGCAACCATTTCTTGAGAGATCGAACGATTTTACTTCGACCAAAAAACCAGAATTTCGTTGTCATTTCAAGGGTGATCCCGAGAGCAGTTGGCACTCTGTGGCAAGTGAAGCAGATGCACGCGACGTCGGCCCTCGTCCTCTACACGCTGGTGTCGGCTAGCCTCGTGCTGGGCATGTGTTCCTCGTGGTTCACGTCCAAAGTGACGGGCACGTCGTGGTACATGTGCGTATCGTGCCCCGCCATCCTCGTGCTCGTCGCGATGCAGCAGATCACGTCGCACTATCTGCCGAAGCCGCGGGCGACCGCGCCCGCGCCGCAACAGTGATGACGGATGTGCACTGGGTGTGCCGCATACGTACATGTCTGAAGTTCGTGGTGGAGTTCTCACTGTGCCTGATGTGGTGGTGGGGTCGCTCTGATCATGGGTTCAAGTAACGAGCAGACTAACTGACGACCTCACTAACCATCGAGTTGTGTGTGTTGTTCACTGCCCAGCAGCTGTGTTCGCTGTTGAATTCAACTTGCAAGAAACTTCGAATTGGGAGTGCAGGTTGGATTGCGGGACTGTGTTGTGTCTACACGTTTTGTAACATTTTGTTCCATTTCACACGATTATGTTCATGTATGTCTTTCTATTTACGATGTTATCTCGTGCAATAAACATCACAACTAACTTGGAACGCGGATGTTTCTATGTGTGCCTACGAGCGGCTTCAGCAGCAGAGATGGCGCGAACCGTCAAACAGGTTTCGGAATTGAAAAACTGCCTGCCTGTCTTTCGCCGCACAAGAGGACTGAGATGCAGTTGCGTAAAGAATTCTGACTTTGTGTGTCTGAGGGGTCCACACATCTCGTGAGTTCAGCTCTCCCTCTGTGGGGCCCAGCAGACAACCCTTCATACCACACAAAGAGAAAATCAGCTGACAACGAACCGAGCCATCCATGGGCATGACTTGTCAAGCAAAAATGACTTTTCTTGATAGACATCACCTTTCATTCTTTGGGTGCACTCGCTTTTTGTCAGTGAGTATCAATTTCAATGCGAACATCAAGTGGTAATTTGGTGATATTGACAAGGATCTGTCAAAGTCTCAAGATTGATATCGACCATTCGCATTGGCCCGTCCCCAAACGAACAGACTCAAGCCAGTCGGTGAATGAGCAACTTTCTGACGCCCGCGAGCCAGCAGTGCCAAGCTATAATTTATTCCATCAGTTGGTGTTGAATATGAATCCGAGGTAATTATGTCCTTGCGCAGTTCATTGCAAGTCAGGTTGACTGAGAAAGCAACGTGTAGGCAAGCCACCTTGGAGTAAATCACAATTTTATACAAAGTAGGTACAGAGGCGCTGTGTAACCAGCCGCTGCACAGACTTGCGTGGAGATTGTTGCCTCGCCGCGCTTCGCTACGTCTCTGACTTCTGTCAGCGAAATCACTTGAAAAGATCATGTTATTAATGCCTCTCGACAGTTTTTCCCAGGAACGCTTGAAGAAGAGAAGAAAAGACGAGAGTAGGTTGTATCTCTTCGTGCAGCGATTCCTCTGCGCTCACCGTAGTTTTGAGGTAAGTTTCGTCGTTCGTGTTGTCTGGATGTCCTCGCACAGTGTGTTCACCTGTCCAGGATTTCTTCACCTGAAGTCTGTGTCAGACACAACACGTACATTTCTTGCGCTTTTCAAATTTGGATGCACGTCGGAGCTGATTTGGGGTCTGTGGAGCAGGAGAATGTCCGACGTATGACTGAACGCGTGGTGGAGAATTGTGGGCCTTGAACCACAACGTGCACGCTCGTTCTTGTTGAAACAGGCGCATTATAATTGCTGTCGTTGTTGAAAACCCAGGGCGTGGTCGTTTGCATAACTTCACGTTGTTTTGTGAAGGGACCTCTGGATGAAGGGTCTCAATTCCGTGCCTCATGGGAGCTCAACGGGGTCCAATTGCAAGATGCACAATGCACAGACAATTTCGGGTTGTTGGAAAGTCGCACAAACCCTCATCTTGTTTCTGAATAAAATCCAAGGGCAGACTCTACGTTTTCAGGTGTCGATGTCCATTGGTTGAAGTTTGCGGATACACAGTCCTTGAGGTTTGAAGCCTCTATTTTGTACCATTGTAAATGCATGGTCATCAAACTTTCATGCGCTGCACGAGGCCGTCACTGCGACTCCGCAACACTAATGGAATTGGACGCTTCAGTTTGTCTCACTGCAAATTTCTCCCGAGGATCGGGTGGGAGGGAGGGAGCCTTCCTCGCGTGGAGAGATGCATGACCTGGACCGGTGAAACGAGTGTTTGTTGTGTGCACCTCTGTTTGGACGGTGTCCATCTCGGGACAATGTGACACACCGTTCCCGTAGCACAACGAGGGTGCATCCTGGAGGGGTGAGGACCCTGCCCCAATTGAACCCTCAAAGAAAATACAAGAAAGTCACCCTTGAAAGGGCACTGCAGGTGCAAAATTATTTCATCTTTTTGCACCCCAAAATGTTCAGAGATTGGTCTCTCCACGGACGCTCCCAGCAACTTGCAGCAACCTGCAACTGGAGTTTGGAAACTGATATTGGTTTTGCTTTTTGAGGCTTTTTCTGCCATCAAACAAACCCAATTTTGAAAGAGGTGCAATTTGCTGGAAAGAGCTGGTTCTTCGTTTGAATTCAACAAAAAGCAAGGAAAAGAGAAGCTCTCTGTCTGTTGTGCAGTCCACAACACTTTAGTGGCGTCGGCTCAGCGCACACCTGCGGGTTCTTTTTCTGCAGCAGATTTGCAGTGATATCGTTTCACACACTGCACGGAGACGGATGGTTCCAGAGGTGGATCCAGGGGGCCATGGCGCCTGCTCCTGCTCCCGGTGTATCGCGTCCGATTGGCTTGCGTGTCCGATTGACACGTGTGAATCAGACACGGGGTGTCTGAATAGCACGTGTTAAACGGACACTCATGTCACTCGGACACGTAAAACCGGTAATATTTCAAAAACTGCCTCAGACTTTGCACTGCAGGCGCAGATGTTTTCTTTTGAACATTTTTGGAAGCTAGGACCAGGATCCGCGGATGGTTCTGCGCAGACACTCGAACCGCGTCTGGAATGCTGCTGTCAATCAGCGTCGGCTCCCGCGCGTTGACGAGAAGAGCGAGGAGAACAGGCAGGGGAGGCGCAAGTGCCGCGAAAACACACTCACATCAGGTGCAAAGTGTAACTTCTCAGCCGGCTCGCCCCTTTGATGTGCGATGAAGATAGTTCGCGGTGATAATTGAATGCAAATTTTCCGGGTTTCTCCACCTGATACCTGCAGAAATGTGTGGTTGCGAGGAGTGTAGTGTTCGCAAAAGTGTCTTTTCTGTCGGGAGGGTGATTGCTCAAACCGAATTGGTCTCATCAAGATTGTGCGGTGTGTTCGACGCCAATTTATGTGCAATAAACCCAGCTCTACAGGATAAATATTACATGTACTCTGGCTTTGAGTGAGACTGAAGATTAGGCGGTCCGATCGTTCTCGTAACTAAACAAGCAAGTATACATCAGCCGGGGGGGGGAGCTGCAACCAGAACGTTGATTCCTTGGACAATTCTGTTGTTTTGTCTGTCCTGGTTTGTTTTTGAAAGCACAGTTCATTTCAATATTTCAAACCAAAGCCTGCATGGGTTCATTTAGTTTGGAATGAACTCTGCTTTCGAAAACAACCTGTGTTCCTCCCCCGCCCCCTCCTTGCATGGTTAGCAACTGTCCACAGACGGCAGCCACAGACACTGATACGCGGCAATCACAATATCGCCTCCCTTCGCGGCTGATAATTGCACACACATTCCTTCTCATATTTCACTGAAAAAGGCCAAGATACTGGGACAACTTCTTCCTTCCCACAATGGCTGCAGTTTGCAAACCATATGCGGGTTCTGTGCGGTTTGTAAACCGCATGCAGTTCTGTGCTGAACTGCGCAGTACCACACGGAACTGCACACACACACACAGACACACACAAACGGAAGTGACATGTTATTCCCACAACCAATCTCAGTTGACGTGACTAATCTACACGTTTGCACAAGTCTTTGTTAATCTGTAGGTGCTGCTCAAGTGGAGTCAAGCAGACTCGCGGGGTCCATAGGAGGGAGAGCCCTGACAATGCGTGACGGAACAAGTTTCCATCCACATTCCAGATTGTCCGAAACCGCTACGCTTCCTCTTGTGCCGGTGTTGCACGCTCAATTTGCAGTGAGCTTCCTTCCCAGCACGAGCAGTGCAAGTGCCGCTCGCTGCACAAGAACCAGTTCGCCCCCAAGGCCGAGATTCTGTGATTTCTTTTTCCTTGGGGGATTGAAGACAAAGCATAATGAGGGTCGTGGTCCACCACAGATGAGTAATCACATGACGCTGGAATTTCTTTGTGAACGTGTCCAGAAGAATTGTTTGCACATTTCTATCGCTTGTTACGTTGAAAGGACCAGCTGCTGTTTGCACGGATGTGTTTTGCTGAGTTTCGCGGACCAGCACAGTTGTGCTGGCATTGTGGTCAACAACAGACGTCACTGAAGCTCTGGAGTCCCGAATGAGAGATCACTGACCTCTTTCAACCAAATTTTCGCAACAATTGCTCAAGGCCCAAGCAGCTGCTCTGCAGTCATTTCCGGACCGCAAACACACCTTATTGAGGGCCACTGTTCAAAGGCAAACCTCAGGGGGACCACTGAATGGAAGGTCCAAAATTTCAACATTTTTAGACAAGGCATGAATCTACCCAGCTACTGTACTCAAAAGTACAGGGCTCTGGCAAAAGCGGAGTGAAATGTTGTGTGGCGCAGATGTGCGCGTGATCTCTGCATGATCACGCCTCTGCAGTGTGTCCTGGACGGTAAGTCTCACCTTGCCGGGGGAAAGCCTCGGTCCTCTGTCGGGATGAAGAGGACAGAACAGCGACCCGAATCAGGACGTCGCTGATTGAGGTCAGAAGAGCGGAACCATCTCTGTGTGCTCAACTTGTTTGAAGCGCAGAATCTTCACGTCAACTCGACTCAGAAATGTGCACAACTGAATCAGTCGCGCTTCGGAGCTGCACAACATGCACAGATTCATGCTCGTCATTGTTGCTGCTACCGGTACCCTTGTGCGTGCAACAAATTGGTGATGGACACACGTGTTTGGTTCTCTCGTTACAATGGTCACTGCCACGAGCTGTTTTATCGGTTGTGACACCATTGTGGTTGTCGTTCCCGCATCGGACATCACACGGGGACACCACAAACGTGTGGAACCCACGCAATGAGTAACATGTCGTCCTGGCCGTCACGACCGTCACCACTGCAGCAGCGAATCTGGGTTGTTTCTTTCCAAATACGAGGGCCGTCGTTTATGAGACCGCTCGGAGCGGTGAGATAGGCGACCAAACCCCGAGCGGAATCATAAACGACGGCCCTCGTACATGTGTCGCACGAACTCATGTTGTCCACATTTCCCATAAGAAGCCACCAAGTTGAGATGAATGGGCCACTGAGACTGGCTCATGACACATCGTGTACAAACATTGTCTAAAGAACTCCCTGCAGGAACACACCAAGTTGAGATGTTCAAATGTCTGCTGAGGCATGCAGAGGCAGAGAGGATAGACCTCCTATAGCTGTGCAGATGACTTGCAACTTCACACGGATAATCGCGAAATCGTTGAGCACTGCTGGAGCTCCATCTATCACTGTACACAAAATATTCCCCAAAGCCTTTTCTTTAATTTTCAGCACTGTTTGAGTTTCATTTCGCGCACACACACGCACACACACAGACACACAGACACACAGACACACACACAGACACAGAGACACAGACAGACAGACAGACAGACAGACAGACAGACAGACAGACACACACACACACACACACACACACACACACACACACACACGGGGTGCGGTTGTTTTTGTTTTCCGGGGGAATGTCGGAGGACACGCAGGACTTGCTTGGTGGGGTGACAGTCAGCACGAGATGCGAGGCGCTTGGGGTCAACGCGCAGTAAATGGGAGGAAACAGCCATTTGTTACGATCTCGTGAAACGTCAATTACAGGTCATCCATCTTCATCTGGGAAAACGACATCAAAACACTCACCGCGCAGTTTAAATCTCGGCATATTCATGGATAATTCACGCCCGTGTGACTCACGAGATGACCGAACTGCAGTCCGTTTTTACGCAGCGTTTCAGGAGTCGAATGGCAAATTGTGAGTTTCTTCCCAAATCATACTGCAGTTCAAGCTGAATACCTCAGCCCCCCCCCCCCCGTCCAGCTTGCCGCTCCAAAATTTCGCATTCACTTTGGCACCGGTGCTTCCATGGCAAGTGGGTCATTCGTGCCAGACTCGAGATCCGCCTCTGGGCACCAGCCAGTACACGTGTTGACAATGGAAATACTCGCACAACAATATCACAACTTTTCAAGAATACCCACATCAGAAACGGAAACAAAAACCAGGCAGCTCCATCACTAAACTTCATTCCGATGTGTTCTCTTCCTCATTCATTCATCCATTTTTAATCCGACCAAATTTCCTTTTGGGAAAAATAGAATCTAATTGCACCTCATCAGCTGGAGGATCGGAGCCCCGAGCGCGAGAGCTCCGTCCCCCGCTGCAGTCTCGGGCCAAATTGCATTACGACTCCAGACCAAATGGACGTTTCTCCGGAGCTTGGCATGGAAATTCATATTCTGGACGAGAGCAATCCTTGTCGGGCATAAAAGAGCTTTGTTTCTGCAGACTGCATGAAATCTTTTTCGCAAAAAACCCGGCAAAATATTGTGTCACAAACTCGAAGTTCGTGTTGTTTGTGCGAATGTTCAATTCTAACAAAAGACCTGAAGTTGAAAGGCAAGCTGGAGCAATTCACCCTTGTTCTTGAACCTCGTATTTGTTCGCAGCTTTTTTGTTCAATTCTGCAGTCGTGAAGCAGACTGTCCACTTGTCAGTGTTTTGCACTTTCAGGAACCTCTGTGAACTCCCGCTGGCGTGTGAATTATTGATACCTTTTCCCGGAAGATATTGCAGTGCTCATTTTACCGGAGCGAATCGACTGCTATCGCGCGCACAGGTGAACAGGCAACAGGTAGAAATGGGAAGGAGTTGGGAGATGTACGTACACGCTTTTCGAATGCGTGCTCCAACATAAAAGTTGCTTTGAAGCTTTTGCTTTGCAGTTCTTGATGGTGCAATGATTTCAGCAAGCTTGTGCACACGCGGAGGAGAGCTCGAGGCTTGAGTGGGCTGGAGCAGCTTCAGTGGTTCTCCACCCGTGCACACATGTGCGCGGCTTGACTTCCATGAGCTCCTCTTCGCTCAGTCGGACCAGATGCCTCTCAGCGACAGGCGCGCGTGCACACACGCCTCCGGTCTCCACTTTGAGGTGTGATGTGAAGGAATCACTGGTCACATTGAAGAATCAAACTTTGGTCTGAAATTGGAATTTTGTCAGATTGCATGGTGCAGGTAAGATTTGTTCGTTTCGTTTGGAATGAATTCAGACTTTGGAGTTGGTCTCGTTTCAAAGCTGAAGGTAAAATTGAATGTGAACGTGAGAAACAGTGACGAAAGAGCCTTGGAACAAAACCGAACCCGATTGTGCAAAGCAAGACAACTTGGAAGACGCATAGTGGACACAGGAAAAAAATCGCTTCAGTTTTTGCACAAAGGGAGGACAATTAGGATCTGATTTATTGTGCCATCAAATCCGTCTTCAAAGGACGCGGCAGGCAAGGTTGCGGCCAAGTGCACCCGCAAAATATGTGTGGTGAAGCAAATAGAACCCAGTGCATACGTGTGGTTCCAGAATCAGTTCATCTGCAGACGGTTGGCCTCGCTTTTTCGGGCATCTGTATCCAGTTTATCACTCAAGTGTGTTTGAGTCGAGGGAAAGTAAGACAATGAAGCTGGCATTACAAAAACTGCGCTCGAGTAACTCATCCTGTGCGCGAGTACACAAACAGTTTGAAAACGGAGCCCCCGCCGTGCTGGAGATAAACTGGTTATTTGTTTCACAGCAGTTTGTCGCCACCTTCCACCGTTGTTAGCGATCCGCGCGGCGCTGTTCGCTGTTGACGGCCGTGATTGCGCAGGTGATCCATTCTGTTAACCGACTTCCCAAGTGATTGGGTTCGACCTGTGTTTCTGATGAAGCCTTGAGTGTTCTCTGGGGAGATGGAATGCTCCAGTGGATCCAGGGCATCTTCCCCATCTCCTGAAAACAACAATTGATTCTGCATCGTCCGGTAACTTGGAGTCTTCACCTGTTCATCATTTCCATGAACTTGGCTGTTGAGGTCCCCAGAGGCTGGGCCCTGGTCAGGACCATGTTGTGGGCAACCGTGAAAATGGATCCACCAGAGGAGTGGGTGGCCTGGGGGTATGATGTTCCTCTGGGGTGCACACACGCACGGTGCTGCAGGTTCAGCACGCGTGTCTTGAGTGGATCGGTCGAAATTAAGCCACAAAACATGCACTGCGTACACACGCCGTTCTCCATGCCTCCCGTGTTCGTGTTGATCGCAGAAGGAAGAAAAGAGACAGGAGTCTTAATCATCTCAGATTCTGTCGCGAGAAACTGCGACGCACCAAGAGGCTCAGTTTTCCTTTCAACCTTGCTCTCGCGTCTCGAAGCAGAAGACATCGATTCGTGTCTCTCATTGCACAGCGAAGCTTTTGATGAACGAGAAAGGAAATCGGGATTAATCATGGCCGCTCAACTTGTGCGCGAAGCCGTTTGTCATCATTACTACAGAGCGCTCTGCTAATTCCCACGGCGAGATCTTTGAGCGTCGCTGGTGTAGCAGCTCGAGATCTGTTTGTCATCCCGATCCTTTGATTGTGCTTCAGTAAAGATGTGATCGGCCTTTGCGCGCCGACTCAAAGGCAGCTTCAGGACGTGATGGAAAGAGAATGATCCACACCGTTGCTTTGGGTGAAATGCGTCTCTTGCATATTTGATGGCTGTGACGGTCGTGTGAAAGAGAATGCAATATTTTTGTTGCGCTCTCCCCTCCATTGTGTCGTCCGCGGGGCGACAGCGACATGTCGACGCAAAATACGTGACGCTCTCATCGTTCTGTTGTGTAGCTTTTTTCAAATTACTTGCTTGCTCATATCATATCGTGCTGTTGTGCCTATGCACACCCGTATGTCAAACGTTTTGCTTTAGGGATCTTGTGGCAGCAGAAATGAATCCACAGAGGCATCTTCTCTCTGATTAGACAAGTGTCAGGATATCGCTCCCAAGTACCTGGCGATGCGGCCGGAGTGTTGATAAACAAGCGCGGCTCGGCGGTGTTGATGCGCGCGAGGCAGATCCAACGCGTCTCTCTCGCTCCCAGATTTACACACGCAATCTGTCTGACGTGTTGTCTGACCGATGTCAAAGGTCTTCAAAGTCAAGCCTGTCCTCCGCATAAATTTGCCGTGTCAATTTCTAATGTGGGTATTGCGACTCAAGTCAGCGGGATCATTTCAATTTTCGGGTCATAAAAGTTGTGTGTTGTGGAAAAGCCCGTCAGCGTGATCTTGGTGCTTTGCGCATTCAGATTGTGAGGAAATGGGACCTTTTGTGCAACCGGATCTTTATTACCGGAAATTTGAACGAATGAAGTGCCTTCAAAGTGGATCTCTCCTCATGACAATGGTGTAAGTTGATGACGGAGCTCTTTATATGCGAGTCTCATGTGTTCCTGTACAAATCATGTACTCGAGAACATAAATGTAGATGTATTCAGGAGCAAGAGTTATTAGTACGTCTGTGCAGAGCCTTTTGGATTGGGGCTTTGAAGCCTTGTGAATACTCGTATGAAGGAAAATGCACTCTTCAGAAGGCACCGTCAGACAGTCATTACAAGCCCCGCACAAGGCCTCTCCCGACCGGATCCGGAGAGCTTTGGGCGGCTAAGTGAGGCGGACGGATATTGAACGGGCAACAGAAGGCCCCCTCCCTCGTGTGCTCAAGTGTTGGGTATCAAGAGTCTCATTTATGCAGCGAGTTGACTCTTACGGATCGTTTATCATTCTAACAAGGGCGAAATGTGGCTACCGTCCTCGTGAAACCGGCTGCGGCGGCGCTCGGTGGAGGATTAGGCCGGAACATTCGTCATTGTTCTCCTTTCCTATGTAAAGGTGTTTGCGCTGAAGCACGTTCGCAGCGGTCCTCATTGAAACCCCAGAGTGGCAGCTCCGTGGCATTCACACCGCAGTCCCTGCCTGCTGAATGGGCTTGAAGTCGTTCTCGACGCATTGGTCGCGATTCTGATTGTTGTAAAGGCCCACCGCTCTGCAAACCACGAACAACGGAGCATTGTGCACAAATTGTTTGTTGCAAGTTTGTGTGTAGATGTAATTGGAGCCTTTCACGAAGAGATCCTTCAATAACTTACCCAACACCTGTAATTAGTGTTGCGTTACAGTTAGAGAAGGTGCTGTGCGACACTGGGGTTCTCACATTTTTCTTTCTTTGTGGTCTGAAGTTGATGGCTGTGTCGAGGCGAAGTCCATAAACTTTGCACAGATCTGAAGACTCCAACAGTCCACATGCAACTTTCAAAAGTGAGCAATTTAGTCGAGAAAAATCTGTGCATGTTTGTGTTTGCACTTTGTTGTTGTTGGTGATGACTCTGTCTTGTCTGGGGACCAACCCGGGGAAAGGAAAACCTGCTACCGCAAAAATGTTGAAGACAGAAGGCATGCTGCGCCGCAACTCTTCTTGCTTCCGGGGAGGGGATGTTGTTATTTCTGTGGGTCAAAGGGGCAGATGTCCTGGTCGAACTGGAGTGATAGTCATTCGCACAGATTTTTGATGAAGCTCCGCTGTTGACCAACAAACAGCCTTCTCCGCTTTCATGATGTCCGACACTGACAGTTGGATCACCAACCTGTGGTGCTGTTTTTCGGTCAGCTGCACCCACGATCGACTGTCGGTGCTATCAGGTCGGAACATCGTCCGCTGGACGGGACGCTGCGTCTCTTCCTTCAGAGAAACGTGGCCGCAAAAAGCCAGCTTGATCCGATTTGCGTCTCCCTGACGGAGACACCGGAGATGTATTTTTGTTGCAGCTTTCATTTTTCCCTTGGAAAGGAAAAATTGAATCCAGCCTGACAATCAATAAAAGCCCACGGCGGTTTTGGACAGGAAGCCTCCCCGGAGTTGTATCAGAAAAATACCGACCCTACGATCCTTTATTCTCCCAACATCTTCAATATTACGGGCCGAAATTGTCCTCCCGGAACAATGCCAGCCGAAGACCAGGGTTTGAAAACAGGCAATAAGGCAGGGCAATACTGGTGTGTCAAAGCAAAATCCTCTCTGAAATGAATTTCTCAAATGTATTGCCAGTGGGCACCAGAGGACCACGAGACAACATCACGTGCACAGTTCTGGCAAAATGAGCAACAGTGGAAGCTACATGGGATGGACATTGGGCTTGCGAGTTGAAATGAATTGCAAGTATTTGGACCTTTCTGGAAAACAACAACTTTATCTTCTTCTTGAGGAGGAGACTGGACAAGAGAGTCTCTCGGAGTCTCTTCACAGGGCTGAAAGCAGCTCTTGTTCCCTGCCTCTGTTGTATCTGCCAAGTTCGATCAGCAATGTCCACAAATTTCACCTCGTTTCCACAGAAAGTCGTCCGAGTAATGGAAAGCACACACGGAGTGCCCACGTTCGCCTTGTCGACTTGTGTGCCTTCTAGGATTTTCTGGGGATCAAGTTCTGCTTCTTCTCTGACGCGCCATTGCTTTGTGTGTTGGCCATCTGTTCGCCGTGTCCAGATTCCCTTATTCATACTCGTAGATCTATTTTGCTGGGAATCGCCGCAAATGCAGCCGCAATAGCCTGCAATGACCTGCCATGGAGTTCGGGCGCGCAGACGCGAGCGTGCGCGTCGTTCTCTCGACAAGAAACCAAGCATTCACCACAAGAGACGAAACAGTGCAACACGTACCTTGCCCACAAAACAAAAACTTTTCTGCATTGTGTTTGTTGTTGGAGTCCAGTTTCTTGAAACCTTTTCTCACTGTGAATCCAGAGCTACAGTGGAAACGCACTGCCGGCTTACCGTTCCAGAAAATGCCCATTTAATCAGTGCACCACCCATGTTGTGTCTGCAGCAGGAAACAACTTGAGTTCGTTCCTGCGAGGGACGTCCGCGCATGCACAACAAAAGCATTTTCCACGCGTTTTCTGCACCATGGCAGCAGCTTTTCACGAAGACCTCGGGGAGAATTTTTCCACAGGTCAATTCGCGGCATTGCATTCAGCAGCGATTTGTAAAGAATCAATGGCTGTAATGACCATTCATTATCCTGCGGGTCCGCCGGGTTTATCGCATCAACCAAACCGCATTGAGTACTTGGGCTGTCCGGCTCCGAGATTCAATTCCGGAATCTCGGGGACGGGCCCTTATTGCATTTGCTGTGTTTATTTGGCACTTTTGCAGCAGCGTTTCAGATTGGGAGCATGTCCAAAACTCTGCCCAGGCAGAGCTGAACGGATAGATCCTGCAGGGTGCCCCCTTTGACTCTCGGTCGTTTGTCCTCTTTCTTGCTCGCCCCAGACGCACATTTTGCGTTTTCACATGTCAACATTTATAACTTACAATGGGGCCCAAAAACCTCTCGTGCACACAGTACAGGACCGGGTTGGGGCTGTACCTCAAGAAGGTCCGCTTGTTCTCAGACAAGCTTTGAAAGCTGCGGCCTTTTCCACGTCTGGATTGTCGAAGACAGTTTGAATTTACAAGTGTTTGGACTTCGAACTGCCGCTCCGAATCAATTCTTTTCTCCATGTTTGGCAAACAGCCCTGGCCAAGCTTTCAGATCAAGTTTCTGGTTTGGACACTGAAAGGTCCCTGGTTCATGGATCCGGTCGACGTTTCGTCAAAACCAGTTGAATGAGAAGCGAAACCAACAGGGAGCTTGCAATCCTCAGTTGTCACGCAAGAGTCGCCATAAGTCTTAATTGCAATGATGATCCATGCCCAACAGAAGCAGGAAGCCTCAACAAAAATGGGACTTTTCCCGTGTCCGTGGGAGCCTTGTGACAAAGAGGGATGAAGCTGCAATTCAAGTTAACTCTGAAAGATTGAAGTCGGCATTGAAAGAGACGTCGTGTTTTTATCATTTTCTGTTTCTGGTCTTCAGCGCTGCATGGTCTTTTTGCACGTTTTCGTTGGGTTTGTTCTTGTTTGGGTGTGCATGATGGTGGATAAACTCTCAGACCAACACCCCCTCAGGGTCCGAGGCCTTGCCAACATTTTGGCAGTGACTTGTTTTTCCTTTCAGACACTCTTCTGAGAGCAGCTAATCGTGAACCAATTTGAATTCTACGTAGATCACAAACGGAACAAAGGATGAAATCCAGGAGAAAATACGGGCACGAAGGTACGTGACATCAGCTGTTTATTGGCTCGTTCAAACACATTCTGTTGTCTGGGATGACCAGGTCCCCAACAGCAGGGGATCACCAGACCTTTTTGGCAGTGGAGTAAGATTAGATCCAGAGGGTCTTCACACAACTATATCACACGCACTAGTTTTGAGATGACAAAATTGGAAAAGAGAGATTCTGTCTGCACAATTGTACTTGTTGTTCTGAGGCATGTGTATTGACGTGCAGCCAAAACAACACACACACACACACTCGCCACACGGACACACACTCACACGCACACCACACACACGCTCGCCACACGGACACGGACACACACAATCACACGCACACCATTTTCCACAAACTTATACGCACCCAAACACCACCATTCAGAACTTCAGCGAAAAGGAAGCAATTGAGTGATGTATCTGTTTGGAACATTGCTTTGGAGCAGGTGCCAAGCATTCATCAACATTTCAACACTCAGTCACAAGAGCGCAGCGCGCAGTCAACCCAAGCCTGCTGTTGAAATGAAAACAATCGCTCACTTCTTCTTCGGTTTAGTCAAATATTATTTGCATATTTCAAGCCAGCCACAGTTGTGAGCGTAAATTATTTGCTGAACTGTTCACCACCGGGAGGCAAAAGTCACAACATTTCAACGAGGTGATTGCTTTGCGAGGGAATGTTGAGAGTCACCTTTTCTCACATATTCTCATGAACTGAGGCACAAGTAGCAAATACGTGGAACATCTAAACAAATATGCTTGTGTTGTGGGTGTTTTTTTTTCTGGATACAGATATTTCTTTGTAACCCCAGTTTCACAATGCATCGATTGTAAGACAGATCCCCATAGTTCTGGAATTACAGAGAATGGGTGCTTTATGGCAATTTTTGCATTGAGATGTGACAGATAGAACAACATTGTTCAAGGGCGGAAAAGGAAGAAACTTGTGCAGCCTCAGACTTGAAGCAGATCCGAAAGCAAATTTTACGCTTTGCGTTGTTCAGCAAAAATGCCATCACTGAGTTTTTCAACAATGTTTCCCGTTTCTTCGTGTGGGTGACTCGCGCGCGCGTGTGTACGAGTGTTTTTCAGTCTTCTGAAAGGGCAAAAATCAGGGGGTCCTCCAAGGACACACTGCAACGTTCAATCTCCTCTTCGTGGTTGTCTGGCCGCGTAAAAATCTCTCAGATTTGCATGACTTCAATTTGCCAAATGATTTTTGGAGCGGCTGGGTCATGCAGACTGACATCATGTTCGGATTGGATCCCTGAAGACCACTCACTTCTGGTTGTTAATCTTGCATGAAGTCCTCGGCTTTCCCTCGCCAAAGGAAGGAAAGGAGTGGGAATGGGTTTCCTCGAATCATCGGACTCTATTCCTGACACACATGTTTTCGCATGGAGGGGGGAACGAACAGAACAAAGGTGCACGCCCGCCTGGACCAATGTCAAATCTCCACACCACTTGGTGCGGTGCCTGCCACAGTTCCGTGAGAATGTAAACCTAACTTTCCACCAACCTTGCCACCTGTTTACAAATTTATTGGGAGAATTGCCACGGACGTGCAACCTGCCACCAGAAAACTCGAGTGCCCTGGCTCGCAGGCTCACGTCCCACCGGGCTCGCAGGCCCTGCCTCGCAGTGCGTCGCGTTCCCTGGGCGCGCAGGTGGAGTCGGAAAATGGAGAAACGGTTGTACACGCGTTTTCAGTGGAGAAATTCAATAACAGCACAATTGTCACGATGAAAATCAAATTTGGACACAAAGGTAACGCACTGAAACACGGAATTGCCTTGCCTCTCCGCTTTCATGATCAGAAAATTTATGAGAGAGACACATCTGTTTTCTTCAGGAACAACTGAGTACTGTCGGGGCTACGTGGACAAGCACGGCCAATGGAACAACGGCTTCCACTGCCCGAAGTGGGGGAACCCGGACGACGAGTACTGCTGCGGCACGGACAAACACCGGTTCTGCTGCCCGCAGGTCGCGAGCGACGAGTCCGCAGACCAGCTCACCAAACACGAGTGAGTCGTCATCGTTCTTCACAGCTCCAGGGCTTTGGTCCTTTTTCGTGTGAAAACAATAAGGAGCGTGTTGACACATCACAGCAAGTTTGTGTGCTGCAGAATTAGTCTCCTGGTGGGCATCTTGCTGGCGCTCGTCTTCGTGGCCTTCTTGGTGCTGCTGGCAGTCTGTTACTTTTGCAAATGCTGCCTGTTTTACAAGAGAAGAAAACACCGATGTGGTAGGAAAACGACCTCGTTTAATTTTTCGACATTGGGAACCAGTTCCCCTGAGGGAGGAGCATTGGTGCACATTTGACAGGTTAAACTTTGTGTTCTGACATTTGTGTTCTCTTTCGTGGCAGATCACACCAACAGACACGCACATTATGCGCGCGGATACCCGATGTGCTCAAACCACTGCCATCATGCAGGTGAGCCCTCCTCTTTTCCGTGGAGGTTCCAAGGGGTCGGGCCCCTGACCTCGACAGAAGGTCACTTCAGGACCGGTTGAAGTGTTTGAGCACCAGATTTTGGCCCTCCGCAGATTTTGGACCTTTTCTGACTTGCACCGAGAATTGGCCGGAAACAATCAGAACTTTGGTTGCACCTTGTGTCTCAAACGTACACAAAACTTTGCAGGTTCCATTCCGCTGGCGATGCGCGCGAGCTACGCGCCGTCCGAGTCCCCGCCGCCGTACCCGGGCCCCTTCGACGGGACCGCCGAGGAGAAGGTCCCACTCAACGAGACGCAGTTCGTCACCGCCGACCCCGAGTCGCTGCAGAACTCCCCACTGCGCGTCCCGGGTCAGTCCGAGCTGCCCCCCGGCGAAGGGACTGTCGTGCCTGGGGCCGGCACGAGAGGAATCCCATGGGATGAGATAAATTCCTACGCAAACCACGCGCGGAGGTTCAATCCTATGAATGGTGATGTCAACCATCCGCCAACACAAGAATTCCCAATGCACCACTGCACGTCTTCCAGAGTGCACAACGGAGTTGTTCCCGGACAAACGGGAGTTGAGCAGCCACTGACCTCGACAGCAGAAGTGGCTCCGGATTTGGTATCTCTGCAGACTGACTCGAGTGCGAGTGAGGATACGAGGATTTGGAGGCAGAACGACCGCAACGAGGACCGGCGGCTCTACAACGTGGTGCTCGTGGGTGTTGAACCCGACCTGACATCGAATATGAATTAGTGGAATTGACCGCTGTCCGTCCCTGTGCACAAAAGCTGCCACACAGCACGGATCAATTGGGTCGGGATGGAGAACTGAGGACATTCACACTTTTGTGAGACAAAAGTTCTGCTGGGAATTTCTTTGGTGCGTCCAGGCAGGGTGCAGGCCGCCGGTCAGGACTGGAACCCTCAACAAAGACAATCCCTGGATGGTGGTTGCTAGGTAGTGACATTCAGAAAATTTGACTGAAATATCATTTGTTCCATCATTCTGAAACACAAAAAGCAATTCTGACATCAATATCTTGCTTCAAACAACATTTTCTGCATTTTTGACCTTTTTGCACCAATAGTTGCTAGGGAAAACTATGGCATAGCAACCAAATACTATGGACTTGAAAGTGCTCTCAAATACCTTTCTCATGAATCTAATATTGAAGCTCTATCTGAATTAGAAGCTAAGATACAGTTCATTGCCAAAGTGGTTACTACAGAGCTAAAATTTGTAACTAGTTGCCAGGGAAAAGCTTGCCTGGCAGCAAAATTGTGTGATTCATAAAGTGCTTTCAAAGACCTTTCATATGAACCAAATATCAAAGCTCTATCTCAATTAGAAGCTGAAATTCAGCAATTTTTATCAGGTTGCTCGGGTGGTTACCATGGAAACAAATTTAGAATTTTTTACTTTGGATACAATTTTGAACATGAGCACTGCTTCACTTTGGTATGCTGTTCTCATACTGAAAGCCCTATTTTGACTTGAATAACAGGCTTAAAACAGCTATTTCTTAATTTTTGGACCTTTTTGCACTTATGGGCATTGGGAAGAGTTACCACAGCAACCATTTTTTTTTTTGAAAAGTGCTTTCAAAGACCTTTTATGTGAGCCAAAGATCTTTGCTCTATCTTTAGTAGAAGTGATTCTTGGGGGGACAAACCCAGGGCAGGGGGGACAAACCTGGGTGGGGGGACAAAGTGGGGACAGGGGACAGGGACATAGATCTGGCCCAGGCTGCCTATACCCCACTACCACTAGGTTCTTGCCTTAAAGGGACTTCGCACAACAAGCACGGAATATACCTACAGGTCCGTTCCTGAATACTGAGGAACTCACAAATGAATCGGAGCTGGAGAGGATTTGACAGAAGGAAAAACAATTTAGAATCTATCACGAATGAAAAATGTGAAGACCAATGTGGTTTGAACCATTGTGTTGTCACACAAAAACCAATAAAGTTAACACGTGCTTTCCTCTTTGATAAAGAAAAAAGCTTTTCAATTCACTTTGTATTCACGTTTTCATCTTCTCTGAACAAGATGGAATTGGCTGCCCTTCTCAAAGGTTTGCCCTGCGTGACTTCAAATCTGGATCCGCCGGAGACCTGTGTGCGTGTCTTGAAACATGTTACAGGGAACGGAAAGAGAAATGTTCGTCGATTTCACCCGTTCTTCGTTTTGTACACATCCAAAAGGGAGAAAATTCTTCGGTTGTGTGTGAGTCAATTATTTTATCGTGACACTTGGCAAGTTCCACTGTGGATTCTGGATTCCCGCACTTTTCGGGTTCTGTTCGTTTGTGATGACGTGCTGTCTGCTCAATGGCGATGACCCACAATTGACAATTTTCAGGTCAAAACGACAACCAGTTGACACCTGACCTTTGGTCCACCTGGAGCGTTATCAACACATTGAAGGACAAGAACACAATCCACTCTCTTGAGTTCCGATTTCAACCTTCAAAACAAACCCAAGAATAATTTTCCAAACAAGGTCATCCTGCTGACGTCACTGCACTTCCGACTGCAGCAGAAGTTGCAGGAAAACTTCAGGTTTGAATTTTCGCTTTCCTGCAGATTGAGAGTGGAGCCATGTGTGATGCGGCGTGTCATTTTGTGTGAAGAGACGGACAGGTTGTGCTGATCGTGAGTAGACTGTACAGAGGACGTGAGTTGCAGCGCGTTCCGTGGGACCGACCACAGATCTGTGTGCTTTGTTGCAGTGCGATGCAAAAACTTGATGCCTGTTTCACCAGTGGATTCGTTCCGTTTCAGGAATTTACGATGCCGGCCGTTCTTGGCTACTGGAAAATCCGTGGGGTAAGTTTAGCACAGCTTTGTGGAAAGTCTTCCAGATTGGGAAAAGCTTACTGGGCCACCTGTCAAGCGGGCCCCTCCAGTCTGAAAACCTTTCGTCAGCCCCAGCTCGAGTCGGACCTCAGGTTTGGAGGGCTCAGCAGATTTTGCAGTGGTGCTGATTTCTGTGTTTCGCTGCAGCTTGCCCAACCGATCCGCCTGCTGCTGCACTACGTCGGGGAAGACTTCGAGGACAAGTACTACGAGTGCGGAGCAGGTGAGATCCAAGCGAAGATCTATCGGGGTGGGCAGGGCAGGGGGCGGGACGAGACTCATTTCTGACTGGGCTCCGACCTTATGGGGGATGAGTGCTGAATTTTACATCACAAGTTTGTTTGGGCGCGCATCCAGGCTCACGTAAACGAGGAAGACACTTGAGGTTTTCTGTCATGTTCAGCACTCCGCTGGGATCAGGCTTTGTGATTGCCAAAGTCTGAGGCTTTGTTCAATGTGGTCAACAGCAATTCACACCGATCATGACGGAAAAGACTGTGTGACCCTCATACGTAGAACTGTGGTCGTCCCCACGACACCAAATCGTCCTGGTTGCGACCCCCTGGCTGCAAGTTCAGGCCCAGAAATTGAAGACCCCGAGGTGGCGTGACACGAAACTGTTGTTGTGTTGTCAAAAAGTCTCAAAGATTAGAATAGAATTCGCGCCTCTCTTTCGTATAGAGTGATAATTTGTCAAAAGTTACCGGTACCTATGTCCGTGGATTGCCGTCGCAACAACAGCTACAGCTACATCAAGTCTGGTGGTCGATGTGTTTTGTTTCCAGCTCCTGACTTCAACAAAGACAAATGGCTGAACGAAAAGAACACCCTGGCACTGCCCTTTCCGAATGTGAGTCTCTGTTTTCAGTCTCATCAGCGCGTGAGTCAGGTCAGACACAAATTGCGATATTCCTCTTGTCCACAACTGAAGTCCTTTTCGTATCCAGGACGATTGTGTGTGTGAGCGCGCGCGCGCGCGCGCGTGTGTATGTATCTAGGGCAGATCCAGGACTTGGCCAACAGAGTGAAAGAATAGAACTGAAAACAGACGGGAGTAAGTTTGTTCTTTGGAACGAGGGACGCGCCCTTTTCCTGACTTGACTCACTGTAGGGTGAGTGCAACCTTCAAATCGTGTGCGTCAAGAATGGCCAAACTTTGCAACATCAGAGGTGGGGAAAAATTTGCTGGGTGAAAGGGGACCCGCTGGAGGAGTTGAGGCGATGCTCATGATTTTGTGTTGTTGACGACCTTTTGCGGGCGACAGGCGAAGGCAAGCTGCGAAGCGTCCATGGGCAGTGAAAACAGAGGAGAGAACGAGAGGAAGCACCCACAGGCAAAACTGACGCATTTGATGAATATTTGACAAATTTTGTGACATTTCCTTGCCAAAGAAGCGTTGTTGTCGATGCGAGTTTGTAACTGCAAATAACAATCTCGTATTTCAGAAATTCATTGCTGGCCGAATGACTGGCTATCATAGCAACATCAAGTTTCACACAAAACATGTATGGAGCCCTTTCATACAACTTCCAACCCGCGTGCATTCAAGCGCATGGTTTGCAGTCCGCAGTCTGCCTGATTTGTTTCTGTTGGCAAAAAATGCTGTTCGTTTTTCGTGATCCAAACACAAGAAGGAAAGGTTTCAAATGGGTTGTCTCGCAAATCGAACTCCCCGGTTGAGCCTGTGCAGCTCCGTACTGACACACGCCTTTCTCATGAATGGGTTTGTGGTGTGAAACTAATGATCAATTTTTAACCCAACACTCATTTCCACAAGCTTGTGGCAACAGGGCTTCCTACATTTTTTGTGTGAAACAAAAAAAAGACAGGTTTTGAGTTGCAAAGAGGCAAAAATGTAGGAGTCTTGGTTGACTCGTTTGTGGAGCAAAAGAGACCCAATTCATTGCCTGCAATCAATGTTTCTGCACGATTTACAGGATTTCGTTCTGTGGGTTTTACCTCTGTACAGACGGCACTTTGGTGCTTGAAGTGAGAAAATAGTTTCGACTCTGTTGGCCTGAGTTTCATCAGCCTCGCGAACCGCATACTTGTTGGTTGGTGTTTTGGGTTCGCAAATCGAACACAACAGAAGTTTGCAGTTGAAATCTTGCCGTGTCAGCGTGTGTCAAGGCCATCATCTTCGGTGTACGATTTTGTTTCAGTTGCCGTATTTCATTGACGGGGAAATCAAAATCACACAGAGCAACGCGATCATGAGACACATCGGACGCAAGTACAACATGTGTAAGTGCTTCACTGCGCAAGACCCGGGGCGAAACATGCTGGGAAAAGTCAAGCGGGAGGGGAGGCCTCACCGCCCCGTGGAGTTATCAGACGGATGTGTGATGTGGCGCACGTTGTTCCGTGCTTCAACAGCAAGAAAATACTGGAAAGCCCGTCAAGGGGGAAATCTCACAGCCCGCACTCGGCATTTCGTGCCATTTCACAATACCATTTTGATGGTATTTTTTTGTATGCTATTTTAGTGGCATTTGTTTGGTTGTACAATCTTACCACTTTAATGGCATGTATCTGTCTATCCAGACAAATGGACAGACAGACAAACATATGGAGAGACAAGATATGCTCCAGAATGAACTCAATTTTCATTTGCACTTGGTCTGGGGTCCATATCAATTCGTTTTAGCACTCGGAATCACAAAGACGCTGAAACCAATACAGCATCCGCCAACGCGGGCTGTACACAATTGCGGTTGCGATTGTTTGTAGGCGGTCAGACGGAGGGCGACATGGTGCGCGTCGACATGCTCACGGACCAGTCGATGGATTTCCGGAACGGGCTCGTGCGGCTCGTCTACAACCCCAGATTCGTACGTCCCTCCTCCTCAGCTCGACATTCGCGTTGTTCGAAAGTCTGAACCCAGCTGCGCGTGCACAGTGTGGACAGTTTACTTTGACCTTTTTTTTCGGAATTGGTTCCTTCTGTTTCTGATCCCTGTGATTTCCTTGTCACCCCCTTTTACAATTTGTTGTTGCTCACAGAGTACTCACATGGTCACGATTTTCGTCAAGTTTGTTTTGTTCTCTTGTGGACTCAACTTGATTTGTGCAGTTTGCCACGATCTCATTTTAGCTTTGACAATTGAAGTGAAATTGCAACTAAATTTGGGTCTTGACAGGCCAGATGCTCATACGGAAACGTTGCTTGGTCTGTTTGCAGAACGAAATGTTCGCAGTTTACATGAAGGAACTGCCGCGGAAACTGAAGGAGTTCGAGGATTTCATGGGCGACAGGAAGTTCTTCATCAGCAATGAGGTGCGCAGTTCTGTTGTTCTGCTGCTTGGTGTCTCACTCAGGGAATCTTGAGGGAGGCAAGACGCCTTGTCCCGGTGTGTTTGTTGTCCTGGGTACTCCTCCCTCCCTCAGCCACCCAACGGCAGGTTGAAACTCCCTTGCCGCAGGGTGGGGCCTGGTCCAGGTTGTGATTCGCCGCCGGCCCTGGTCATCAGGAAGACTTTCCCCAGTGTCTGCCATCAAGTTCGAAATCGGGGGGGGGGGGCGCATTTCACGCGTGGTTTGTAAAATTGCAGAAACTCAGTCAGTTCGACACAGTTCAAGTCATTGAAGACTCCTCAATTCAAGTCATTGTGAAGACTCCTCCTCTTTGAGGTCAAATCATCGTGTCAGTTCATTGTTTTCTGCTGCAGCCAACGTTTCCAGACTTCATGATGTACGAGCTGCTGGACCAACATCGCATCATGGCGCCCGACTGCCTCGACAACTTCAGGAAGTTGAAGTCCTTCGTGGAGAGGTTCGAGGTGAGCGAAACCGCGACGGGCACTCATCGTCTGGTTTCGTGAAAACACCTCCAAACGTTGGACCTTGTTGGGGACCTGGTTGGAGGGCAGAAGTTGACGTGATAACTTTGAACAATTCCAACCATTATTGCCTTTGGTGGCGTCAATTTTTCACGATTTTCATGTTGTGTTTGCTTCAGAACCTGGAGCCCATCAAGCGATACATGCAGTCAGACAAGTTCCTGAGCCGACCCCTCAACAACAAGATGGCCAAGTTCGGGGCCGACTGAATCTCTTCGTCTGAGAACTTCACTTCGTGTTTTCCCGCTGCTGAGCGCTGGACAAACGTGTGTTCCAATGTGACAGTTGTGTCTGAAACTGCCAAAAGCAATTTTATGCAGGCTTGTATTTTACGTGAGAGGAAGCGTGCTGCAGGTCCTGTTGTGTGCCTCGTTCACTGCGGCGTCTGTTCGTCAAAGTCTATACCCACTGCGGGTTTCTCTGTTCTGTTGAAACGCGTTCACGGTTCACCCGCGTCAAATTTGAGTTGTTTATTGACAAACCAAAGAGAAAACACCTGGAGATGGTGTTTCGCAACGGTGGTCTCAGAATGTTGTTCACAGTTCGAAATTTGTTTGCTCCCAAGATTTCTTTTCGAAGCCATTCTCGCAGACTGGTATTTGATTCCTGGTCTTGATTTGCATATCAGTTTTTAGCATTCGCAGATCTCTGTTTTGAGTTTATGTTGTTGCTTTGTCTCTTGTTTTGTTGGTTTTGTCGTTTTGCTCGTGATTGTGTGACGGCACGTTGGTTCTTCAACCGGGATCATGAAACGTTGCTGCAAACCAAAGGGACTTGCTGTTGTCAAAACAAACTGACAGTTCAGTTCACACTTTTGGGGGGGGGGGGGGGGCGGCGGTTTGCCAGCGGCAGTGTGGATTGGGAAGTGTGGGTCTTTTAACGTGCCGAGTTGAAGCTCAGAAACCAGTTTTCGGTTTCAGATTTTCTTGGTCTCGAGGAGATAATGCTCGTGGAGAACACGTTTTGAAAGAAACTTGGGTTCCCGAAACGTGTCGGTGTCTTGTGTGAAGTCGAAAATTTCAGACTGGCTTGTCGCACTGGGACTTCGCAGTGTCGAGAAACACACGGCAAACCACACCAATTTGTATTCTTTTTGTCCAAGCAGTATTCCTGTCAAACTGGCGTCGTTTTCAACACTTTTGTGGTCGTCAGCTGCTGTGCGGGGTCTTGTGGACCCCACCAATCAAGATTCCTGTGTCCCCACCGCCTGCTGATCCCTCATGTCGCAGATAAATTTTGAACCAAACGCGTGCGTTCTTCTTTTCCTTTATTACAAAGTTACGAACTTTTCCGTGCACATGGAATTCAATGGACATGATCAGAAGTTTTGAGTTTTCGTGAGACATTTGTCAACGCACACATTTGTCACAAATGTTGAGGAAAAGAAAAAAACCCGGTGGAAGACAACAAACGACAAACCAACACAGTGCCAGTCGAACTCTTCACGTGAACTCAGTTTTGAACTGAACTCCGTGCTGAAAGTAAAACCACACGAAATTACACAGATGAACGGAACACTTCCGAACATCAACTTCTTTGCACCAATGAGAGTAAGAAACATCCAGGATAAGAAACAGAGAAATGCCGACAGTCGCTGCTGTTACAGGACACTGAACATACGCCACCAAGGGTGGACGCTGGCAAAACGCGGCCCCAGAAAGATTTTGTTAGACTTCACAAACTTTCCTTTCATTGCAATTGAATTCGCTTTCGGAAAACGTGTTCATCAAACTTCTCCACTTTGCCACATGCCCGGTGCTGCTCCTGTTGAAAACGAAAACAAACTTCGATCACATGAACCTGCTCACCAATGGAGATTTTGAGACCAAGTTGCACCAGACAATGGAATAGATTTGAAACCCCGCACCCACACAAAAGGAGGGTTGGTTGCCAGCGATACAAGCGTTCGTACTGCGCGCATAAGAAAGTTGCCTCAATGTTTCAACAGCCAAAAGGCACAGATAGATTCATTCACACGTAAATAAGTGTCCAAATACTGATGTCCAGTAAGTATCTGCATCCAAAAACGGTCTGTTTTCCAACCCATTTTCTTGGACTCGTTCAAACAACTGTCAGAGGCTGTTCTGACGGACTGTGCTGTTCTTCGGACGATACGACTGTGGGATTGCTCGAACTCAAGATACAAGAGGTAACACTCGCCGGAGACGACGATAACTTGAGTAACTAGACTAAATTGCGCCACTGCTACACTTAATTTTGGTTTGGCACACCACGGCCTCCACCAGAGAAGCCGCGCGAGGCGCAGTTGATATGCGCGAGACTAGGAATACATATCACTAACTTAGTTTGCAGAGTCTGTTCACCACTGTACGCTGCTCGTACAAACACGGAGATGAAACAGACAGACGCCACGCATCTGATAGTTTCCTTGGAATGATCCCAAAGTCGCGATCAAAACGAACACGCTTCTTGAAACGTTCGACTACACAAAAAAAAAAAAAAAAAAAAAAAAAAAAAAATCTGCCAAAATTTCACAACTTTTATGTTGACAGATTTTCCTACGAAGAACAAATTCTACCGGTACGTCAGAGACCTGTGGATGAAGTGATCCAACCTAAACCTCTCAACAATGAACGATAGAAAACGAGCGTCAATGTGACCTGTCAACTTGAAAACAAGTTCAGGTATTATTCTCACTCAAAACGTTTGACAGAATGACTCCTTTCTCTGTCTTCACCCGTTCCTGCCACTGAATTCAGCGAATACTTTCGGTACTCTATCTACAGGCATATACAAGTTGATCATTCCCAGCTCCATCGCCTAACTGCCGCAACAGGTCCAGCTTCCTTTGACGTCTCGAGAATTGAGAGAGATGTTCTGAGTGCTGTTACTGTCCAAGTCAGACCCACCACTGTGCACCTTTTTCAGCTCCTGCAAAAAGTAAAATTTACCCTCCATCAGTGAGAAAATTTGCTGCGCAGTCATCACAGTTCTTTGAAGCTCTAGGAACTCCCTGTTCTTCTTCTTGTTGGATTTTTTTTTTGTGCAACAAAACAGAGCGGAAAAACACCACCGATAAATTTGTTTTGACATTGAGGTCACCTGGGCCATTCTGATGAAGGCTTCGTTGATGTTGGTGTTGTCTTTGGCACTGGTTTCCACGACTTCCACAATGTCATGCTGAGCTGCGAAGTGCTGAGCTTGCTGCAGCTTTACTTCCCGCAGGTCTTCCAGATCTTTCTTGTTCCCTGTTCGAAATAAAAATTTGGTTGAGCATTTTCAGTCGCGCCGGCGACCAGTTTGTCAGTTTGTGTCCGTCCGTGACCCGGTGGGAGGCACGCCCCCCTTCGAACAGAACTTTGGCCCTGGAGTCAGCACATGTAGGCTGGCAGCTTGAGGAAGTAACATCTATCTCACCGAATTGAGGCCCTAGAGTCCACACAAGAGTCTGTCAGTTCGGCCCACGAACTAGCATCAGTATCATAAGTATATTTATCTCATTCAATTGGGCTCATGGACTAGCATAAGTATTATTTTGAGGACCTGGAGTCAGCAAAAGTATCTTTTTGATGTTTGCAGTCGAAGAGGTAACATCCATCTCAGGGGGCATGCGCGACACAATGCTGTGAAGCATGCTCGTTTCCTTTCTGTGTACAGAAAGAAGTCCGTGATATTCTGTTTCTCATCGCGACTGGTCTTGTTTCATGTGCTTGTCGAAGTAGGAAATTTCGCACGCAATCCAATTTGTCCAAAAGGGGCAAAATCCAGTCGAAAGACGCACAGCTGCTTACCCACAAGAAGCTGCACAATGTTTGGTCCAGCGTATCGCTTCACGTCCTCCAGCCATCGAGACATACTGTGAAACGTCGCCTCTTTCGTGACGTCATACGCGAGAATGACTCCGTTGGCACTTCGGTAATAACTCTGTGTGATGGTTCGAAACCGCTCTTGACCGGCTGTGTCCCAGATTTGCAACTGAAACGAGGGAACAATGCAGGTGTTTCGGAGTGGTGTTGTTGAGTCACAAACGTACGAGAAGGAACGTTTCAACACATTGCATCCTGGAAGTCACGCACAACCACATCATGCAAATGCCAGTTCGACTTTGATACGAGCAAACGAACACACGCGCACATTGCTTGCGTGACTCATGCTGACATCACAAGATTCCAAAGGTCATCATCGCAGGATTTTCTTTTCAACAGATCTCGGAACGTTTGCTGCGTACATTTTTGTACACGTGACGAAGACACAACACCGAACAGAAACACTCGCATCAACAGACACACAAAACACAAATTGAAACAGCAAGACAGAAAAAAGCAGAGGCAAGATCTCCTTTGATCATCACATTGTGTTCGGAACCTTCACTCAGCTGTCAGACGTCTTCTTCACAAGCAGCGCAGCTCTGTTGCCCAAATTTAACTGGTCACAAGGCTGAGGAGCGTTCGTCCACTCCATGTGATGCTCGACTTGACAGTGATCCAGTTATCGAACCTTCTTTGTTTGACTTCAGTGTGTGCCACTGACATCTGCTGCCGTCCATTTTCACTTTTCTCTTGCTCCCGTGAGACGGCGTGTTGTGATTTGAAACGCTGGTATCGCTAAATATCCGGTAGCCAAAAACTTTGTCGAGCACAAAAAGTCTAAGCATATTGCAACAAAAGAACATGTCGAATCTCCTGAATCAGAATGACTCCAGTGAAGGTTTCTGTCACAAATTCCACGATCTGATTCCAACCGGCTACCACTCGGAACCAAACAACAAGGTCATTCTTGCTCACCTTGATTCTCTTCCCGTCTAAACAAAGTGTTTTCATGGTAAAATCCACTCCAATCGTGCTTCCGTGACGTTCAATGAAGGTCCCAGACCTAAACCGCTGCACGATGCATGTTTTTCCAACTCCAGCGTCACCGATCAAAACAATTTTGAACAGATAGTCATACTCGTCATCTTGGTCTATTGGTTTGTGGTGATCCATTGTTTCACTGTGATGAGAAGAAACTCCAAACTGAATTGTTCTAAAAAAATGTTTCCTTTGCTGTTTTCTTTTGCAGACCAACAGGATGTGACGTCACAATTTACGCAGGCTGTTGTTGCCGTGTAGCGCTTTATTAGTGTGAAGCTGTATTGTCCAAGCCTAAATGCCATCATGAATCATTTACTAAGGTTTATACTTCTACAGTTGTTGATAATTGTCCATTTTGCACAAAAACATCGAAGTGTTATTTGAAAAAAATGTGATTTTTTTTCTGAACGCTCAAGTCCTTGCCGCCCTTGTTTGTTGAAAGCGTCACGCACCTGTTTCGCGTCGTGGGTATGACAGCTTCTTGTCCGAAATTGCCAGTCTTTACTGACCAAGCTGTTGCTGAGTTTGGTTTTGTTGTGGTGTCCGGGTCTTGGGACATTTCACGTCAGAATATGTTGCATTCAAACATACCACTGTATACAGGAACACGTATTGTATGTTACGAGTTGCTATATTTCAGATCTGGATGTTTTTCATGAGTGACAGAACAGTCGACACCGGTTGGCGATGGCCCCAAAATCGTCGGCTGAGCGGCTTGAAAATATTTACCGAAATCCACTAGCAACCAAGAAATCGTTCAAAATTTGAACTTAAAAACCATGTAGAGCTTCAGGATAATGTCTTCCACGGACCACTGCCACATAGTTTAGAACATGAGCTTCGGGTGAGTAGTCACATTTGTTTTTGACAGCTGGATGAGTCGCAAATCCAGAAGAAAGTGATTCCATCCATTGTAGTGATATCACAAACGATCAGTTGGGTATCTCAAGTGAGACTGGCCACGGTGGCGCGAATCTCCGTGTTTATTGAATGAACAGTGCTGCCACCTGTACCGCGGTAGTTCAAATTCACAGCTGGTGTGTCACACCACACTCCTCCCCCACCAGGGGGGGCTGGCCTCAGCCAATTAATTATATTCTAAATATTTTTGTATTTAATTATTACATACAT